>Ga0315294_10002582_pt1 | contig 19763 bp, 17 predicted proteins | sample YL17G13_40_MG_FD_203626 | JGI IMG/M metagenome (GOLD analysis project Ga0315294, IMG submission 203626) | Sediment microbial communities from Yellowstone Lake, YNP, Wyoming, USA - YL17G13_40 | ecosystem: Environmental > Aquatic > Freshwater > Lake > Sediment | place: USA: Wyoming | collected...
GGTAAATACGGAGGCAGATTATGACAGAACAAGAGCAACAAGGGTTCGACACGCCCCCGGCCAACGAATTGCCGGGGCAGGCGGGGCAGGCAAGTGGGGGCATAACGCCGGCGGTGCTCAAGAGCGCAATGAAGGCGTTCAAGAAGCGGCTCAAACTCACTGCTCTGGATGACGATTCGCAACTTGGACGCGGGCCGCTTTCGGGCGGGCATACGGGCGTTGTTGCGATACGGCCACCCAGCCAGTTTCCTCGCGAGGTGTGGGAGGAATTATGCCGGCAGGGCAAACTACGCGACAGCGGGCACGGAATATATGAGCTGGCGAAAGGAGAACAGGGCAGGTTTTGAATTCCGCCGCTGGCGGATTTGGGTGGAGTGTTTATGAGTATCTCTGGACCGTTGGGCAGGGGTGATGGCGCGCCGCGGCGTCGGCAGCGATATAGCGGCACGCACCCGAAGAATTTTCAGCAGAAATACAAAGAGCACGCCATCGACACGCATCCGGAACTGCTGGCGCATCTTCGCGCCAAAGGCAAAACGCCGGCAGGGACACATGTTCCCGTCCTGACGGCGGAAGTTATGGCGGCGCTGGCGCCTGGGCCGGGCGACGTGGTGGCCGACTGCACCATCGGCTACGGTGGCCATGCGACAGAGTTTTTGAGCAGAATCGGACCAGTTGGAATCCTGGTCGGGCTGGATATAGACGGCGCCGAGCTGGAACGCACCCGTCAGCGGCTCAGCGCGCTCAATGCGCCGATACGCCTTTATCGAAGCAACTTCGCTGGGATAGCCAGCGTGATGCACAAAGAAGGACTCGAGGGCTTCGATATTATTTTCGCCGACCTGGGGGTGTCGAGTATGCAAATCGATGACCCAGACCGCGGGATGAGCTATAAGCACGATGGGCCGCTGGATATGCGGATGGACGACCGCCGCAAGCGGACGGCGGCGGATATGCTCAATACGCTCTCTGAGCGGCAACTATCGCAAGCACTGTGGGAGCTGGCGGATGAGCCGGACCACGAGGTAATCGCACGGCAAATCGTTGCTCAGCGTTCGGTCGAATCCTTTACGACTATCGCACAGCTTGTCGAGCTAATCTTCACCGTAAAAGGGCTGACAATCAAAGACTGGAAGCGGCAAAACCGATTAAGGCACGGACTGCTTCACCCTGCCGCACTAACATTTCAGGCGCTGCGTATCTTAGTCAACGATGAGCTTGGCTCGCTCAAAGAGCTGCTGCGGGTGGCTCCATTCTGCCTGCGGCCAGGCGGGCGAATCGGAATCATCAGTTTCCACAGCGGCGAAGACCGCTTAGTCAAAAAAGCGTTCGCAGGCGGGCTTCGCGACGGCCTGTTCCAGTCGGCGGCGACCGATATAATTGTGCCGGACAGAAGCGAAATCGCTTCCAACCCCCGCAGCAGTTCCGCCAAATTCCGCTGGGCCTGCCTGAAAGGAACTTCACAGAACCGCAAATCGAAAATCTAAAATTGCAAACTTGTCCTGCTTGCCCTGCGAAATCCTGCCGTTTAGGGCGAAGTGGTGAGCGAAGTCGAACCATAAGAATTCCTTATGCTGAGCGGTTTTTAAGTTACGGGATACCTACAGGAACAAATAGAAGTATCTATTTGTCAGGTAAAGTAGTGACTATTACAGATAAAGAAGTATACTTTACGATCCTGTTCTGTTAAGTGCTTTACGTGTCATACCTTCTCTTAAAGTCAGGTAAAGAGTTCTCACGCGTATGATTTTCGAACTTGAAAAAAGCCAACCTCGTTATTGCGGTTTATCTCAATTAATACAACCGTATCCTTATGACATTCTGGGCATTTGATTACCTGTTTTCCATGGAGCAAAGTCACACGACGCTCACAACACCCGCAAGATAATGTTATCACAGCCATCTCCCCTTCTTTCATTGCCATACCATTCTCCTTTTGCATCCTAACTAAACTGAAAACTTCGTAATCACATTATCAGCGAGATCTATTATAAAATCAGTCGCCTTTATCTCTGGGACAGTGATTCCTGACGGGTGACCACAGGAATTACGAATTCCAAGCTTTACATCTAGGATTTTTTGAACATCATTCGAGATGACCTTTGCCGACCTTGCAATCTCGATGAATTTTTTGTCGGGAATTTCTGAAAAGTCATCCATTTTAGCGATAGACCTTATCTTGAGTGATTTGTCCTTTCTACTTGCCAAGGCACTGTTGAAAGCTCCTAATTCGTGTTTAAAGATATATTTGTACAGATGATACACAGCTAATATCCAAGCCATAACAATAGCAGCTCGCCTCGCACCAATTTCATAGCAATCTATTACTTCCTGCAAAAAAGTCTGTTCTTTTTTATCAGTTAGATTTGATAGTAATCCCCTTAGAAGATGACTTGTTTCCACCTTTGCAGGTCCTGCATGAAGATGCTTTTGAATATTTAACTGATGGTTTCTTTCCAATTGATAACCATCTTTTGTTTTAATAAATTTAGGTTTCTTTTTTTTCAAAGATTTTGCGTTATTAGATAAATATGCGGGAATGTTTGAATATTTTTTCAGGCGCGTCGAATCAAAACAATCCTCAACATCAGTTGGCCGAACATACTTCCGTTTTTCAATAACTGTAAGAAAATAAACAAAGTAATCGATAAGATCTGGTGGTGATTGCTGGCCAAAATCCGGGATTTGCAACAGAAATGATTCCAGTTTCTCTTGCATTATGTTGTCTCACTCTCTGCTTTTTGCATGTCGTGCTCTATATAGTTAATCCCATGAACGGTAACACTAATGTCTTCTAAAGAACCAGTATCTAACCACCCCTTTAGTCCGGCTGTGTCAATCAAGCTTTGCGATAATGCTACCGGTATTTTAAGTTTTGATATATCACGATAGCATGTGTAAACATGATCAACAGTGATAGGACTCTGTTTTTTGATGTTTTGTAAGTAATAACAAAATATGAGGTTGCGTTCTAGGTTAGATTTTGGTGCATATTGTGCATAAAACTCTTTAAGGCTCAGTTTAGAGCCTTTTTTAGATAAATCAAGATCGCCAACGATGGATGGCCGTTTTGCCTTTGTTTTAAGCTGTCTGCTTTTCTTTTTTGTTGATTTCTTCCTTCTTCTCTCTTCTTTAACCTCTTCCTTACTCTCAATCTCATCTGGTATCGGTTCCGTTGAAAATTTCTGCCATGCCCAATGAAGGATTCTGTTTTTGACATCTGTATCTTGAATCTTAGATAGATTTTCATCAATTATTCTCATAACATCTAGTTCTTCCATAACTTTTTCCTCTTTAACTTATATACTTTTCACTTAATAGGATATATTAAACACCTGTTGGCCAAATCAGCGGTTGGAGATTCCCTGTGCCATTAGTAATATTATTGTCTGGATTGTCGCAAAAGGCAAGCAAAAAATCCCCGATATTTCGAGTGCCCCGCCGTCCGCCTTCGCGTGCGCTTCCTCCTTCGCTAATGCTACGGAGGACATGACGGCGGATAAATCCGCCGTCCCTTGTCTCTCGCCTGCCCTCCGTAGTCCGCTGTAGCGGACGAAGGATGGGTCGCTCGTCTTTCGCCTCTGTACCTTTGCGGTTAAAAATCTGTGTCAATCTGCGAAATCTGTGGTTAAGTAATCAATATCATCTCGGTGGTATTAAAAAATCCGTGTCAATGTTCAGCAATGTCTATACATATCATTCGCGTAAGGTCGCGCAAAATCAGCCGGCCGGAGGCAATCGCCATAGGCCCCCAGGAATCCGGACCATCCAAAACTTTCGCTTTAGCAAGCTGGACGTAGCCGGCCGGTGTTGCCTCCGCCAGGGTCAACAGGCCGGAGTCATTCATAACGTAGAGCAAGCCATTAGCGATGATATACGGCCCAAGCCCAAACTTGTGAGCACTTGTGCTCGTCCATACAACCCGGCCAGTTAAGTCAAGACAAGCTAATTGACCATCGGGGCGAACGCCATAGATATAGCCATCATAGAAAATCGGGGTGTGCTGGGGCGAACCAAACACATCCGCCGCAAGTCGAAAGACCGGCTGCACACTTATTTTGTCTGCTTCCTGGACAAGACGCAGCATCATACTGCCGGCGTTGTAGCCGCCCGAAAGAAAGATAAGTCCTTCGCCCACTATCACAGGCGAGGGGACATTTGCAATACTAATCTTCCAGTCGACGTTTTCCCACAAAATGCTGCCATCGTCAGCCGAGACGCCCACTACGCCGCCGCTTGCGCAATAAACATACATACGCCTGCCCATAAATTCGGCTGGCATTATAGAAGAATGTGTCATCGTCCAGCGGCGTAGGTTTGGACTTTGCCATACAATCTCGCCTGTTTCACAATTCACTGCTATCATTAGAGCGTCGCCGCCAACGGCAATTATCGCCCTGTCATTATCTATAAGGGGACACTGTCCTGCATACCACGGCGGCACCTTTGCCTTAAAGTCATTGACCAGATTCAGCATCCAGCGAAATTGGCCGGTCGCCGAATCCAGACAGGTAACGTGGCACTTCGGTCCCAATGTTACAATGAACTTGTCTGTAACCGTGGGCACAGTCCGGCTCATTCCGTGGTTGCGTTTGACTTTGACGGGGTATGAGTACCGCCAGATTTCCCTGCCATTACCAAGAGATAAGCAGCGAATGGCATCTGCCTGCTTCTGGCGGTCGTAATCCAGGACATATACACGTCCTGCTAAAATTGCCGCCCCTGCGTAGCCCTCTCCGACGTCGATTGACCAGAGGACCTTCGGTCCATCCGGGGGCCATTTCTTAGCAAGGGTGACATCTTCGCTGCTTATTCCGTTGAAGTTCGCTCCTCTGAACCGAGGCCAGGCGCCGGGCAAATTCGCTGCGACACCGTCGAACTGAACCAGCTTACCCTGCGGTTTTCCTGTTCCCCCTTCCTCCAGAAGCGCCTGTAAAGCATTCTCAGCGATAGGCAGACGCTCTGCCAGCTCCATCGCCAAATCTGTGCTAAGCCATACACACAGCAACACGATGCCCACAATAACTAATGCGACCGGCAATATCCATGCAACAACAGATTTCTTCATCGTATCTACTCATTCCTTAACGCATCCAGCATTTTTCCACGCAGCGCAAACACACCTGCCAGCCATATCCATATCGCGCCGCTGGCGGCTATCGCAACAATCGTCAGTGACAGCGAAAGATACGGCACCTCAGTGCGGGGCGATTTAAGGGCGGGACCAACCGCTACCAACGCTGCTATAACTCCACACGCCAAACCGCCCAGCAAAAGAACCCAATGCTCGTAAAACACTATTCGTTTAATTGCTCCTTTACAAAAGCCCACTGCCTGGAGCATTGCAAGCTCACCACGCCGTTCGAGGATGTTGCGAAGCACCACCAGTCCAAGTCCTGCACTGCCCAGAATAAGCCCCAGACCCCCTATAATCTGAAAAATAGATAGATACATATTTTCAACAGCGTTGAACTCTGCCAGCCGTTTTTCTGCCGGCGTAAGCGCCAGGCCGAAGTCCCTCAATGAAGCAGAAAGTTTTTCGGCTACAGCTTCGGTTTTGTCTTCGGCCGCATCAATAAGGAACATCCTGGAGCCGCTCTCTGATGGAAAGCGCCTGATGAGCTGGTCTTCAGAAATAAGTAAGCTACCTTGCAGAATCGAACTCTTCAGCATACCTACCAGGAGCAGATGAAATTTTTGGCCCTGCTCATCAATATAATCAATCTGGTCTCCAACAGATTTGCCGAGCGCCCATACAATCGTTGCGTAATCGCCAATCGCCGGCACAAGGTCCCTGCCATAGTCGCTTTTAAGTAATGTCCAGGCGTCCGCTTTTTGGGTGTCTTCAAATGTCTTAATGAATGTGAAAGAACCACGCATTTGTAACTGCTCCGGCTGAACTCCCAGCAAACGCGGCATTTGTGCGCGATTCAAATTAAAACAGCTTGCATCATCGCCATCGTGCACCCGCAACTGCACTATTTCAACACCCTCGAGGATAGTATCATCCAAACCCATCGCTCGCCGGCCGGACTGGCTATTTAAGTCATGCAAAACAGGTATAGTCGATTCGCCAAATAGCGAAAAGCCGCCGGTACCCGAATCGCGCCTGTGTGCCGGAGCCGATGAATCGGGTCTATTCGCTCCCACTGCGACCACCAGAAAAATCCCGCAGGCGAGCATTGCCACAACAGCCAGACTCCTCCCGCTTCGTCTGGTTGAGTTCCGCAGCCCCAGACCGAATAGAGAAACCAAAGGTCTGTTCCAACTGCCTGCGGTGATTCTTAACAATGCCTGACTTAATCCAAGCCCTGCAACCAGAAGCAATGCCCCCGCCCCGAAGAACGCCGTGGAGACAGCTCCGCTGTCACCTCCGCCCATTGTAACAAGAAGAACCATCGCTCCAACTGCTGCAACCGCCGCTACCCATAATCCAATCCTGCCTCTCGGGAGCGGTCCGGTAGTAGAAAATTGCCACTGCGGAACGCCGGCAAGAAGCTCGTGAGCCGGGCGAGATACCTGCCGACGCAAAGTCAACCATATCGCAACCAGACAAACCGCCGCCGCTGCTAATGCTCCTGTAAGCAAGGTTGATGCTTTTACATAGAAATGGATTGGCAAACCGCCCACCGCTACCTGCCATCCGGTCGCAAGGCCGTAAATCATTGCTTCGGTATAAAGCAGGCCCGCCGCGGTTCCAGCAATCGCCCCAAGAACCGCCAATGTCCCGCCCTCCATAAACAGCAGGCGTTTTACCAACTTCGGCGAAAACCCTACCGACAGTAACATTCCGACCTGCTGTGTCCGGCTCTCAACACCAAATACAAAGACAAGCCCCATCAGGACCAGCGCTGCTATGATAAGAAACACGCTAAAGCCCAGGAAAAGCCCACCGAAATCTGTCGCTTCATCGCCGGCTTTTATGCCGCGCTCGCGGACGGACTGAAAAAATAGTCCCAGCGAAGCCGGGTCAATCGCACTTAATAATCTGCCTGCTATATCTCCCTGAGATTCTTTGCCACTCGTGTAGCGGACCGCAGTCAGGCGACCGTATCTATTGCCCCACATCTGCTGACCGGCCTTGAGCGTAACGAATGCCTTCGGTGAACCACGATACCGCTGCCAGTAATCCTCATCGCGAGGGCGTATCTTATCAAGCTCAATCGGGATGCCCGGTTTCCAGTCCCTGCAATTTTTGACATCCGCCAGCCCTGGAAAATCCGGCATCAGGTCAGGGTCAACGGCGGGACCTTCCATAAACAGTATCTGACGCACCCGGAAGCGAGCTTTCTGCTGCTGGAGTTTTCTGGTCGGCCCGATAACGAAGTAGGTAAGTTCGAGCGAATCGCCCACCTTGGCTCCAAGGTCATCGGCGAGCCACTGATTGACCACAATTTCGTCATCCTGCATACTCATTGTAACAAAACCGCCGGCACCTGCCGGCCCCATAGCAGCCACCATCGAATAAGGAGTCGCTTTGTCACCCAGACGCAATTCGTTCACGAAATAGGTCAGGATTCCAATAGCATTACTATCCGCTTTCATCGCGGCTTCAGCAACAGAGTCGTCAATGAACACGCGATTACTACGTATCTGGAGTGCATCCTGTCTGTCCAAGCGGCGCACTTCAAGACCTGTATCACCAGGTTGCCAACATTTTCTGATAGCCGCATTCGCCCTTTCAACCGTTATGCTATCCCGCGGGTCTGAAGCGACTAACAGCATATTCGCCTGGGCGCTACGGCCTAATTTCCCCTGCAGCCACTGGAGCGGCACAAAGACATTCAGCGGCGAAACCTGATTTGCCTGCAAGCTAAAACGCCCGAACTCTGATGTTCCGGCAACTGCCTTTACGGTGAGCCGAAAGGCGGCTGACAAGTCGGAATCCGGCGCCAGCGGCACATCCCGCGGCATAAGACCTGGTTTTTCAATTCGCAGCACAACCTCATCTCCAACTTTAGCTCCGAGCTGCGCTGCCAGAGGAACGTTTAGAACAACTCCCTCACTCCTATCGTATTGCGTATTGCGTATATCGTCCTGCGTCAGCCTTTTACGCACGCCTGTCCCGAGCGAAGTCGAGGGGACGCACGACGCATCACGCACGACGAAATTTGCGAGCTTATAGAATCGCTCATCAACGCCGAGAACATCAATTCCGTTCGCACGCTTTGTCCCACTACTATTTGCAATCAGCCCGCGCAGTTGTAACAAGGGCGCCGCCGCTGTATCTAATTCTGTTGACAATTCGTCTGCCAGTTTGGCTCTAAAGAACCTGTCCCGGGTAACAAGAGCAAACTGCACTGCGCCCAATCGAGCTTTCAGCATCGTTCTGAGACTGTAACGCACGGAATCGCCTACGGCCAGCGCACCCACTAAAACAGCAGTGCCGACAAGGGCAGCCAGCAGAATCCCGATGTTCGTCCGCCAATAAAAGGCGAGACTTCTTTTGACAAGCATCCACAAGCTCATTCTCGGCCTCTGCATTTAAGAACACCGCCACGTAGTTCCCATATTTGTCCGATACGCTCCGCAAGCTCAAGGGAATGTGTTACCACAATCAGTGTAACTTTTTCGCTGCGGTTTAACTCCACGAGCAGTTCCGCTATATTCTTCGAGGCATCTGCATCCAGCGACCCGGTCGGCTCATCAGCGAGCAACAGTTTGGGGCTGTTAATCAAAGCTCTGACAACCGCAACCCGCTGGCGCTGTCCGCCGGATAGCTCGCCCGGCCGATGCAGTAAGTGTTCTTTAAGTCCTACACGCTGCAGCAAATTAACTGCCCTTTCCCGAACTTCTCTTAAGATGCGGTTCTTATAAGCAAGCGTCGGGACCAGGACATTTTCAAGCACCGTGCACTGGGGCAGGAGATGATGCAACTGAAAAACAAATCCGATTTCCCGATTACGGATTCGTGCAAGCTCTGTTTCATCGAGTTTAGCAAAGTCCCTGCCATCAAGGAGAACCTCTCCTGATGTGGGACGGTCCAGAGCGCCAATGATATTAAGTAGTGTGCTCTTGCCGCTGCCGGACGGCCCAACTATTACAATGGATTGGCCGTCCTCAACCTTCAGGGTTATATCTCTTAAAACGCAGACGCCGGCGGCCCCCCTTTCTGTCTTTGATAGAAGACAGGGGGGGTAACTTTTCGCAACATTTATAAGTTCAAGCATCGTTATCCTCGGTGAAACTGCTGCACGGTCGCATCATATATACGCACCAGCTCTTTAGCAGTTTGCTCAATATTGAATTTCTCAAACACCACTTCTCTGCCCCGTTTTCCGAGCTGCCTGGCGTAATTCGGGTTAAGTAATAATGGTTTCAGTGCAGCAGCCAGAGCTTCGGCACTATTCGGCTTACAGAGCACACCGCCAGAGGTCACTTCCAACAAATCAATAAACACACCGCTTGCCGGCTGGACTACCGGCACACCCGCCGCAAGCGATTCGAGCACGTACAATCCACAGGCAACAGGTTTTTTCTCCGGCACAGATAACACTGAAAGGGTTTGCAAAAAAGCAATTTTGGCATCGCGGCGAAAATCCGGCACAAACTCAACGTCATTAACCAGCCCGCAAGAGCTTAACTGCCGCTGAATCCGATTTATGAATGACCCGTCATCGCCACTGCTTCCGCCTGCTATTCTCAGCTTCGCATTTTTCAATCGCTCATCCTTCTTAAGTATGACAAAGGCGTCAACCAATGTATCCAGGCCCTTATCAGGGCACATACGCGAAAGATAACCGATGGTGGGTACTTCCGGCACACCACTTCCAGCTTCAGCAGACCTATATTCATCCAGCGAAATCCCCATATACACAACATAAACTTTATCCGGGTCAAGCCCTAACCTCTGCTGCATAACCCCGGCATAGTATTTGCTCACAGAGATAAAGGCATCGACATCACTGCAGCGCTCCGCGACTACTTCCCATGCCTGCTTTGCATAAGGCGGCGATAATCCATCCAGAAAACCATCCTCATCCTGGAGCAGACACACGATGGGCACGCTGAGTCTTGCCTTGATGCTTTTGGCAAGTCCCGCCAACAAAGCATTAGACAGGCACACAACATCAGGCCTGTTATCCTGCGAACCCAGCCATTCAATAAGCCGCTCCAGCTCTCTTGTCTGCCGACCCTCTTCTCCCAGGAGCATTGATATTGTCATCTCGCCTAAATCTTTTGCACTGGTCATTTTTGCTCTGCGACCAACCCACCGCAAAAGCCGTGGTGAATCCAATAAACGAGCTATCCAGCGAGGAGTCCTTCGAAATAATGTCGATTTTTGCTGAAGGTACACATTGATACCGCCGAAAAAAATTGGCGCATTAATAAGCGATTCTGTTCTGTCGCTTTGCAACGGCAGATACATCGGAACCATCAGGACATCATGCCCCAGCTTCTGCATCGTCCTAACGAGGGCAGCATCCCGCAGACAGTTCTCGCAATAGAAGCTGTCGCCTGAGCCAGGCGTGATTTGAACAATTCTCATAAATCCGCGCTCCAATTCTATCGGCTGGGGCCGAACGCATATATGAAACCATCGTCGCTGCCGACAACGACCATTCCTCCGGCTACCGCCGGCGAGGAGGTAATGGGCCGGCCGACCTCATAAGACCACACCTGCTTACCGTCAGAAAGCCGAATCATATAAAGCCGTCCATCACCGGAACCAACAACGACCTTGTCTCCGCAAATAGCCGGCGAACTGTCAACTTCGCCTGACGTCTGGAATGTCCAAACTGGCTTTCCATTATCACTGTTGACGCAATGCACACGCTTATCCCTGCATCCAAACACAACCACGTTCTGCCCAACAGCGGGCGAAGAGAAAATAGCAGAAGTTGCTTCTGTATATTTCCATACTATTTTGCCGGCAGCGATGTCGGCGCAGATAAATACATTATCGTAATTGCCGACATATACCCGGCCTCCGACAATCGCTGCGGAGCCGGCGATGTATGAGCCGGTATCAATCTGGGTCAGCATTTTGCCGTCAGCCACTGACACAACGTGAATTTTGGCGTCACAGCCGCCAAAGACAACCTTTCCCGCCAGACCTATGGCGGGCGAGCCGTTATCGACCGCCGGCGAACCATTTACGTAGCTACCTGTTTCATAAGTCCAGACGGCCTTGCCGGTTGCCGAATCGACACAGTGTAGTTTGTTATCGTAACTGCCCACAAGGAGCCATATTGTGTGTCTATTCGGCGAAGGTACCCAATTAACGGCGCCCATAATTTTTCCGTCGGTCTGATACTTCCACTTAAGCTGCCCTGTTTTTGCATCGAGCGCATACAGGAAACTATCCGATGACCCGATGAAAACAGAACCTCCAAGCACACACGGGGCGGCCTCAACAGCATCACCCGTCTTATACGCCCATACCTGGCGTCCATTTTTCAAGTCGATTGCGTAAACATTTGCATCAGCCGAGCCCACAAAGACGAGGCCGTCATCTATGGAGGGCGAAGATTTGACTTCTCCACCGGTCTTGAATTTCCACAGAAGCACCAATGAATCAGGCAAAGTTCCTTCTGCTCTGCCGGCAAGGTTCTGTGTGCAGTGAAACATAGGCCAGTTGCCGCCATTTACAACCGCTACTTGTGGTCGAAGACTCTCGGTGTCCGTTTTCCTGTTACCTGGTTCCCGCCGGCCAATCACTATCACCGCCACAATTGCAGATACTCCTGCAACAATAGCAACTATCAAAATTGTCTTAATCGCAACCTTAACGGAAATCCCCATCGTTACCCTTTCTAACATAATTGTCCGGAGTGTCATTTCGAGCGAGCCGTAGGCGAGTCGAGAAATCTATTTCTGAACAGATTTCTCCGCTCCGTCCCGACTCGTCGGGACTTCGGTCGAAATGACGATAGGGCTTTTCTACAAAGCAATATCATCGGTAAAACCATCCTAATAATAATGCACTCGCTTATCAGAGGCAATAGAACCTTCAGTATTTATATCGTATAGGAACCAAAACATCCAACAGGGAGTTGTTAAAATTCAAAGGTGCTTCGTATTTATAAAGAGCCGGCGGTTTAACCGCTGGCCCTTTTCCTTTGCGCGATTAAGTTCGAACCAACCACGCTGGAATGTGGTAAAATGATATTATGGCTATGAAACGTGAAAATATCGGCGCATTTTTGCCCACAACGCTTGATGAAATGAAGCAGCGAGGATGGGGGCAGGTGGATATTATTCTTATCACGGGCGATGCGTATGTTGACCACCCTTCGTTCGGTGTTGCCCTGATTGGGCGACTGCTTGAGAAACACGGTTACCGAGTAGCGATACTCGCACGGCCGGATTGGCGCAGCGTCGATGCCTTCCGCTCTCTGGGGCTGCCGAGATTATTTTGGGGAATAACCAGCGGCTGTGTCGATTCACGGCTTAATGACTACGCCTCGATGGGAAACCGGCGCAGGCAGGATGTATATAGTTCCGGCGGTGCTTTGGGTTTGCGGCCTGACAGGCCGCTGTTGGTTTACTCAGCCAGAGCACGCGAGGCCTATAAAGGGGTCCCGATAATACTCGGCGGCCTGGAAGCGAGTCTGCGCCGGCTGGTTCATTACGATTACATCGAGGACAAGCTCAAACGCTCGGTTCTTATTGATGCCAAGGCGGATGTGCTGGTCTTCGGAATGGCTGAGATTGCGATACTCGAAATCGCAAAGATATTAAGCACCGGCAGCATAGGCGACGTTGTAAATATACCCGGCACGGCATACAGGATAGTAAGGGACATCCGTGTTCCGGATAATGCCGTTCCTCTGCCATCCCTCTCTGGGCAGCAGGCCGATAAAGACCTGGTTATGTCGGCCCAACTGCAATACCAAGAGCAGGCGTATCCAGGTGGTTCGCCGGTAGTCCAGGAGCAGGACCCCGGTATGATTGTGGTAATGCCGCCAGCCAGGCCTTTGACGATTGCGGAAATGGACCAGTTGTATGATTTACCCTTTACCCGCTGCTGGCATTCCCGATACGATAAGCAGGGGGGTGTACCTGCTCTGGGGCCTGTGCAGTTTTCAATAACCACCCATCGCGGCTGCTTTGGGGGCTGCTCATTCTGCTCCATCAGTTGTCATCAGGGCAAGCAGATAATCTCGCGTTCAATTCAGTCACTTATGAACGAGGCGGAGGTAATCCAGCGTCACCATCAATTTCGCGGAACCATTGTTGACCTCGGCGGCCCGACCGCCAATATGTACGGGATGCAATGCAGCAAAAAAAATACCTGCAATCGGCCCAGTTGTCTGCTGCCTTCGCCCTGTAAGAATCAAAAGCTTGACCATAGACCCTTGATAGAAATGATGGAATCATTTCTCCGCTGGAAGCGAAAGGGGGGCAGGAAGACGAACGTCTATGTCGCCTCAGGTATCCGCCACGATTTGGCCCTTCACAGTCAGGAGTATATTGAATTGTTGGTCGGCTCGTTTGTTGGCGGCCATCTCAAGGTCGCACCGGAGCATTACTGCAACAGGGTATTATCATTGATGGGTAAACCGCCGTTTCAGTTATTTGAGGAGTTTGAGGAGCGATTTAATGAAGTTTCTCGCCGGGCCGGCAAAGAACAGTATCTTGTGCCGTATTTTATAAGCTCTCATCCGGGCTGCACAACACAAGATGCTTTGGCGCTGGCTGAGTATCTTGTGTCGCGCTCGTGGCGACCGCGCCAGGTCCAGGACTTTGTTCCTATTCCGCTGGCGCTGTCAACGGCTATGTATGTATCAGGGACAGACTCCCACAGCCAGAAGATTTATGTCCCCCGAGGCCGCAGAGACAAGCGCCTTCAGGCAGCACTACTCCAGTACTATCAGCCGCGATATGAAAAGGTTTTGGAGGACTTTTTGAAATCTGCGAACCGCAGAGACCTGCTGTCGAAAATCAGACACATTTCGTCTTCAAAACGCCATCGCAGGAAGTGATTGCAAATCGCTATTGTATTGGGAATCCTTTGCGTCGATTTATTTGACAGCGATTAACAGGGGCTTTATACTTATTTTTATGGATAAAGAGCAGATAAAACAAAAGCTCCTGCAGGCACTGAAAGATGAGCCATACCTTAATGATATCAAATCCGTTGCTCTTTTTGGTTCGTATGTCAACGGCCAACCAAAAGAAGACAGCGATGTGGATGTGTTGATTGAGTTTATGCCCGATGCACATATCGGACTTTTTAAGCTGATTGACATCAAAGACCACCTTGAGAAATTTGTGGGCAGAGAAATTGATATCGTAACACCAGAGGCGTTAAGTAAGTATTTCCGAGACGAGGTCCTGGCGCAGGCCGAGAGCGTTTATGAAAAGCGATAAGATTTATTTACGTCATATTTCAGACGCAATTCAAATAATAGAATCATATATTTCAGACGTGGATTTTGAGACTTTTTCACACAACAGTATGATGTCGGATGCGGTTTTTAGACAGATCGAGATAATCGGCGAAGCAGCAAGCAGACTCAGCGCTGAATTCCAGAGAAATCACCCCGATGTTCCTGTCCGCAAAATGAAAAATATGCGGAATATTCTGATTCACGAATACTTCGGCGTTAATAAAAAGACTATCTGGGATACCTGCAAGGATGATTTACCGACCTTGAAACCGCTAATACAAAAAGCTTTGGACGAGAGTCTGCCATAGGCGAATTCTTCGGCATCATCAGCAAATTTGCTCTCGGTATCCTTATATGGTTTGTCGTTGCGGTCGCGGTTTTTTGGCCGTGGAAGCTGCTAATCAAAGACTATACATCTTGGCCATGTGTTCGTGCGGCTTGAAATGATATAGACACTGTTCCAGCGGAGTGCCGAGGATATTTATCTTATCTAAATCCCCTTGCCCCATACCAGCTTCATTCATCGCCGAAAGATAAATAATCCGTTTGGGGTCAAATCCCATCACCTTCGTGGCTACCGTATCTGCCGCAAGGGCATCTAAACTGGCAATCGCCATGCGGGAATCAAATGGCGTGCCGGACATCGGCCCATTGCCTTCCATTCCCTCAAACCCATCGATGACCGCCAGGTCAGGGTATGTCTCCTGGGCAAGGTGGAACATATTGAAATGGCAGAAGTTATTTATTGTGTTTTCGCCGGTGTGCAGGAGCCATTTGTCATTCTTGTCGTAATCATTCAGCGGAGCGCCTAACAAAATATTCTTCAGTGATAATGTTACGAGCACCCGGTCGTGGGTTTTCATTCTGGCAGCAGAAATAATATAGGTATTGGGGTCGAGGAAAGCCGAGATAATCCGAACCGGCAAGGGCTTATGCTCTTCGCCGAAGACATAGCGGTATTCGTAGGACGGATTTTCATTAAGGTCCACAAGTTTTACGTTGTATTCCTTTTCGAGTGCAAGATAGCCATAATTCTTGAACCCTTCTGGTGTCCGCTTTTGCGCAGCGGTGGATTCGCCGATGATAATCGGCTGCTTATAATGTGGAGTCAGAAAATCCAGAATAGCCCGGATTGCATCCACGTGCGTAGCGCAAAGTGGAACATCGCACCCTACAAAGTTTGGCTTGATGAGAATTTTCTTGCCGCCGATGGATGCCAGGACCTCATCTTCGATGTTTTTCAGCGCCTTATACACGATTTGCCGGCGGTCATTACCCTTAACCAGACTCACCTTCGCCGGCCCGGTTATCTTCTGGAATAGTCGGCCTCCTCTGCGGTAGGGGTTACCAGCGGCAGCGAAGCTCTCCGCAGATCCGAAGACCTTTCCTCCGAGCACAAGCCCCATTGCGCCTGCACCGATTCCCTTTAGAACATCGCGCCGATTTAGGTGGTCTTTATAATTCATCATTCGTTGTTCTTTTCCTGACTGCGGATTTAGTTATCCGCTGCCGATGCCTTTGACACGCATCCGGACAGCGTACAGCGACGTTCGAGCTGTGATGAACAGCGTTTTCATATCCTTGCCGCCGAAACAGACGTTGGCCGGTTCCTCCGGAGCTGCGATGGACTCGATTTTTTGCCCCTTCGAGTTGTAAACGGCCACGACCTTAGTCGTCAGATAAACGTTACCCTCGTTATCGATGGTCATCCCATCAGAGCCTTCCGAGGCAAAGAGTTTTTTGTTCGATAGTGTCCCATCCTTGTTGATTGTATATACGAAGGTTTTGTTCCCGCCATGGTCTGCAACGTAGAGCAGTTTGCCGTCGGCAGTGCCTATTATTCCATTAGGCCGGACCATATCATTGATTACTCGAATCAACTTCTTGCGGTCAGGCGAAAGGTAATAGACATGCTCACCATCCTGCTCCATATCGTCCCTCTGTCCGTAACGGGGGTCGGTAAAGTAAATGCCGCCGTTTGGGTCAGCCCATAGATCGTTAGGGCTGTTGAATCGCTTGTCCTGATACTTGTCGGCCAGCACTGTAACGTTACCTTTGGGGTCGATGGATACCAGCCGCCGTCCCCCACCTTCGCAGGCGAGAATATTGCCCTTTTTATCGACATAGAGCCCATTCGAGCCGCCCGAATTTTCTCGAAAAGTTGACAGCTTACCATTAAGCGACCATTTATGGATACGGTTGTTTGGGATATCCGAAAAGAAGACATTCCCTTCAGCGTCAGATGCCACACCTTCTGTGAACTTAAAGTCACCAGCAAGTTTCTCCACCTTCGCTCCCGGTGCGACCACGCTGGCTTTTTCAGCACCCCAGCTACTTGATACTGCTATGGCTGTCAACGTCACTAAACCAATCCATTTCCTGTTCATTTGAATCTCCTTTCGATATTTGTAATTATTATTTGGTTACGTTTGATGATAATGATTTTTCCACTTTCAGTTTTGCAAGATAAATAGCGGTCTTGCCCTCGTGGCTGGAGTAGTAGCTGACATAAAGTGTGTCGTTGTAACAGACTAAGCCGGGATAACTTGTATCACCGCCGCTTGGCAGCTTAAGCAGTTTGGTCATCGTGCCATTTTTGACATCGATATAAGTCAACGCCGTATGGGCACCGCCATCGTGCATCCGGCCTGCTCCAATCCAGTGTCCACCTGCTATCTGGACAAGATTGGGGCCGCCAAAGCCGTTAAATTCTGGACCGAGGTCGTGCCATTGCCATTTTGTATAATCCGGTCTGCTGACTCCGAGCAAAGCGCTGCTCGGCTGACCCTGTATCTGGTCTCGGCGTACCAGTGCGAAACAAGTGTCATTGCTATCAAACCTGAGCGTTACTTCGCTGGGGCGTCCCTCGCCGAATAGCTTTGGTATATACAGTTGGAAGTCTATCCCATCTGAACTTGTAAGTAGTTCAAGGAACGGCTTGTTGTCGTCGGCAGGGTAAGAGACACCGTAGGCCTTACCTTTATGCCAGGTGACGCACCACAACCAGCGGCCCGGCTTTATGACAATTTGCGGCTGACTCCAGGTCTTGCCGTCTTTCGAAAAACACACAAATGTGCCGGTGGGCGCCGGTTGGTTATCCTGCTTCCGCGGCGCAGCTCCTCCAAGCAGCATCAGTTCACCCTGCGGCATTACGGATAAATGCGCGTCACGCAGGTCATAACCCTGCAAGACCACCAGAGTCGCTGATTGCCAGAGCATAGTGTCCTTTGATTCGAGTATTCGTATTTTGCCATCGGTCGAAACGTGCCCTCTGCCCTCGCGAAAGGCACAGTAGAAGTGGTCATTCCATCTGACAAGGTCGGTAAATGCGTTATGTGGTGCCTGGTCCCATATCTTCCTGACATCAAGGAGTTCTACTTTGATGGGTACAGCCGCAACAGCAAGACCCTGGCCAAACAAAAGCCACAACAAAATGCCGCACCATCGCATTTTCACAGATTTTACCTTTTGTATCGTAAACCGACACTATCGTACTCTGAACCTGCAGTTAATCCAGAATTGCTGGCGAGCCTTTCAAGCTTTGTTCCTGGTGCAACGATGCTCAGTTTTTTGGTGGTGCCGGCCAGCGGCACTGCAACCAGTTCTATACCCTTGCCGGTTCCTAAGTTGCGGGAATATTTCTTTTCATTCGGATTGTTCCAGTGCTCATGGACACCGAGACTGGCGAGCCGTTTGATGTTAGTTGAATGGTCAGGGTCGTAAAATGTTCCTGAGGGCGGATTATTTGCCAGAGATGCTTCGTGCAGATAATCATCAACACCGCTTTTGCACGGGAAATCATCCGGAGGGTTTTTGTATTCGGCCTGTAGAAAATCCAGGCCTACTGAATCAATCGCCACCGGGTCCTGCGAAGCCAATAAGCTCGAAGTCCAATCTCCATTGAATGGTTGTGACTGCCATCTTCTCGGCCCCTTGTCCATATCTATGGGATGTATCCCGCAGTACAGTCCATCAAGTAAATACAACGCGGTCTTGCCGCCGATATGCGAATGTCCCATCAGGTCCACCATAGGCTGGTATATCTTAACTTCTTTTGAGAAAGGGCTTTTGTGTATGTCGTAGAAGCCTTCCTGGGCGGGCCAACGAATCAGCGAACCATAATGATTCTTTGCGCACAAAGTTACGCCGGTTCCGGTGTGGGCCTTAAGATTTGCAAAATTGATTATGTACTCGGCCTCGGCAAAACTGGTTGTCACATAATCCTGATTTACATCTTTTGGCCGGCAGCTCCAGTAGAGCGGGACAGAAGACTGCTTTGCTTTAAGCCGTCCGAATTTTCCTGTGAAATCCTCGTATTGCACATCCGGGAATTCTTTTTTGAGAATCTCGTAGTACTCGTTTGCAAAATGCGCCAGAGTATCGGTGATGGTGATATCCGACTGCTTGACGCTGACGGTATTAACAAGCTGCTGCAATAGAGCTATCAGCATTTGCGGCGAGGTGTTCATATAGTCCTTTTTGGTTTCCAGATTGTAATTGTCCGGATTGACGCCGCCTTGCGTCCAGATAAAGCCGACGAAGTTTGGCTTGATGGCTATCTTTTCGCCCGCTTTATACCCCACATCACCTTTACCGCGCCCCTTATTAAGGTATCTAAATAGTTTATCCCACGCTTGGGTGTCGCTGTCTGTACCGGTCAGCTCACGTATTGCCCGTGACATCATTTCGCTTACACGCTCTTGACTTGTGTGATTGCTTTCCCAGGGATGTCCATCTCCCGGCCCTTTCCAGTCTGTTGCATTTGGGTCATGTACCCATACAACGCGTCCGGGGTAAATTCCTCTGGCAGCTCCTATCGGCTGGTTCGCCGGCTGTGGCTGACCAATTACCAGTTTTTCGCCGGTAGCACTCAGCACCAGCAATAAAGTCCCAACACTGATAGCGATGCATATTACGCCTGCTATATATCGTGCTTTTGCAAAGTTAAATTTGGCCTTTCTAAAAGCTGCTGCTGAACCGGCTATGCCTAAAAGCCATGCCACAAAGCCCGAGGCCAGTGGAAAAGCCATCCGCTGACAGGGATACGTTGCCCGCGATGGCTTCGGCACCACGCGGAGCAAAAACCATATAAGCGATACCAGACCGGCGAGAGGAAATACATATATTAACCAGCGATGGTTTCTTCTGGACCCCGAACATCTCCGTGACATAGGACAATCTGAGTGAATCTGCCCTTTTCTCGATAGATTCATTTTTAACCTCCGTAATGCTGCGCGTTTTCTTCCCGGAATTTGCGCAGTCCGCATTATCTTTCTATCAGCGTTTCATCGACTTGGATGCCGAAGTGTCTGCCGGCCTTTTCAATGTGAGCGAGGACCTTGTCGCCGACCTTCAGGGATGTAATTGAAATCGCCTTTCCATCGGGGCTGACCAGACGAATTGTCTCTGCGTTCTGCATAACCAGAC
>Ga0315294_10002584_pt1 | contig 19759 bp, 16 predicted proteins | sample YL17G13_40_MG_FD_203626 | JGI IMG/M metagenome (GOLD analysis project Ga0315294, IMG submission 203626) | Sediment microbial communities from Yellowstone Lake, YNP, Wyoming, USA - YL17G13_40 | ecosystem: Environmental > Aquatic > Freshwater > Lake > Sediment | place: USA: Wyoming | collected...
TGTGAACTTGAACATGATGGAGACGCCTAGAGCAAGCAGGAGCACTTTCCACAACGAGAAGATGTCGATGTGAGACAGCAAGCCATAGATGAAGCGATGACCAAAGCCGGCAGACGGATCGCGAGTCATGAACAGGGCGAGACTCGTCTGCACCTCAGCGGACTTGGACGCCACCGCCAGCGGCACCTTGACGATGCTCTCGGGCAGACCCACCATCCACGCAAATGACGCAACAGAGAACGTGCGCAGGAAATTGGCCTGACCGCCCAGAATGAGGCCGCACACAAGGTGGAAGACCCCGGCGATGATCAAGAGCACAATCGGCGTACCGACTATCGACGTTACTACTGCGATGATGAGCGTCCTGCCGCCCTCGAGCCACGGCCTCGCGGCTTCGAGCTGCTGCTCCGTGAGCCCTCGCTCCTCCAGGAGCTCTCGCTGTTGGGGAAGTATCACGTTCGGAACCAGGATAATCGAGCTCAGTATGGCCACGAGTATGCATATGACCACCGGGGCCAGCCACTCCGGTCTTCTTTCGAGCTCGGTGAACACCTGTGCAGGAGCATAGAGAACACGGATTGCCCTACCCAGAGAGCCTTTGAATCCTCCCGCCCTTGCACCGCCCGCGTCGACTGTGGTGACGTCGCTCATCTCATCCTCCTTGTCTGCGCCTGGCCGCATCGGCTGCCCGAAAGCACCTGATCAGAGCCAGCCTCCGCTGGAAAGACCGCAGCGCAGGTTGGCCGCACCGGGTTAACGCAAAGAGGCAGTGCGACGACTCCGCACCGCCCCGATCTCGTCCTGCAAGACTACCTCTTCTCCTCACAACCGCCAGGGGAACCACTCCCAGGCGAACCCGCGTCCCCGGCGCTATTCACTGAGAGTGAACCTGAATGGGATCACTACCCTGCACTTGACCGGGACGTCACCCTGCCTGGCGGGCCTGAACAAGAATTTATATGCCGCCTCCACAGCCGCCTCCTCCAGCGCACCAATCGTGTCGCTTTCTATGACTTTAGCAGAAATGACTCTGCCGTTCTCGTCAATTATTACCTCCACCAGGACCTCGCCCTCGGCCTCGGCCTCCCTTGCACGGTCAGGGTATTTCGGCTCAACGGCCCTCAGGACCTCGGGAGGGGAATCAAACGCATAAAAGGCGTCGGGCTCGGGCCTGGAAGGGACGACCGGAGGCGAAAAGGGATTGAATTCAGTCGGCGCGATCGTCGTCTCCTCGCTTACCTGGTCCGATATCACCGGCTCCTGCGGAAGCTCCGGCCGCTCCACCTCAGATGGAGTAGGCGGGATCTCGATCGCTTCGGGCAGGTTGAGGACTTCGAGTCTCCTCTCGGGGATTTGATAAGGCTTGGGTACGTAGGGCGGCCACAGAACGAATACCACAGCGTGAATGACCACGGCCAAGGCGGTGGTCACCTCCAAGTATCGCGTGTACCTGGACCTGAGTATGCTTTCCGCGGTCGGCTTCATTCGTCGAGCGAGCCTCCCCTTTCAATCCGAGGCGCCATGAACGCGACCCTGACCGCATTGGCATTCTTGAGATAGTCAATAGCTTCGGAGACGATGCCGTAGGGGCACCTCTTGTCGGTGTTGAGAGACACGATGAGCGCGGGATTCCTCAAGAGTTTCCGGCTTATCACGGGTTCTATGTCTGATATGTCGATGATGTTGTCGTCGATCGACACCCTGCCGTCTGCATCGATCCATATACGGACCGAGTTCTCCCTTGGAACGTGCTGGCCGGCCTCGGACCTGGGCAGACTGATCGGAAGTCCGTTGTCCATGCGGAAAATGACCGTGGACATGAAAAAGATCATGAGGAGCATGGAAATGTCGCCCATCGTGCACGTCGGGATGGTGCTCACGACCCCGCGATTGGTTCTCGGCATCTTGTCAAGTATCATGTGGCGCTGCCCCCCCACAACTATCCAGTTTCCGGAGTGTACAGTCTCAGGGAAATCCTGGTGGCGCTCGCGAGCTTGAGCTGGTCAAGCACGCGCACCATCCGTCCGTACCTGCATCTGGGATGCGTCTCCAGAGAGACGACGAGCTTGTCGTTCTCGGCTATCCTTCTGCGCACTATCCCGGCGATGCTCTCCACCGGGACCGCCTTGTTGTCCACCGTCACGGTGCCGTCCTCGTGAACGACGACCCTGGCCACGTTTTTCACCGAGACTCTTACTATGGATGATCCCCTGGCAGGAAGTATGAGAGGCAGGCCCTCGTCAATGGAGAAGACGGTGGTGGCGATGAAGAATATGAGAAGCAGGAACGCCACGTCCGCAGTAGACACCAGCGGAATCTCGGGCGATTCCCTTTTTCTCCTCATGAGTCTCATCGGACTTCACGCTCTTTCGAGAATCTATGACGTTGCCTGTCCGCGGGCCTTGACGGCGCTCTGAGTCAGCGCGTCCAGCAGGTCGTGGCTCGACTCTTCCATGTCGACACTGTAACGCTCTATCCTCTGCACGAAATAGTTGTAGGCCACCTGGACCGGTATGGCCACGATGAGGCCGGCGGCCGTAGTGATCAGTGCTTCCGCAATGCCGTCTGCCACCAGCTTCGGGCTTACCTGTTCGGCCGCGGCGATCGCCTCGAACGCGTGGATCATTCCTGAGACTGTCCCGAGGAACCCGAGCAGAGGGGCTATGTTGGCTATGCTCGCGAGCCAGATGAGTCCCCTCTCGAGAAAAGAGACCTCGATGGCCGCGGCAGTCAGGATGGACCTCTCCACGGCCTCCAGTCCCACGTCTGCACGCAGCAGTCCCGCATGGAGTATCGCCGCTATCGGGCCCCTGGTCTTCTCGAGCAGGCCGCGCGCTGCTTCCGGGCCGCCGCTCTTCAGAGCGTGCAGCATTTCGGCAACGAGTTTCTTCGCATCGGTGCGGGCCCTGCTCAGGACGTACGCCCTTTCCAAGATTACCGCCAACCCCAGGATAGAACAGAGCAGGATGGGATGCATGAAGAAACCGCCCCTGATGTAAAAATCCACCATCCCGCTTCTTCTCATCCTCGTGAGCCAGGATGTTTCGAGCTCTCCGGCAGGAGCCCCCGCATCAGGCGCAGCCGCAGCCACGGAGGCTTCACCGCTCGTTTCCGGGGCGTCGGCCGCATCTGGAGGCACGGCCTCCTGTGCGCGGGAAGAGTCGAGGAAGACCGGCGTAAAGGCCGAAAGACAGAGCACGAGACAAAAGAGGAAGACACGCTTAGACATGAGTTTGAACTCCGTGTTTGTGGAACCTCATCCCCAAGCTCAACCGGACTACTTTGCAGGCAGGTGAAGGCGCCGGTGGAAGACTGGCGTTCTCGAGCTTTGTGATTCCTTCCAGAGAAACGCGCGTGCGAATCCGCCCGGGCCGCCCAAGGCAGTCCCTGCGAACCCCCGCAGTCTAAGTCGCGCCTGCCCGGTTGTCAATCCATTCGTGCCACCCGGTCGGGCGGCTCGACGTGCGATTGCTAGGGACCCAGTCTCTGGAGCATCCTGGGAAACGGGATCGCTTCTCTCACGTGCTCGATCCCGCATATCCACGCCACCGTCCTTTCGAGTCCCAGCCCGAATCCGCCGTGCTCCACGGTCCCGTAGCGCCTGAGATCAAGGTACCACTCGAAGGCTTCCCTCGGCAGCTTATGTTCTTCTATTCGTTGTTCCAGCAGCTCCAGCCTGTCCTCCCTTTGACCGCCGCCTATTATCTCACCGTAGCCCTCCGGTGCAATCAGGTCGACGGACATGGTGGTCCCGGGGTCCTCGACGCTCTCTTTCATGTAAAACGCCTTGCACTCGCGCGGATAACCCCAGACGAACAGCGGTCTGTCGAATGCAGCGGAAAGCTCCGTTTCCTCGACCGCTCCGAAGTCGGCTCCCCAGTCGATGGCGACGCCCTTCTGCTTGAGAACCTGCACGGCGTCGTCATACTTCAGCCGGGGGAACGGGGCCTTCACGTTCTCGAGCCTCTCGACTGAACGTTCCAGCTTCGCGAGCTCGCCTCTGCGCGTTTCGAGCACGCGTCCGACCACGTAGCAGATCAACCGCTCGGCGAGCTGGATCACGTCCTCGAGATTGGCGAAGGCCACCTCCGGCTCGACCATCCAGAACTCTATCAGGTGCCGCCTGGTCTTGGATTTCTCGGCCCGGAACGTGGGGCCAAAGCAGTAGACCTTCGCAAAGGCCATCGCCGCGGCCTCCATGTAAAGCTGGCCGCTCTGGCTCAAGTAGGCCTTCTCGCCGAAGTAGTCCGTCTCAAAGAGCGTGGACGTTCCCTCCACCGCGGAGGGAGTGAAGATGGGTGCGTCCACGGCCACGAAGCCTTCCGAGTCGAAGAAGTCCCGAATAGCCCGCTCCACGGTGCTTCTGACGAGGAGAACGGCGTGCTGACGCGAGGACCGGAGCCACAGGTGCCTGTGGTCGAGCAGGAAGGAAACGCCGTGTTCTTTCGGCGTTATCGGGTAGTCTGCCGAGATCTGGACGATGTCGAGACCTGTCAGCAGCAGTTCAAAGCCGCCCGGTGCTCTGCGCTCCTCCCGGACCTTGCCCCTCACGATGAGCGAGCTCTCCTGGGTCAGCCGCTCGCATCTGTCGAAGATCTCCTCCCCGACCGAACCGCGATCGACCACGGCCTGCATCGTTCCTGTCCCGTCGCGCAAGAGCAGGAAGTATATCTTCCCGCTAGACCGCTTGTTGTACAGCCAACCCCTTATCTCGACCTCGTCAGAAGCGAACTTGGACACCTGGTTGATGTAGACCTGCATATTGATTCCCTGCGTTGGTGGACTGCGGTGCCACCACAGTCCCAGCCGACTGCGCGCAACACACTAAGTTCCAGAAGCACACGACAGAAGTTGCTCAGAAACTTACTTTCGTTTCCACGAGTAGTCAATCGAAAACTGCGGACGCGTGGGCGGGCTATTTTCTCTTGACACGGGAGGTTGCAACGAATATTTTGAGTTGATTTTGAAGATCCTGAGAGGAGCATAGTGACGAAAGCGGCAGTCGTCTTCCTGTTCTTGGGCATCGCGGGCGCCTTAGGCCTCGCCAGCGTCGTTTGCCTCACGAGCATCGCTGGCCTTCCCATCTTCACGAGCACTCTTCACGCAGCAGTTTCGGACGCCGATGCCAGCAAGGCGGCGAGGGACACCGCACCACCACTTTCGGACCAGTTCCTGTCGGAGCTGAAGGAAGTCAGGCTCAACAGTGGCGTCCCTTCGCTTTCGGCCTATGCGCACGCATACTACAGGCTCGGGGCGAAAGCCAGAAGTGACGGCGATTCCGAGGTGGCGCTCAAGGCATTCAGGGCCGCAGCCGAGCTGGACCCGAACTTCCTCGGTCCACGGTTCTCCCTTTTGAGGGCCTATCTTTTCAGCGACCCGAGCCGTGCGGTCGCAGAACTCTCGAGTGTTGTCAACGTCATAACGCGCGATTTCCTGGCCCAGTATTTTCTCCTCGAAAACCTGTCCGTGATGGTCTTCTTGATTCTGGCGGCTGCGCTCGCCGTCTTCGTGGTCATGGCATTTGTCAGACACGTTGCCGACCTGCAACATGCAATCGCAGAAAGGCTGGCCGCCGAGATGCCGCCGAGAGTCGCGGGATGGCTTGGGGTCTTCGCCGTTCTGCAGCCTCTCCTGTGGGGGCTCGGGTTGGCAGGCACCGTGCTCTGCTGCGGTGGAGCCGTCTGGAATTGCATGAACAAGAGAGAGAGGTTTTTCACTGCCGTTTTTCTCGTAATGGTCGTCTCGTCGCCGTTCGTCTCCGTTCAGCTCGGCAGGAGATTTCCTCCCCTCGGCTACGATTCCCCCACGTACGTGTCTTACGCGGCTCTGAGAGACGGTTGGACCGATCAGCACGAACTCGCGCTGCTCGGGTCGATTCAGAGCGATCCCGGCGATGCGGCGCACCATTTTGCCTACGGCACCATGGCCAGGAGAGCTGCCAGGCTCGGCATAGCCAGGCGAGAACTCGACAGGGCAGTCGAGCTTTCGCCTCACGACGCGCGCTATCTCAACAACCTCGGAAACGTCTATTACAACCTTGGCGACTTCGACACCGCGGACAAGTGTTACCGCAGGGCGGCCAGTATCGCTCCCTCCCTGCCTGAGCCCCACTACAATCTCGCGCAGGTCTACACCAAGAGACTCCTCTTCGCCGAGGCCAACGCCGAGATCGACAAGGCAAAAGGGCTGGACGCGGAGCTGATAAACGAATTCTCTTTGAACAGTCGGGAACAGCTCAATCGCAGCGTCATCGACGCGAACATCCCGACTTCCCGGTTCTGGAGTGCCCTTCACAAAGAGGGAATCCGCGCAGAGACGTCCGACGCTCTGGAGCCTGTCCTACGGCTTCTGGGCATGGGGCGCGAGCGGAGGAGCGTCACGATCTCTTTCTTCTTCACCCTGAGTCTTGTGGCGAGCGCTCTGACCTTCAGGAATCTCAGAACCTACAGGTGCTCCAATTGCGGAAAGATAGTCTGCCGGAAGTGTCTCTCCAGAGTGCAAAAGCAGGCCTATTGCCTCAAGTGCGCTGTCGCGGCAAGTTCTGTCAAGTCGGCCGAGTTCACGAGGCTGCTCCTTGCCAATCAGCTCCAGCTCGAGACGAGAAAGACGAGGTCGGTGTTTGCCGCGGTGGGCATCGCCGTGCCGGGATTCAGGCTTGTCCAAGCCGGGTACGCCATTTCGGGATTCCTCTTGGTCCTGCTCTGCACCGGTGTCGCTGTTTGCGCGGCAGTCAGAGGATACTGGGTGGACTTCGTGCCTTCCCTTCCCTACGAGACCCAGGGCGTGCTAACATACTCACTGTTGCTCGCACCGGCGATCGTGATCCACGCTCTCTCGCTCTTCTGGCTCTTCAGGAGGGCAAGGAGCCGGGTGCCGTCGCTGAGGGTGATCCGACCTGAAACCTCGGGGAAATCGGTCAGAGATGGCGTTACAGGGAAACCTAGAAGACTTCAGTCTGGTTGAGATTCTGCAGCTGATCGCAGTGCAGAGGAAGTCCGGAGTCCTGAGACTGACCTCGGAGGCAGCCAGTGCCGTTCTTTTCTTCGAGAAGGGCAACATCGTCGCGTTGACCGACCGGCGGGAGCGCGAGAAGAAGTCTGACCAGCTCCTGGAGTTCCTTTCCAACACCGGCAAGCTCAACAAGGAACAGGTCGAACAAGTCTACGCAATCCGGGGCCAGAGCAAGAAGGAACTCCCGGAGATCATCATCAACGGCGGTTACATGAGCGCGAAGCAGCTCACCGAGGCCGTCGAACAGCTCGCCAGGGAACTCCTCCCCAGCCTCGTCGTCTGGAAGAAAGGGACGTACCTCTTCTCAGGCGACGAGAAAACCGTCTCCAGACTTTACTTCAAGGTCCCCATGCGCACCGAGGCCCTCTTGATGGACTGCATGAGGAGAATAGACGAGAGCGCGAGAATGAGAGAGCTGTACTCTCCCTCTCTCATACTGCGGGCCACTGAGGCGGCGCATCCGGAAGAACTCGAGGAGCACGAAAAGAGGGTCCTGGGCCTCGTGGACGGCAAGAAACCGATTTACGACATCGTCGTGAAGTCCAGACTCGGTGAGTTCCGCACATATGAGATTTTGGACCACCTGGTGGAGATCGGCCTCATAGAGACCACGGAGTGGATGGCAGAGCCTTCTGGCGAAGAGGCCGGCCAGGGAATTGGCGCCAAGATCCAGCTCATACCTGCCCTCAGAATCGCGATGCTCGTGGCCGTACTCGCAGTCGTGAGCCTTGGCGTGAGATGGGCGGTGGCGAAATTCGAGGCGACAGCCGCGCCCTCCGTTGTTCCGGCCCACCAGACGGAGAAGGTCCGCGAAGAAGACGTGCGCCTCGCCATCGAAGTATACAAGGCCGCCAAGGGCGCCTACCCGGACGATCTGGCACAGCTCGTGTCAGAAGGACTCGCGCGAGACGGAACGCCGAAGAGGTTCACCTACACGAGAACACCACATGGGTTCACGCTACAGCGCAAGTGAGGAACGGCCGGGCTCCTCGGACCTTGCGTTTGCCTGTCGCAGGCCCGGTTCCCAGTACGCGAACTCACCCCGCGTTTCTGCATTTCACCCGCGCCAAAGCGCCGCCCGGCGCAAGCCAGGTCCCGAATCGTCCGTCACTTCCCTCTCAACGTGGGATAATCCAGAGAGAACCGGAGAGAGTAGTAGAGTCTTGCCAGCGCCATCAGCGCAAGCACTATCAACAGGAAGTACGGAAGAGCGATTCCGACCATCAGCACGAAGACCGCAGAAGAAGCCCTGTAAGCAATCTTGACCGGCTGCTCGCCGCCCTTCACGTGTGCGTATATGAAGAAAGGCAGCGAGACGGCAGCCCCTGCCAGGGCGAACCGGTTATCGACGAGGAAACTCAGGGGTATCGCAGCCACGATCAGAACGAGCGCGAGCAGCGGCCCGCGCTCGACGCCCAACGCCACTCCCGTGGTCCGGTAGCCGCTTCGCTCGTCCCCCTTCCTGTCGTGAATGGCAGTGAGTGTGAAGACCGCACCCACGCAGAGGGCAAACGGCCCCGACACTGCGATGGCCTTCAATCCCGGCCCCGCCGCGACTGACCAGCCTGACACAAACGCGAGCGTTCCATATCCGACCGCATTCGCTATGAGGTCGTAGGGAAACACCCTCTTCAGGGCAACGGGCGGAATCGAGTACGCCACGCCCAGCATGAAGGAAAGCGCGAAGAGGAGCATCGTGGTCTGTCCGTATCGCGCGCTCCCGGCCAGGCCCAGGACCATGAGCGCGGCCGCTATGCCCCACGCCTCTCTCTTCGAGACCATGCCCCTCGGAATGAGGAACAGCTTCTCGTTCGCCCTGTCGCTTTCAGCGTCATGGATTTGGTTGGTGACGTACACCGAGGCCATCAACAGAGCGTAGGAAACAAGCCCCAGCCACGGATAGTTGAGTCTGGGATAACCGGGCCACGCAACGCGGCCTCGCAGGAGCGCTTCCGCATAACCGAGCAGGAAGAATGTGATGGCCGGAACTATGACCAGAGGTCTCAGCAGGAAGAATCTGTCGGCGAGGAAGGCAATTGCATTCTTGACGGCCGCCCTAGAATCTTTCATCCAGTATCCAGTCCACCGCCTCAGCGAGGTCATCGCACACCCTGTCTGCGATCTTCAGGACCTCTGTCTGGTTTTCCTGAAGTTCCCTCTGTCCGTACCCCGTGCGCAGGAATACTGTCGAGGCCCCGGCTGCCTTACCCGCCTGCATGTCTATCAGACGGTCGCCCACCATGAAGCTCTGTTTGAGCTCGATGCCCAGCTCTTCCGACGCTTTGAGCAGAAGTCCGGGCTTGGGCTTCCTGCAGGTGCATTGGACGTCGTAATCGGGATGGTGAGGACAATAGTAAGCGGCGTCGACGAGCGCGTCCTCCGCGGCGAGCAGCTTCATGACTCGCTCGTGCACTCTGTCCAGGTCGCCGGCCGTGAACAATCCTCTCGCCACTCCTGCCTGGTTGGAAATGACCACGACCGGGATTCCCATCTTGTTCAGCTTCGAGATCGAACGCGCCGCGTTCGGCACAAGCTGGACTTTGTCGGGGTCGGACAGGTAGCCGAGCTCTTCGATGACTGTGCCGTCCCTGTCGACGAAGACCGCCCAGCTCGTCCTCTTCGGCTTCTCGGTTCTTCTGGAGCGATTCCTGAGCATGTGACCCCTCAAGTTGGACTGTTGACGATCGGCTGTTGCTCAATCACCGTGGGCGCGTCGCGCCCCGCCTTGCGCCAGCACCCCACGTCCGTGCATGGCGAGCCACCATGACCCAAAGCCTCACCTGAAGCGACGGCGCTATCCCTGGCTTGGTCCGGTCCGCAGTCTGATGGTCGCACGCCGCCTCATCCTGGCTGCGGTCTCGTGGACGCACTCCGGGTCGATCCGGGTCAGGCACTCGAGGTTATACGGACATCTCTTGAGAAAGCAAGGAGAGCACGAGACCTTCTTGGACACGACCGCCACGGCGTCCCCTCTCGGAGCCGTCCAGTGAGGATCCGTTGAACCGACTATTACGACGACGGGACAGCCCGAGGCCGCGGCGACGTGGGCGGCGCCGGAGTCGTTGCCTACGAACAAAGCGGCCATGGACGAGAGCGCCATGAGTTCTCCCAGGCTCGTCTCCCCTGCAAGGTTGAGCACCGGAACGCGGCTTTCTCGCCTCATCGTCTCGCAGAGCTCCTTCTCGGCGCTGGTACCGACCAGCCCAAGCAGCGCCTGCTCCGACCTCCCCAGCAGTTCCGAGAGTCTCACGTAGCTGGCGGCAGGCCAGATCTTTGTCTCGCCATACGCGGCGCCTGGCGCAAGAAGCACCAGACTGGAGCCCTCCTTCACACCTCTCCGCCCGAGCAGTTGCTCGACTCTCTTTAAGTCCGCCTCCCGGACAGGAATGTGAACGCGGCCGTCGTAGTCCGTGCCTGCGGGAAGGAGGTGGGAGTACTGCTCACAAAGGTGGAGCCAGCGGGGCTTGCTGAGCCGCGTCGTGAGCAGCGCCCCTCTCATCTCGCTCCTGAAACCCACGCGCCGGGGCACGCCGGCCAGCCACAGTAACAGAGCGGCAGAAAGCGAATCGGGCATCGCTATTCCGAGACTGCACCTGTGCCTCCGGAGCCTCAAGGCGCCGACGACGAGAGACGGCCACCGGCTTGAACCCATGACCAGCACGGCTCTGCTGATGTCACCCTTTTGAAAGATGCCGGCGGCGCGTTTGTGCGAAACGACCACCATCCTGTCTGGCGTCACCCGCTTGCCGAGCGCACGGAGGGCGGGGTGAGCCATCACGGCGTCTCCGACCCAGTTGGGCGCGCGGACCGCAACGCTGCCGCTCTCGGGCAACGTCCATTCGCGTTCCTCACGTTCAGAGCCGGTCTGTCTGATCTTGAACGTGGGCATCTCGAGCAGCTCGGAAACCCGGCCGGCACCGATACCGGTCCTCAAGGCAACCAACGCTTCCACCGCATCGGCCACCTCCCCCACATCGACCGATTCCATGCATCTAGTGTCGCCCTTCTTGCACTTCTCGGTTCCGTGAACATCGCAGGGCTTGCATTCAAACTGGTTAGAGAACACGATCGAGCGTCCGTCGGGCGGGAAAAAGCCGAATTCCGGTGTGGTCGGACCGAAGATAGCTACCACCGGTGTGCCCGCAGAATGCGCGACGTGCATCAGCCCCGAATCATTCGAGACCACGCAGGCGCAGTGCGCCATCGCCGAAGCGATGGTCCTCAGGTCCGAGCTCAGGAACCGCACTCCGTGTCCCGACTCTCCCGAATCTGCCCGGCGTGCCGGATCTTCCGAACGCCCCGTGCCTGTCGCCACTGCCAAGGTCCTGGAATTCGTCAGGGTTCCTAACCGGAGGAGTGACCTGAACGCTGCCAGCACGGGCTCGTCCGAAGGCCCGCCGAACACCACCACCTGAAGGCCTCGCTCCACGAGCCGGCGTGCAAGCGCGACCATCTTCTCCGCACCCCACATTTTTGTCTTCCACTTCGCTCCCGGGCAAATCCCCACTGCGGGCCGGGCCTCCGTCGACCCGCTCGCGTCCGGAGCCCCGGGTCCGTGTAAGAAACGGAAACCGGCCTCTTTCTCGCGCTCCGTGAGGTGAATCCGGGGCCTGTATGCAGGCATGGGCCCGAAAATCTTCTCGAGGCCGCCCAGGTAGCGCTGAACAGCGTGCCTGGACGCTCTGGCCCGGAGTCGCCTGAATCTCACCATTCCGTGTCTCGACAGGGAGTCCTTGTCCGCCCTGATGAGTCTTCTGGGTGACGCCAGACGGCCGAGGAGGATGGTGCGCGGGTTGGATTGAAGGTCGACGATGAGGTCGAATCGCCGGGACTTGAGCTCTCTCCCCAGCCTCAGCGTGCGCACGAGGGAGTCCCCGTGGCTGCCCGTCACGAGCAACTCGCCTACGAAGGGGTTGTTCAATAGAACAGGCGCGTAGCACTCCTTCGTGAGAAAGGTGATGCTCGCCCCCGGCGCGCACGCTTTCAGAGCATGCGGCACGGAGGAGGCGAGCATCACGTCTCCGAGAGAGCTCAATCTGATGACCAGTATTCTGAGCGGGACGCATTGGTTCACTTGAATACCGGGCCCCGTGACGTGAGAACTAGCAACCTCGGTCGTTTACTCCGCTTCTTCCATCGGCCTCGACGCGTCGAGGGAAACGGCGACCTCGGCCGCTCACTGAATTGCCTCTATAGGCCTGGGCGGCTGTGAGAAGGAGAACTGCAGCTCGTAGAGTCTCTTGTAGAGCCCCTCTTCCGCGAGCAGGTCCTCGTGCGTTCCACGCTGCACGATTCTTCCTTTGTCCATCACCAGTATCAAGTCTGCCCGCTGAATCGTCGAAAGCCTGTGGGCGATAACAAACGTTGTCCTGTTCTCCATTAGCCGCTCGATGGCCTGCTGCACCAGAATCTCTGATTCCGTGTCAAGCGCGGAGGTGGCCTCGTCAAAGATCAGAATCGGAGGGTTCTTCAAGATGGCACGGGCAATCGCAATCCTCTGCCTCTGCCCTCCGGACAACCGCACTCCCCTGTCCCCTATCACGGTCTGATACCCTGCCGCCATGTTCTCTATGAACTGATGCGCGTTGGCGGCGGCCGAGGCGCGCGCCACCGCGTCGTCCGACATCTCTTCGCAACCGTAGGCGATGTTGTTCCTCACAGTGTCGTTGAAGAGGATCGTCTCCTGCGTCACTATGCCCATCAGGGCGCGGAGCGAGTCCGTGCTTATGTCGAGGGAGTCGATTCCGTCAAACAATATCTTCCCCGAAGTAGGCACGTAGAACTTGGGCAGCAGGTCCACGAGCGTGGACTTGCCGGCTCCGCTCGGCCCGACGATGGCGACCACCTGGCCCGCCTTGACCGAGAAGGTTATGTCCTTGAGGACCTCCTTGCCGCCGTCGTAGCTGAAGCAGACGTCGCAGAACGCGACCTCGTCCTTGAGCCCGGTCAGCCCCACCGCGCCGGGTTTGTCGGAGATGCTGGGTACGGTGTCCAACAGCTTGAACACTCGTTTTGCGGCTGCCAGTCCCTCTTGTATCTTCGTGTTCACCTGGCTCAGGCTCTTTATCGGAGCCATCATCGAGAAGAGGGCGAAGAGGAAGAGGAAGAACGTGTCCGGCTCCAGAGTCCCCTCCTGCAGGATCTCCCTGCCCCCGTACCAGAGCACGATAGTTCCGACTATGACGCCGAGGCATTCCGCGAGCGGCGACGCCAGCGCCCCTATCTTTATCAGCCTCAGGAAGTGAAACAGGTAGGCCTTGGTGCAATGCACGAACTTCTTCATCTCGAACTCTTCCATCCGAAATGCCTTGACGACTCTTATACCGGAAATCGTCTCCTGCAACACCGCAGTGATGTCACCCATTCGCTCCTGGATGAGAGAACTGTCGCGCCTCAGCTTCTTGCTGATAGCCACGATTAACAGCATGCTCGGGGGAAGCACCACCAGTGACACGAGCGCCAGCTTCCAGCTTGCCCAGAACACCCAGAAGAGACACACGAAAAGAAGCAGCGTGTCCCGCACGACGTTGCTGAAAACTGCGGTTATGGTGCCGCGTATCGTCGTCACGTCGTTGGTAATCCTGGATATGAGCCTTCCGGTCTTCTGAGCGTGAAAGAAGGAAAGGGGCAGGCCGTAAAGGTGCGAGTAAAGTCTGTCGCGCAGGTCTTTTATCACTCGCTGCTCCACCGCAGCTATCAGATATGTCTGCCCGTAATTGAAGAGGTTCTTGAGCAGCATCACTATCAGGATCACGAAGCAGATCCGTTCGAGAGACACCAGTGGCCTGGACGAAAGGATGTACTTCTGCGCCTTGAGCTCGATGTAATTTCTCATCTTCTGCAGGTCCGTCGGCGCAGTTATGTCGAGGGAGACGTCCTTTCTAAGCTCCTGCCTCTGCTCTGCCGTTGGCCTCTTGAAAAGCACCTTCATGAAGGGCGATATCATGCCTATGGAAAAGCCGCTGAAGAAGGCGAAAAACACCATGCACACCAGGGCGAGAGTGAGGCTCCGCCCGTGCGGCTTCACGTATGACATCAGTCTCAGGAACGTCCTCATGATTCGTCTACCAGCGGTACTTCCTCACGAACTCGTCCTCGAAGTCGTAGATATCGACGAAATCCTCTATCTTGTCCTCCTCGGTTTTGCCGAGAAGCTTGTGTTCCACCAGGCTGAATACTATCTCGCCGAAATCCCTCGTCGCGCTCACTCCCCAGTAGTTGAACACCGTCTTGGCCATGGGACCGTACTGCGCGATGCCGAATTCCCTTATGCCCTGAAGGAGTTCTTTCCCTGTGACGTGCCGTCGCCTCTCCAGCTTTGCCAGAGTGTAGTTCAGGGCCAGCAAGACGAACGCGTATGCCGCCACCTTGTAACGACTGTCCAGCTCGACTATTCTCTCTATCTTCTCGTAGACGTCTGCGTCTTTTTCCATGGTCGTCGGCCGCCTCGCGCTCATCCGTCCACACGCTGCACGGCGTATTTCCGGCAACGTGCTTCGGCTCAACTGTCCCAGGCCGAGAACGAGGGCGCGCACATGAACCCCCTCTTCTTGCTGAGAACGGTGTCCTTCATCCATTCTCCATCATCTCTCCTGGGGTGGTCAAGATTGTAGTGCAGTCCCCTGCTCTCCTTGCGCCACAGGGCGCACTGCACTATCAGCTCGGCCACGAGAGCTATGTTCCTGAGTTCTATGAGGTCGCTCTCCAGGGCGAACTTCATGTAGTGCTCCTCGATGCCCTCCCGCATGACGGCGATCCTGCGCGCGGCCGTCGAGAGACGCTCGTCAGTACGCACGATGCCGACGTAGTCCCACATCAGTTTTCTGAGGGCCATCCAGTCGTGTCTCATCTCGACGCTCTCACGCGGTTTCTTGGCGTGACCCGCTTCGAAAACAGGAACGTGAGAGGGTTCACCCGCCCCTCCGCTCGCGGCGGCGCGGGCCGCCCTGTCGGCAAAGACCAGCGCCTCGGGAAGAGAGTTGCTGGCGAGCCGGTTTGCACCGTGCACGCCTGTGCAAGCTGCCTCGCCGCACGCGTACAACCGCTTGATGGTCGTCCTCCCGAAGAGGTCCGTGACAACGCCGCCGCACATGTAGTGAGCAGCCGGCACCACCGGGACAGGTTCCCTCGTCGGGTCTAATCCGAGAGAAGTGAGCTTCTCGTAGATGTGCGGGAAGCGTTTTGGGATCCGCTCTTTTCCGATCGGCCGCAAGTCCAGAAGCACGTACTGGTCTCCCCTGCGTTTCATTTCTCCGTCTATCGCCCTAGCCACGATGTCGCGCGGCGCGAGACCAGCAGACTTGTGATATTTCTCCAGGAACGTGGAACCGTCCTTTGTCGTCACGACTGCCCCCTCACCCCTGACGGCCTCAGAGATGAGAAACGACTTGGCCTCCGGATGAAAAAGACAGGTCGGGTGGAACTGCACGAACTCGAGGTTTGAGACCGCTGCGCCTGCCCTGTAGGCCATGGCGATGCCGTCGCCTGTCGCGATGTCGGGATTGGAGGTGTAGAGGTAGACCTTCCCGCATCCCCCAGTGGCCAGGAGTGTGTGGCTTGCCACGAAGGCGTTTACTCTGTGTGTCTCGGTGTCGAGTACGTATGCACCCCAGCACGAGACCCCGCTTTCCGCATTTCCCGGACCGGCGTCTCCGACACTGTCTGCGCCGCGGGCGACGACCTCGCTGACCTGCCCGGGCGCGCGAGCAAGGCTCGGGTCCGTTCGGCCGCCGGCTCGCTCGGTGATCAACTCGATGCCGATGTGGTCTTCTACAACAGTGATTGATGGATGTCTCACGGCCGCGGCCAGAAGCGCTCTCTCTATCTCCCTGCCGGTCAAATCGTCCGCGTGAACGATGCGACGAGCCGAATGGCCGCCTTCCATGCCCAGCTCGAGCCCACAGGGGACCTTCTCGTCACGCGAGAACTTCACCCCCAGGTCCATCAGCTCCCTGACCATCCTGGGTCCCTCGCGCGCGAGTATCTCGACCGCCTCTTTCTTGCTCAATCCGACTCCGCAGCGCAGAGTGTCGCGGACGTGGAGTTCGTGGCTGTCTTCGCCGGAGAAAACGCAGGCCACGCCTCCCTGCGCGTAGTTGGTGGAGGACTCGTAGTTCTCCTTCTTGGTGACTATCGTCACGGTCCCCCTGTCCGCCACCTTGAGCGCAAAGGTGAGCCCGGCTATCCCGCTGCCCAGTACAAGGAAATCGCTCGTCTTCAGATGCTGCATCGTCTTTCTCCGATCCAGTGCCCGGTGCCGCCGCGGTCAGCCCCTGCACCCGGCAGGCGGCAGAGTCCCGCCACGGGCGCCATCTCAGGGGGTCCCGGCAGGCCCGGATTCCCACCGGAATGAACCCACTCAGCAACCGCAGACCGGCCGCGACCGGCCCACGTCGTGTGTTCAGTGACGCGTGGCGATGGCCTTCAGAACCATGCTCTCCAGGATCTCTCGGCCGTCCCTCACCCTGATGCCGACTCCCACGGCAACGATTCTGCCGGCGGCCCTCGACCTGGCCCCGTACGGAAGCCTCACGGCGTCTTTTTCTGTCGTGGCAAGATATTCTGCGCCGAGCTTCGAGGCGGAGTCTTCGATTTTCTCGATGTCGGTGAGCGAGAAGAAATGATGGTCGCCGAATCTTCGAGCTCCCACGACGCTGGCGCCCATCTCGCCCAGAGACCGCTCGAAAGAGAGGGGGTTGCCGATACCGGAAAACGCATACACGTTCTTGCCGCCTAACGACCCGTCAGACAGCCTTTCCCAGGTGTCCACCCTCGATACGCCGCTCAACACGTGCTCCGCTGTCACCATTGGCGCGTCCGTCAGCTCGCGAATCTCCGACAGGACCTCCGAGATATCGGCCGCCTCGTTGCACCGCGTGATGACGACAACGTCGGCCCTGGAGAGATTCTCGCGCTTCTCTCTCAGCCTGCCGCGTGGCAGGAGGTAGCCGCGCCCCCACGGGTTCACGGCGTCGACCGCCACGATGTCGAGGTCCCGCCTCATGGCTATCGTCTGAAACGCGTCGTCAACAAGGACGGCATGGGGACGCGCCTTGTTCCAAAGCTCCACCAGCGTCTCGAGCTTTCTCCTGCCCGAGGCGACAGGCACCAACCCCAGGGCTCGCGAGAGGAGCACCGTCTCGTCTCCGGCTCTCATGGCCAACTCGCGGGATGGCCGGGCCCCTCTCAACATCACAAACCTGTCTCTGGAGCGCGAGCCGTATCCGTGACTCACGACGGCGACCGCCAGATTTCTTCCGCTGAGGTACCGCCCCAACCAGGCCACGAGCGGGGTCTTGCCGGTCCCACCGACAGTGAGGTTCCCGACACTGATTACGGCGCACGGCACGGTGACCCTGCGCTTCAACTCGAGCAGCAACCACCTAGAATCCGTTGCGAGACCGTAACCCCAGGAAAGAAAGAGCAGCGGCGCCGCCACTGTCCTCACAAGTCGAGAGTCCTCGTTCTCTTCCAGGTATTCCAGAGAGGATCGAAGCAGAGCTCTCAAACCACACCTGTCCTCTTGAGGTGCTCCAAGGTCATGAGAGAGGCCACGGGCCTAGACCTATAAAACTCCAGCGCCTCCCTGGAGCGGCGTTCCCTCTCCTCCCTGGACCCAGCCAGCCTGGCGAGGACCTCCGCGACCTGGGACCAGTTCTCTACGGTCGTCAGCGCCCCGCGCTCCTGGAGCGCATTGGCGTCGTCCTCTATGTTCTCGCGGGACGGGCCTGCCAGGATTGCGAGCCCGGCCGCCGCCGGCTCGAGTATGTTGTGTCCGCCATGTCCGGAAAGCGTTCCACCCACGAAGGCTACGTCGGATTCCTGGTACGCCGCGAGCAGGTCCCCAATTGTGTCCAGCAGGAGAACGCTTGCGCCGCGCCCGCCGGCCGCGCCGGCGCTGTCGAGTCTGCTCCACCTCGCGTGCGCCAGACCGTGGGCACTCACAATTTTGGAGACGTACTCAACTCGTCCCAGGTGCCTGGGAGCGAGCACGAGTCTGAGATTGGGGGCCGAGGCCCTCGCGCCGGCAAAACCGGCGCACAGCGCCACTTCCTCGTTCGGCCTCGTGCTGCCCGCGGTGACAACGACGTCTCCCGGCGCCCACTGCATCTTCTCTCTGATCCCCAGACTTGCGACGGTGGTCGCCTGCGCGTCCTGCTTCGTGTTTCCGGTGACCGTTATTCGCTCCCGGGGAGTGCCGAGCAGTTCGAACCGTCTGGCGTTCCTCTCGTTCTGCGCCATCACTGCGTCCACGCTCCCGAAGACTTCTCTGAACAGGAAACCGAACATCGCGTAGCGTCTGCGCGACCTGTCACTCACCTTGCTGTTCACGACGACCACCTTGACGCCGTTCCTCTTTGCCCGAAGAACCAGATAGGGCCAGAGTTCGGTCTCAACCAGCACCAGCGAGTCGGCATCGATCAGGCGAAGCGCCCTGTTAATGATGAACGGCACGTCCAGGGGGAGAAAGAAAAAGGCGGTGGGACCCTCGAGCGACTTCCTTGCCACCTGGTTTCCTGCAGCGGTCATGGTCGAGAAGACGACCTCGGTGCCGGAGTCTCTGCAGATCTCCCTCACGAGCTTGGTGGCCGCCCTGACCTCACCTACCGAGGAGGCGTGCACCCACACCCTCCTCTTCCTCGGCGCGCTCCCCGCGGGAGAGCCGCGTGGGGCCAACGGAATGAACCCGAGCCGGTTTCGCCATTTCTCGGGAGCCGTTAGGAGCCCGGCAAGCCACACCGGGGAACCGATGACAAAGCACGCGCAGGCCACGATACCGTAGAGGATGAACGCAAGGGATACTCTCTCGCTGCCAGAGTTCTTCACGAGCACTCTACCTCTCTGCCGGCAAGTGGTCCGAACGCAGATCTCGCGCGGATGGACCCGCGAGCCGGCCCCTCACCGGGCCTTGCTCTGTATCAGGCACGCCGCAAGGCGGCTCTTCGAGCCTGGAACTCCATGCAGAGCGCACGGCGCCGAGGGCTCTCTCGCCGGCCTCTGCCAGCGCGTCCTCCAGCATGGCCCGATACGTCTCAATGCCGGAGCCGCTCAGGTCCCGTGGAACCTTGATCGGTGCCTGGCTGACTATCACGACTCTCGAAAACGGGAGCGGAATCTGGAACCTGTCCCACGTGTCCAGCAGGAGCCGCTTCTCGGCCTGGCAGGCAAGAGGAACCAGGCTCGCGCCGGTTCTCTGGGCCAGGTACACGACTCCGGGTTGAACCCTGTGTCTTGGCCCCTTCGGTCCGTCCGGAGTTACGGCCAGGTCCCGGCCGTTCCTGAGATTCCTGCACATCTGAAACGCGCCCTCTCGACCCCCGTTCGAGGTGGACCCCCTCGCGGTGTCGAATCCAAGTCGCCTGAGGATCCGGGCGATGCACTCTCCGTCCCTGTGACGACTGACGAGCACGCAGATGCCTCTCCTCCTGTAAGTGTAGGCCAGCGCGAGGAGCTCCCCGTGCCATAAGGTGAATATCTTCTTCTCTCCGGCGCCGTCCGTGCGGGCCGCGTTTTCCGGGCCCAACCACTCAACTCTGAGACTGCGGCCGAGAAGCGTTACCACGGCCACGCCGATCAGACCGACTATTGCGGCTATGAAGCGGTCGAACAGAGAAAGGCGATTCACACTTTACAACCCCACCATGCCCAGTGCAATTGAGGCGGCCCTTTGGGAAGCGCCCGGCTCACCCAGCGAGTCCCTCACCTGCCTAAGCCGCGCGGTGAGCTCGGATCTTTTCTGGTCGTTGAA
>Ga0315294_10002586_pt1 | contig 19750 bp, 16 predicted proteins | sample YL17G13_40_MG_FD_203626 | JGI IMG/M metagenome (GOLD analysis project Ga0315294, IMG submission 203626) | Sediment microbial communities from Yellowstone Lake, YNP, Wyoming, USA - YL17G13_40 | ecosystem: Environmental > Aquatic > Freshwater > Lake > Sediment | place: USA: Wyoming | collected...
AAAAGCTCCGCGCCTCACATCCACATTCGTGAAAGGAGAAAGACCCATGGAGTGCCCATTAAAAAAAGGCGCAGAACAAATTCATGGCTCACCCTTTATTCTAGCTGACCTCGTGGATTATCAGAAAGATTCCATCGTCAGCCGGGAAATCATCCGCAAAAAGACGGGCACACTCACCCTTTTCGCCTTTGATGCGGGACAGGGGCTGAGTGAACATACCGCGCCATTTGACGCCTTTGTATATGTCCTCGATGGCACGGCGGAAGTCACAATCTCCGGCAGGACATCCTCTGTGAAGGCGGGCGACGCCATCATCATGCCCGCCAACCAGTCCCACGCCGTCCGCGCCGCAAGCCCCTTCAAAATGCTGCTCGTCATGATAAGGGAAGGCTGAAATTCACGGATATTGGCGCAGTCGGGAGATGCGGAGGCTTTGAGCGTCAACGGCTCACTTTTTTTATCCCTTTAAGCCATTTGACAAATTCATCAACGGTTCTGAAGTGGAAATCCGGGAAGGAATGGAGGAGGCGTTCCTCATTCGCGGATTTTGCCCATGAGGCGGCAATGGAGACAAGTCCCTGCGCCCGAGCCGCCGCAATATCCGATGCATGGTCGCCGACATAACCCACACTCGCGGGCTTCATATTCCAGCGCCCCAGCACCCTCTGAATAGAAATCTCCTTTTTATTCCCGTCCTCAAAGCCATGCTCAAGGTCGCTGAAATATGACTCAAGCCCAAGGCGCCTGAGAGAAATCCTCATCGTCCTCTCCCCTTTTGCGGTAACAAGGGCAAGACGGATATTCTTCGAACGCAGGAGCCGAAGCGCCTCCGGTATGCCGGCAAAGGGTCTGGGGCAAATCCCATGTGCCTTCTCATATTCCGAGTAATAAATCCTCATGCACTCATCCGTCCGGTCTGGAAGGAGTCTCTTTATCACCCCCTCCTCCGTGGGACCGAAATTGGACAACAGTTCCTTACTCGTCCACTCCCGATTGAAAAATTTCTTGAACGTCCGCCTCAGGGCAGTCAAGCAGACCGGCAGGGTCTCAGCCAGCGTCCCATCTAAGTCAAACATCATCCCCTCCAGTCCCATGTCGCCCTTTCCCATAACATTTTCCCCCATCGGACAATGACAAATCGCAAAAAAGCGATATAAACTCCCGATTGCCTGGTCAACCTCCAAATATATCATTTTTGTGCTTGCCTTCTTCAGCTATATGAATAAACAGATTTTTCTGTCAGCTAATCGGTGGGAGCACACTAATGAATATTTTCACGTATCTTGAAAAAATGTATGAAGAAGTCAAGGAGCACAACTGGGAGGAACTGGAGTTAAAATACCGGCGCCTTGCCCTTTCCTGGTCGGGAAAGGATGTGGTCGGGCAGATTGACGATGTGGACATGTCTGATTATGAGAAGGATTTGATGAAATCCCTGTCAGAGGCGGTTGAAACGGCGGAGAAAACCTCCGCTGGGGCAATCTATTTTGAATATGACATGGATAATAACTGGCAGGGGAATTTCTTCGTCTGCCCCGAATATCAAAGTGAGGAAGAGGAGGAGGATGATTGGGCGTCCGAGTGGGATAAAGAGGTCGAAGGACCCGACCTCCCCGACTTCACCGCCATTTACGCTGAGTTCGGCGGATATGATGATAAAAAATCTTGTATGGGGGTTACCCTCTGCCTCATTGCGCGCACCGTCTCCGTCTTTGGCAGATGTGTGGACAATCTCCCTGAACATCCTTTTGCCATCTGCATCGGTTTTCATGACCAGGACCCAATCTGGAGAATCCGCGAGGTTGACGAATGAGTCATTGAATCATCGGGTCATTGAATCAATTGCACAAAAATTATTATCATTAAATCCTGCAATCTCTCAATGACTCTCCTCTGGATAAATCTCTCAATGATTCTCCTCTGGATAAATCTCTCAATGACTCTCCTCTGGATAAATCTCTCAATGATTCAATGTTGAGATGATGTCCGGGTCAAGCATCCACACAAGCCGCCAGGCGCCCTCTGCGTTGCGCTCCATGCAGGCGACCCCGCCTGTGGGAAGGGTGAGAATTTCAATAGACTCTTTTCCCACAATGAGAGCGGTTGCCATCTTATCCAGAAATGGCAGATGCCCCACAAGCAAAATATCGCCATCCGCCTCCGCGATTCTGGCAAGAAATGGTGACACGGCGTCATCTGGCGCCATGCCTTCCACGGCTTTCAGCCCTCTATCGGAGGCGATGGCGGAGGATATAATCTCCGCTGTCTGGGCGGCGCGGGTCTTCCCGCTATGCCAGATTTCCCTGACGCGAAGTCCGAGCGGTTTCAGAAATGCGGCAACCTTTTGCGCCTCACGCCGCCCCCGCTCCGAAAGCGGTCTGGAAATGTCAATGGCTTTGGGCAATGCCTCCCCGTGACGGACGAGATAAAGTCGCATTTCCCCTCCCCCTGTTTTTTTGAGAAAGGATAGAACCACAAATCCCCCCACACGTCAAGAAGGAAAGAGGATGAAAAAAGTATTGAAATGCCCGCAGGAGAAATGGATAAGCATCTCATCATATTCCTTAGACGAAAAGGAATGGAGATGCCAAAAAAAACTGTCCTGATTGTGTTCCTCATTCTTGTCGGGATATCTTCCCTCTTCTGTGAACCGCCAGCCGGTTATTATGACTCCGCCAATGGTCTCACCGGCGATGCCCTCCGGCTCGCCCTGCACAATATCATCCACAACCACACACGCATCTCATATTCCGGCAAGGGGAAGGATGTTGTCGCAGAGGCTGATGAAGACCCCGATAACTCCACGGATATCCTCGATATCTATAAAAACGCAAGCTATGACAAAACATCAACTACCACCTGGAGCCGCGAACATGCCTGGCCTAAATCTTACGGTTTTGCGGATGACAGCACGTGCAATTATCCATACTCGGACTGCCACCACATCTTTGCCTGCGATACAATCTATAATTCTGCACGGGGCAATAAAATTTACGATTATTGCCTTTCCAGCTGCACCACTTATGCCGTGAATGGGTTTCCGGAGCTCGCAAACTTGACAAACTCTAGCTCATGGGAGGTCTGGCTGAACCGCAGGGGGGATGTGGCTCGCGCCCTGTTTTACTTGGACGTCCGCTATGAGGGGGGTATCCACGACATCACAAAATGTGAGGAGCCTGACCTCATCCTCACGAATGACCCCAATAAAATCGTCTCCTCCTCCGCAAATTACTCCCCGGCTTATATGGGAATACTGGACACCCTCCTCAAGTGGCACACTGAAGACCCCGCTGACGACCCCTTTGATGACCGCGAGCGCCACCGCAATGACGTCGTCTTTAACTATCAGGGCAACCGCAATCCCTTCATCGACCACCCCGAATGGGTGCAGGCAATCTGGAATCCGGTAACCACCCCAACACCATCGCCGACAACAACCCCGAAGCCGACACAAACCACAGTCCCAACTCCCACCCCCATACTTACAATCTCCCCTGGCGACATCGTCATAAATGAGATTAATTATGACGACCCCGGTGTGGATACCCACAGCTTCATAGAATTGAAAAATGTCAGCAAGAAAACCATTGACCTATCCTCTATTGATGTGGTGGGACTGAACAACAGCTCCACAACGACTTATTTCACCTATCGCCTCACCAGCAATCTCCTCGACCCCGGCGAATACTGGGTGCTTGGAACAACATCGGATAGCGCCGATGTCGCCGCCTATGTCAATGAGACCATGACGACTGCCTCATCCATACAAAATGGTCCAAATGACGGCGTCTTCCTGCGCCTATATGACTCGCCGGACACCATCATCGACTCCGTCTCCTATGCTGGTGATGCGGCACATCCCGCGGGCTCGCCGGACACGGGCAGCGCCGGAACCGATACTGCCGTCGGACTGAAATCCCTCTCCCGCATCCCGGATGGCGGCGATACAAATGACAATGCGGTTGACTTCTCCCTCCAGAATGCCTCACCCGGACAGGCTAACTTCGCTCCACAAACGCCAACGCCAACACAGACGCCCACGCCAACACAGACGCCTACCGCAACCATCAACGCCGGCGACATCGTCATAAATGAGATAGATTATGACAACCCGGGCAAGGACACCCAGTCCTTCATCGAACTGAAAAATACAAGCAACAAAATCATTGATATCTCACAACTGCAAATTGTGGGGATGAATGTCCAGACATCATACTTCACTTATAAACCAGCCTCACACCTCCTCTCACCCGGCGAATACTGGACTCTCGGCACAAAAGACGACAGCACCTCTATAACGGCGGTCATCAATGAAACCATGACGTCTGTCCCATCGCTCCAGAATGGACCGAATGACGGCGTCTATATCTGTTTGAGAAACGCGCCGGCAACTATCATCGACTCCGTTTCTTACAATGGCGCCGGAGCCCATCCTGCCGGCTCGCCTGACAGCGGCAACGCCGGTGCGGATTCTTCAAAGGAATTTAACAAATCCCTCTCCCGCATTCCGGATGGCAAGGATACCAATGATAATGCCGCAGATTTTATACTAACAGAGGCAACACCGGGGAGCGCCAACACTGCCCTGCCAACGCCAACGCCAACGCCCACACCGACACCGGCGACCGGAACTTGCGGCATTCTGTTACGCTGAGCCCGGACATGAGTTCGGGATATGAGCGGCATCATATCGGAAAATCTGGAGGGTTCCTATGAAAATTGCGGTTGCAAATGACCATGCCGGCTTTGAGTTCAAAAATAAATTGAAACAGTTCCTTCTGTCAAAAGGGCACAGCGTTGAAGATTTCGGCTCACCGAACGCAGAGTCGTGCGATTATCCCGATTACGCCGTTCCCGCCGTCAAAAGCGTTATCGAAGGAAAAAACGACCGCGCCATTCTCATCTGCGCTACCGGGCTTGGAATGTGCATTGTTGCGAACAGATTCCCCGGCATCAGAGCCTCGATTGTCTATAACGAAAAAACCGCCGCCGCCGCACGCCGGCACAACGATTCCAACGTGCTGTGCCTTGGCGCACGGGAATTTTCGGAAAATGACCTGCTGAAATTCACCGACATCTGGCTGGCAACGGCATTTGATGGGGGAAGACACCTGCGCCGCATCAATAAAATCGCCGCACTGGACAGGCAAAAACCCTTCTGACATGCGGGAGCGAAAAATCTCGTGGGAGATTGCTCATGCTCACACCTGTCATTCTAATGGCGGGTGAGTCGCGGCGAATGAAAACACCCAAGCCTTTCATCCGCATGGGAGAAAAAACCTTTCTTGAGATAATTGCGGAGAATATCCGCGCCGCGGGAATCATGAATGAAGGACTTATCGTCTTTAACGAAAAACACCGCTCACAAATCAACGCCATTTCACTCCCCGGATTCACCCTCATCCCCAATGAGCGGCAGGAACTGGGACAGATTTACTCCCTGCAACTGGCATTGTCACACCTTCCCGGAGAAACCACGGGCGTCCTCGTCTGCCTTGTTGACCATCCGATTGTCCGCAAAGAGACTTATCGCCTGCTCTGCGATGCGCATATCCTCCACCCGCAAAAGGTTCTCATCCCGACATGCGGGAACCGGCGCGGGCATCCCCTCTTGCTGCCACGCTCGCTCTGTGATGAAATCCTCGCCAGTCCGTCACTCCTGCCGGAGGGACTCCAGACCATCCTCCACGCACATCCTGAGATGATACGTGAACTGCAAACTGATGATTCCGGCATTCTGACGGATATGGATACACCCGGCGACCTTTCGCTCCACGGCGTCCCCTCCCTGAATAATTGAATAATTGAGTCATTGAATCATTGAACACTTGAATCAATGAGTCAATGAATCAATGGTTCAATCTAAGTTATCCCTTCCTTTTCGCCACAACCTCCTCATAAAGGGCGTGCGCTCGCGTAGCGATTTTATCCCATGTGAACCGGGCAAGCGTCTTCTGGCGACCCGCCTCGCCAAGACGCCTCCGCAAGTCGGGATTTTCCAGAAGCTCCAAAATCCGCCGCGCCACCTCCTCATCCGCATCGCAGAGAAAACCGTCCACCCCGTCAGATATCAGGGAGGCAACCGCACCGCATCGCCTGTAACCAATGACAGGCTTCCGGCGCATCCATGCCTCCGTGAAGACCATCCCGAAACTCTCCGACCCCGAGAGCATGGCAAAGATGTCACAGGCGTCATAGGCATCAAGAATCGTCCGCCTGTCTAACGGACCAAGATAGAGCGCATCCGCAGAATCCACCCCCTGCCTGTCCTCATCCGGTCCAATCATGACCAGCCTGCATGGGACGCTGAGGTTCACAATCCGCACCGCCCGGATAAGGGCGTCATAGCGCTTCGGATAGGCTTTGCGCCCCACAAAAAGAATCAGCGGCGTCTTTTCCAGTCCATACTTGCGGCGAAAACCATCGCCGTCAAATTCAGCCCGCTCAAACTCCTCAAGGTCGATGCCTCCACCGAGTGTATGGGCATTGGCGCCGAAGTGCGAGCGGAAGATATCGCGCGAGTAGTCGGACAGGCTGAAGGTCACATCCGCGGAGGCAAGGGCGTCATAGTAATGTCGCCAGTGGTAATAATCATCCTCGAGATGAGCGAGTGGAAGGGCGACGGTGGTGATGCCTGACCTCTTTCCCGCGCGGACAGCCGCCCCAAGGGTGTAGTGGGGAAAATCATGCCCGAGGATAAGGTCAAAATGGCGGGAATTTTTATCAATATAGCGGAGGAGGGGGCGTGAATAAGGACCGCGCGCGCGGTCAAAATAAGTGCAATAGCGTGCGGGACGCCCCAGAGCGCGCCTTTTAAGCCAGTCAAGGAGGGTGTCTTTCTCGCGGGTCAGGGCTGAGGCGTAGTGGCAATAGAGAGGGATAGACTTTGTGACATCACCAGACCTGTAAGAGATACCGGTGACGACCATGCCGAGTTTGCGGAGGTCGCGCCAGGGACGTCTGGGGCGTCTGAGCCTGACCTCCACTATCAAATGGCGCTGCGGAACGGGCGCTTTGAAGGCGAAGTATTGGTGCGACTTTCCGGTTCTGAATTCCCCCGCCTTTTCACCATTCAAAAAGACCTCGCCGGAATTCTCCCAGGGGCACGCCGCACAGAATCCAACCTCCTGGATGTTTTCATCGCAGATAAGGATTTCCGCGCGGGGACCGGTCCAGCGCTGAGTTAGTCCGCCGCCCAGAGGCTCCTCAAAATACCACCCACGTCCAAGAATCCCCCCGCCCTCCGGATGAACATCCGGCGGCGGAAAATCCCACTCCTCACGGTCAAAGCGCCTCTGCAGGGCAATCCCGTAAAGACCTGCAATCCAACGCGGATACCGGATAAAGGGGAACCTGATGATGCGGAGACCGGAGCGCATCTCCTCACCCGCTGAATATCCTTCTGTCCAGAAGACATTCCACCGTGTGGGTGAGCGGAAATCACGGGCGGTTGTTGTGGCAACGGTAATGTCCACACCGCGTAAGGCAAGATGGCGTGAGAGGTTCCATAGATACTGCTCCGCACCGCCAATGAGCTCCTCGCCAAAGCGATACGTGACATGCAATACCTTCAAGATTCTGCTCCGAACCATTGAATCATTGATTCATTGATTCATTAAATACTGCAATCTCTCAATGATTCTCCTCTGGATAAATCTCTCAATGACTCAATTTATTATTTTTTTAGCTCCGCCATTATCGCCTCACAATGGCTCAGGAGTTGCCGCGCGCGAGGCGTAAGAGAATAACGGCGTGAGCCATCCGCCACCACCAGTTGCTCCTTCATAAGGCGGAAAAGTTTGCGCCTGATTTCTGTGGGCTGGCAGTCAAAATGTCCGGCAAGCGTGCCGACCCTGTGGAAGGGCTGTCGGGAAATCTCCTTCAGGATGGCGGAATAGGTAATGCCCTGGGCGCGGCGGTCCATCCGCTTCAGCGCCTCATCGAGCCGCCCCAGCATCCTTTGAGAAAGCGGACGTTGGGGCATCCCGTCACTCCGGGGGTGTCCGTTGCCCATATATCTGAAAGCAATCCGGTAACAGGTGTCCTTAGTCGGGTCAAAATGGGGATTGCTCGATTTAAATTGCGACATGAGGGCTCCGAGGTCTGGAAAACCCGCCAGACGGGCGTCATCCTCAGTGATGGAGGAGACGGGAACCTTCTCCGCCGATTGGATGAGAATTCTCCCGAGGTTTTCAAGACCGTAAGTTTTTCCACTGACAAGGCGGCACGTCTCCCACAGGCGAAAGGCAAGTGCGACCTTGCCCGACTTGATAGCCTCGTGGAGCAATCTGGGAAACACTATCATGCCCATCCCTCTCAGGAAAAATTAACCCATGGGGACACCTTACGCTCACAATTTCCGATGCTGTCAAATTTAACCTGGTTCATTTCACGGCTCAGGCTTTGAATCAAGTCTTTTTTTCCACGCATGATATATCTCCAGGAATTCCGAAAGGTAATAGAAATAAATTTTGTTAACCACAAATAAACACGGATAATGGAAAATTATATCTGTGTTCACCTGTGTTCATCTGTGGTTGAAAATATTACTTTCAGTAATTCCTGGGTATGGCTCAGGAGTCGGTGTGGCGGTTCAATTGTCCTTTAACTTTCCCGATGCCTTGCGCAGTCCCTCAAGAAAGGCTGGCTCCACAGGGTATTTAGCCTTTTGCAAATACCGGACGTCCTCCCACGCCCTGTCATATTCCCCAAGATGGAAATAAACCTCCGCCCGGGCGGAATAATATTCGGGGTCTCCGGGGTTTGCTAAAATCGCCCCGTTCAAATCCAGAAGGGCTTTCCTATTTTCACCTCTATTAACAAACACAGTGGCGCGGTTATAAAGGGCGTCGGCGTAACGGGGATTCAATTCAATGGCGATTGAATAATACTTCAGGGCGTTACCATAATCTCCCTTCTGGAAATAAACATTGCCGAGGTTGTTGTAATATTCCGCAACTGAGGGCTTCATGCCGATTGCCCTTTTCAGGTCATCCAGAGCTCCGTCCAGCTCGCCCTTCAGGCGGCGGGATATGCCTCGATTCGCATACGCATTGGCGTATCCCGGATTTATATCAAGCGCACGCGTGAAATAAGATATAGACCTGTCCCATTCCTTCTTCTGCTGATATGCCACGCCAAGATTGTTATATGCGTCGTAAGAATCCGGCTGAATCTCAAGGACGCGTAAAAAGTCCTGAATCGCCTTTTCCGTCTCGCCCCGGGTCATATAAAGTCCACCGCGATTATAATACCCAACCGCAAAAAGGGGACGCAGTCTGACCGCCTCATTAAAATCCGCCAGCGCCCTTTCCCACTCTCCCTTCTTAACATAACACATCCCGCGGGCATTCAAAACAGGAGGGTAATCCGCCCTGAGCTCAAGAAACCAGTTGTAATCAAGGATTGCCCTGTCCGTCTCCCCCTTCTCGGCATAATATGAACCGCGACCGTGAAAGGCAATGGCGGCGCGGGGATATTGTTCAAGCACATTGTTCCACAAGGAAAGACTGTCCTTCCACACGCGGCACCTCTTCTGAGCGAGGAAGGACAGGACGCCGATGAGCAGTCCCATAATGAGCGCCAGTAAAACTCGCATCACCGTGTGGCGGTAATTTCTGTGATGATAAATGCGATGAAACAACTCGCCAAGGATGTAAAACACCCCGATGAGGGGGATATAAGAGTAGCGGTCGGCTGGTATGCCATATGCCCCCACGGGCAAAACCTGCGCAACCGGCATGAGTGTCGTCAGATAAAATAGCCCGCCGAAGACCATTGCCCTCGTCCTTCCCCGGCGGAAAAACGCAAGCAAAACCAGCGCCGCCAGCACAAATGGCGAAATGTATAAAACAGGGACAAGGGCATCTCCCCCTTTCACCGGATAGGGATAATAGCATGAAAGCCGCACAGGCAGAAACATCTTCCACAGATAAAATAAAATATTATATGAAACCACAAAAACCCTTTGAAACAAGGGGAAATTGTATTCCTGTATCGCCTTCTCCTGAACCGGCTGGTAATGCCCCCTGATGGTGACAATGACAAAAACAAAGGCGAGCGCAAAAAACGGCAACTTTTTAATGAGCCCCTCTCTTCGGACTCCCCGCCCATGTATATAATCTAAAAGGATAAGAAGGACAGGCAGTGTTACTGCCATCGGCTTCGAAAGAAGGGAAAACAAAAATAAGAAAAGCGCAAGAATGTAATACCTTCTCCCGCCACGCGCCATATACAATTCATAACTTATCAATGCCCCCAGAAAAAACGGGGCATAAAGCATATCCTTCCGCTCTGTAACCCACGAAACAGACTCCACATGCAATGGGTGAATCCCGAATAAGACCGCCGTGACCAGCGCCGCGCCAACCCTGCCGCTGATTAAAAAAATCAGCCAGAATACAAGCGCACAACTTATTATATGAAGCGCAAGGTTTGTCACATGATACACAACCGGATTTAACCCGAAAAAATGATACTCAACGGCATAACTCAAAAGCACAAGCGGGTGGTAAAGGGCTTCAAAATATCGGGTGAAAATGACTCCCAAATTCCGCCATGAAAGCGATGTTATGAGGAGGTTCTGCGTAACCATCCTGTTATCGTCAAAGTTGGTAAAATCGCAGGAAAATATTGGGAGAAAGGTGATTAATGTCAGGATAATAAGGAGGGCGAGGGATATAAGGATAACCGCTCTCTTTGCGGGAGGTTGCGAGTCGTTGGCTTGTGATGCCCGCCCCTCTTTGCCATTATTTTTTCTCTTGCTCATTATTCCTGTCTAAGAAGCAGAATGATGTCCGTGACATCCATGATATTGTCGCCGTTCTGGTCAACGAGCGGGAACACATCGCGGAGTATTCTCTTCCGCCCGAGAATCTCATCAACCATCTGTGCGATTCCCACCGTGTTCCACCCGAAATTATGCGCCCCTCCGAATGCCCCCATATCGTTTACGGGCTCACCTTTACCCGGAGGTCTGCAGAAGTCATCTAAGGAGGGGTCGGGATTGCCGGCGTCTATGCAGGGAGAGCCATCCGCAAGGGTAAAATCATATTTCCCCGGGTCAGCAAAGGCGGGTTCAGATGTAATAATCTTCTCCCCGATTCCCTCCCCGTTCTGGATGCAGGAAAATTGCACCTTCCCATCAATCTCTCCCACCTGGGCGGTGGGTGTGGATGGCGCCTCATTTGCCCAGATGATGCAGTTCTGGATGGCGCCGCCGGAATGGAATATACCCCCGCCGAAATCCGCCGCATTATTATGATACAAAACATTATTTTCCATTTTGACCTCACAATAGGCAATTCCGCCGCCGGCGCCATAAACCTCCGCACGATTTTCGAAAATAAGATTATTCCTGATTACTCCGTTGCAACCAAGAATCCCGCCTCCCAGAGAGATTGAATCCTCATTACCGGAGCTCACGCCGATGGCGCTATTCTCCGCAATGATATTACACTCAATTATGCCATTGCAGCCCTCAATCCCGCCGCCGCGACCCCCGATGTAACCCGAATAGACATACTGCGGGCAGGAGACATTCCCCATAATGCGATTATTCCTGATGTGCGCCAGCGTCCCGTTGCCGCTGATGCCGCCGCCCCTCGCGACCCCCATGCCACTCATTATGGTAAATCCCGCAAGAACGCATGTCGTCAGCTCATCCCCCGAAAATGTAACAACAGTGTTCGCCCCACCGCCATCAATAACAGTTCGGGAAACAATATCCGGGTCGGTGGGATTCACGGAGCGCATGATTATATTTTTGCCGGAGATTTTGATATTTTCCTTATAAGTCCCCGGGGCGACAATTATCACCGTGCCGCTTGTAGCGGCATCAATCGCCTTCCCGATAGTCGGATAATCCTTCGGGACATAAAAGACCGCTGCATAAGGTGTCGGGACAGGGGTTGGGGTCGGTGTGGGTGTTGGCTCAGGGGGCGCATTAAGAATAAAGCGCGTCCCGGAATAAATCCCCCATGGAGTGCCGGAAGACATGGGGAGGAACTTCTCCCAGCGCACCACATCAGCAGGCGCCCATGTGTCAAGGCAGGCATATTCTTTGAACCCCTGCGACTCGCGATACCCAATCACGGTTACAAAGTGGTCAGTATTTCCATTGCCATCCGAGTCCACAAGAAAGACCATCGGACGATCTGCGTTAATTTCACCCTTCAAGACCTCCCATGTGACAGGTTTGCCGTATTGAAAAAAGTCTTCATACTGCGGTTCGTATTGCGGGGCTGAAAGATTGACATAGTAAATCCATGCGGTTCCAATCATGTCCGACCAGCTCCAGCCATAGCGGTTCCAATCGGCGCTCCGGGAGGTGTGCATGAAATCGGCAATGCAGTTTGAGGGATGTTCATCGCCTGCGGGAGGCTCTGATTTATCCGGCAGTATCCCGGCAGTTTCCGTATCCATGGGCAGACTGTAATCCTCGTAATGCTGTGGATGTTCGGCATCCTTCTGGGAGGCGATGACCTGATTGACCGCCTCCGTCTGTTGCAAGGCATCCCCGGGTATCAGTCCGGGATAGCCGTGGGTGTCAAAGTATCCGACGACCATGCCGACGGCGGTTGGTCCACAGCCATGTCTCCACAGGTAAGCAGGCACGCCGATAGTGAGTCTGTCAGAACGGGCAAGAGGCGCCTTGTCCGGTCTCTTCTCCCTGACGCCGGCAGGCGGGAGGGGACCTGTCGTGCTCTGTCCGGGAATCATCCGCGGGTCAGGATTAATCTCCCACATCTCCTCACCGGCAAAGAGATTCACAGAGGTTATAAAAAGGAAAATAGAAAGAACGACACATGTCCAGCCCTTCACGCCCCGCCTCCGGAGGGAAAAATCTTGCTTGTTATTTTTATCCTCTGTGTCCTTTGTGTCCGCCTGAGGCGGACTGTGGTGAATGAATTTCTTTTTTGGGCATTCTAAGAACGCCTAAAATAATGAATTTCACCACGAAGACACTAAGCCCACAAATAATAAAGCCCTTTAAATCGCCATAGGAAAATTCATAATTTTTGGACTTTGTGTCCTTTGTGTCCTTGTGGTAAATCTTCATTTTTTTAGAGTTTCTAAATCTCTTTTACCTCATCCAACCACGAGGAAACGGGATAAACATAGGTTGCGCCAAGCCTTACCCTCAGCGGCTTCCCGTCCTCACCCATCTCAAACACAACCTTCTCCCCGATGCTCATCAACCCTTCCTCACCGACCATGCGGAAGACGTGCCCCTCCACAGGCACAAGCCTCGCCATTCCGGCAAAGAGGTCTTCATCTGACGGGTCAAACATGACCAGCTCGCCGCCTGCAAGCATGATTTGTTTATCGCTCCACTGATTCCTGTATTTGCCCACATACCGCTCCCACGCGGGATTTGCCTTTTTGATTTCTGGCGGCGGAGAAACCGCCTTCACAATGGTTGGCGCCATCCACCGCATGATGCGGTCGGCATACGTCCCCGCGTCTGCATCGTCTGCATTGACAAGGCAGACTACGCCGACCTTCTCCTCAGGCGCAAAGAGTATCTGTGAGCGATAGCCCGAAACGGAGCCTCCGTGCCCGCACAGGACGCGCCCCTCATCTCGGCGGATGCGAAACCCCAGCCCCCACCCGCTCTTCCAGTCGGGAGCGAGCCACTGAACGCGGTGCATCTCACGAAGCGTGCTCTCCTTCAAAACCTGCGCACCCCCTGCCTGTCCATCGCTGAACTGAAAGGAAATGAATCGGGCGAGGTCTTCCACCGTTGAAGATATGTTGCCCGCCGGCGCAAGCCCCTTTAAATCCGAAAATGGCATGATGTGACGACTGCCATCCGCCCTGCGCTCCCCATACCCTGCGGCAAGGCGCGACCTGTGCCCCTCAGGCAGAAACACAAATGTGCTCTCCATCCCGAGCGGCTCAAGAATATGCTCATGAATATATTCATGATACGGCTGACCCGAAACTGCGGCGACCACCTCGCCGGCAATGGAAAGGGCAAGATTGGAATATTTCCAGCGCGTCTCGGACGGAAAGGCGTTTTCCTGTCCAGTCAGGCTTTCAATCATCTCTTCCCGCGTTGGGAACTTGAAATCATTCCAGTAAGGAAAGGGTGATTCCCGCGGCAACCCTGAGGTGTGGGTTATGAGGTGACGGAGCGTAACCTCAGGCGCCTCCGGAAAACGATTGTGAAATCTGAACCATGGGAGATGCCTGCAAACCGGGTCATCCAGCTGCAAAAGTCCCCTGTCCCGCAACTGCATAATGGCAGTGGCGGTGAATGTCTTTGTGATGGAGGCAATGCGATAAATGGTCTGCGGCGTGGCGGGAATCTGCGACTCAACGTCGGCAAGACCAAATCCCCGCGCCCACACCAGTTCCCGGTCATACAACACACCGATGGACATACCCGGCATGGACTTTTTATGCATCAGGGATTCAATCCACACCTCAATCATCCTGAGCTTGTCGGCGACTTCCGCAGATTCAATAACCGGTTTCATTCGCGATTTCTCCTTTGCTGTTTTATTGTGAGAAAAAACCTGCGGCGGAAAAAACGGCTATGGGACGAGTTCCACTCTTATCTCCTGAGCCTCCTGCTCCTTCAACTCCACCGTCATTTTCTCAGGCTTGAAATCGCTGTGGATGACATATATCTCGTGACTGCCGGCAGGGAGGAATTTGAAGGGGAATCTGCCATCCCGCTCCGTCTGGATGAGAAGTCCGTCATCCAGACGCACAATGGCGTCACACACAGGTTTGCCATCCTTTGATACAACAGTTCCTGAAATGGACGCCATATTCCTGTCATCCAGACCGAAATTTGCAAGCAGTCCGTAAAGTATTGCAAGCGCCTCCTTGCGACAGCCGGCGCTTGCGCTGAGCCTCTCCTCAACGCCGGTGGCATCAAACATCATCGGGCACACATAAACCGCCGTATATTTCTGCGCGGCGTGCATCACCTCCCAGCTGGACCAGCCGTGCACCTCTGATGTGAGTGGTTCACGACTGTTCACATTCCCCAGCGCCGCCCCCGTCCCGAGGGTCTGGCGCATCTGATAAATCATCTTTTTGCCGATTTCCAGCCCGTTATCCCAGCGCGCACCGATTCGCGTGGCAAGGGTTCCGGGTTTCTCATTCATCCCGCGCTCAGGCAGCCGATGCCCGACCGTCAGAAAAATATCGGGATTGCTCTCCAGTCCAAACGCCACCCTCGCCACATTATCCATCTCCCTGTCCGTGCGTCGCGTAAGCGAGACCTTCGCCCCGCATCGCTTCAGATAATCCTCAAGATAGAGCGCCGTTTTGAGATTGACATCCGAGGCGCGCAGTCCCATCGGACCTGTGCAGACCGGTTCCCCGCCGCCACCCTGCGGGTCAATAATAATTACCTTGTCCTGCAGGATGCCCTGGAAGAAAACCTTTCCCGGCGCCGCTGCCACTTTTATGGCGCCCTTTGTCTCAAACATGCGCCTTGCGACAAACGAGGTATGCCCCGCAAGATTCCGCGCCGCAAGCAGGAGTTCATGCCGCCCCGGCGCCGTCACCACTGGCAGATGAATTGACAGCTCGCCCGTGCCGGCATCATAAAAGAAATTGACGAGCGGCTCTCTGTCCAGTTCCACACGTATTCCCTGTGCATCCACAAGGGCGCTCCCCTCGGGGCGGACAATCCGCTCATGAATAACTCCCTCCGGAGAAACATCAACCGCCTCCGGCATGATGACCTCGGGGCGTCCTCCACTGAAGAAGGCGTCAATCCCGCGGAAATACGCCCCCGCAATCGAGCGCAGATATTTCTCATCCCGCAGGCGTTTCTCCTCATCGGGATTGGCAAGATATGATGGTTCAACCAGCACGGCGGGATAACTATTCTCGCGAAGCACCCCATAAGCCCAGCACACATAAACCTTGCTGTCCGGCAGTTTGAGGAGCGACTGCATCTCTCGATGAATCAGACGTGCGGCGTCCTCGCTGGGTCCGCCATTATCATTCCAGTGATAAAACGATTCTGTGCGGTTCATGGTTCTATCATTCTGCGCATTGGCATTGTGGTGCATACCAACAAAGAGGTCGGTCTTCTTCTGCTTGTTGAACGTGGCGCGCTCAACAATGCCGGGGTCGGAATCACCCGTGCGCGTCATGACAACGGTTGCGCCCGCCTTCTCCAGCATTTCTTTCAGAAAAAATGCCTCGCGCAGATTGACATCCTTCTCCTTCAATCCCTTCGGTCCAACGGCGCCGCTGCTGTCGCCCCCGTGACCAGGGTCAAGACAGATGAGTTTCCCTTGTAAGGGTGAGGACGGCATCTTGCCATGCGTATAATCCACGCCGGTTTTGCGGACGGTGATACATCCCCCGCACAGAAGCATAATACCAAGTGCAAACAGCAAGATTCGCATGAGTACTCCTTTCTCCCGCAATTTCGAAAGTCCAGATAAAAATACCTGTGAACCACAAAGACACAAGGACACGAATCTTTTCAATGGTGCGGAAAGGGAAGCCCCAATCGCACCAGTGTGCGGCGCACCATTTTCTTATAATCGGAAAACCCCGGACGCCAATCCCGCCAGGGCGAGAGGGCATTGGTGTCAATAGCAGGGTCATCCATCGCCGGATGGCGGAGCTGCTCCGCCACGCGCCTCAGCGCCCGCGCATCCCGCCGGTCAAAAATCTGCTCCTCACCGTAATCCCCGATGATGGGGAAAAAATAGGTGCATGTGACGCCGAGGCGCTTGCCCAGCCCGGCAAAGGCAACCATCTCATGATGGTTCGATTTCATGACCGTCATACTCAGGTGAAAAAGGCGGATGCCTCCCTCACGGTATCTCTCCGCAAGAAACTCAAGGTTCCGCATCAGAATTTCCCAGTTCCCGCCCAGGCGAATCCTCTCATACGTCTCCTTCGTGGCGGCATCAACAGAGACCACAAGCCAGTCAACCCTGATGTGTCGAATCTTCTCCCACATCTCAGGCGTCAGAAGAAGCCCGTTGGTGTGAATCAGAAAGGCAACATCGGGATATCTCTCCGCATCAAAGTGAAACAGAAACTCTCTTGCCTCCGGCACAACAAACACCTCGCCATCGCCCATGAGCTTGATGCGCCGGAGGAAAGGGAGAAATTTTTCCACGCCTTCAAGCGCTTTTCGCATGAGCACACCACTGCGGTCTTTAACCGCCGGCGCGGAGCACATGATGCAGTGTAGGTTACAACGCGGGTCGCATGAGAGACCGACCTGCGCCGGTCCGGAGGACATGAGCGTCCGCCCCTCGCGGATGTCATCGAGCATGCCCTGCGTTATCGGGACGATGTCATAAGTCTCAGGCGTGATGAAATCCACGGCAACCCGGGTATCATTATAGACTTGCGGGCAGGTGCGGGCGTTGCAGAAACTCTGCCAGTCGCCCCCTTCATACATCGCCTCCCGCACATTGCGGAACCGTTCCCCGTTCCAGATTTCCTCAAGGGTCTCTTCCCTGAGCGAGCCGATGGAGCCTTTGAACCAGGAACCGCAGCAGGGAGTGACCACACCGCCCTCATTCACCTCAAGCCAGCGGAAGGGATTCAGACAGCGCACACGTCGGGGATGGGAAGGGTCATTCCGTGGAGCGCAGGCAAATCGCCCGGAGGGTTTTATCTCAGAATTTTCCATGACTCATAAATTTACTATGCATCATTTCGGTGGGATTCTTAAACAGAATAGAAATTGGCGCAACTGAAAATCCATTTAATAAAGAAGTAAAAAATTATTTACCACAGTCCATCTCAGGCGGATTCAAGGACACGTAAGATATTCTCCCCCGCCACCTTTTTCAGGTCGGTCTCGCTATAACCCCGGCGCAAGAGCTCCCCAAGGAGCGCGGGGAATGCACTCACGTCTGAAAGCCCCTCAGGCGTGGTCTGAAACCCGCCAAAGTCCGAACCGATTCCCACATGGTCAATCCCCGCCACATCCCGCACATGGTCAATATGGTCAGCCACATCTGATAGCGTCACCGGGGCGCGGTCTTCCACGCCATCCAGCGGCACATCCCCATTCGTCTTCCTGAGAAACATCGGCACAAATGCCACCATGACCGCGCCGCCATTCTTCGCCACACGTCTCAGGACATCATCAGGGACATTACGAGGCGTGTCGCAGAGGGCGCGTGCGCAGGAGTGGGAAAATATGACCGGCGCGCTCGTGGCTTCAAGCGCACCCATCATTGTCTCCACAGAGGCATGAGAGAGGTCAACAAGCATCCCGAGGCGGTTCATGACATGCACCAATTCCTTCCCAAGCGGCGAGAGCCCGCCGTGAATCCGCGAGCCGGTGGCGGAATCCGCAAAACCGTTAGATTGGGAACAGGCAAGTGTCATATAGCGGGCGCCAAGGCGATAAAATTCCTCTAACCTCTCTAAAGAGCCTTCCAGAGTATGGGCTCCTTCGACCCCGATGAGGCAGGCGATGCGCCCCGCCGCATGGATACGCCGGATGTCACCCGCTGAATATGCCATCTCAAGATGGGTGGGGTGGAGCGAGACCATCCTCCGGACAAATTCCATCATCCGCACAGCCGCCCCGTCCGCACCTCTGCCAGCCCAGTCGTCCGGGATATAGACAGCCCAGAATTGCGCCCCAACACAACCTGCGCGCAGGCGCGGGATATCCGTCTGAAGGCGTGGGCAGACTTGACTTGTGTCCGAGGAAAAATCAAGCGCCTCAGGATTGCCGTCAAAATCCTTCAAATATCGCCAGGGCATGTCATTATGTCCATCGATAAGCGGCGACTCCTGAAGCATCGCCCTCACGCGACGGATAAGACCCTCATCTTTTGATAACTTGGTCATTACTTATTGACAGTGGATTAAGGTCCCTGTTTTTCCCCACCCGCCGCCTTCTTCGATGACTCGCTCATAATCCGATGCATCTCGTCCTCCGCCACATCGAGGATTAAATTATGGTCAGTGCCGGTATAAGGGTGAAAAACGATTTTCCCCTTGTGGCTCTCAGCCAGTTCCCTCCCCATCTCAAAAGGCACAATCTCATCAGCATCTCCATGAAATATATGGATGGCGGGAGGGTCGGGACGCAATATCAGCTCATTCAACCGCGCCCTGTTGTCAAATCTGTCAACCAGGACATAACAGAGGGGACGCCCCACGGAACGCCGCGCCATGTCCATCAAGCTTGTAAAAGGTGAGGCAAGGACGATGTGTTTCACCGGATGGCGCACGGCAAACTGGAGCCCCGTTGCCGCACCGAGCGAGTGCCCCATCACGCCAAGGTCGCCCTCTAACGCCTCCATCTTCACCCCGAGACGCATCCCCAGCGCGGAAAATGCCGCCTCGCTGGATTCCCCAATCGTCTTCATCGTCGCCCTTCCCTTGCAAAGTCCGTAGCCCGGATAATCAATCAGCAAAAATCCATGCCGCCTGTCAGGATAACGGTCGATGAAGTCGAGCCAGTCAAGGGCAAGTGCGGCGTTGCCTCCGAAGAGAATCCAGAGCCGCGCAGGCGGCTTGTCAGGATGCTCCGACGGCGGGATGTAAAAACAGACCTGCTCACCGGCCGAGGTTCTATACGGTATCTCAACGGCGCCGATGGGCAGCTCAATCTTGTAGGACGGTTCATACCGACGCGGGAAATAGACCATCCTCCGCTGGAGGATAAATAACAAGACCGGGAAACCCGCAAGGGCGCCAACCGCAATAATGGAGATGCGAATCAATCTTTTCCTTATATCCCTTTTCATAAATTGCGTCACTTGCTCACATCAATCCTTTCTCG
>Ga0315294_10002587_pt1 | contig 19750 bp, 20 predicted proteins | sample YL17G13_40_MG_FD_203626 | JGI IMG/M metagenome (GOLD analysis project Ga0315294, IMG submission 203626) | Sediment microbial communities from Yellowstone Lake, YNP, Wyoming, USA - YL17G13_40 | ecosystem: Environmental > Aquatic > Freshwater > Lake > Sediment | place: USA: Wyoming | collected...
ATTCGGGGGGTGTGGACAGCACCTTCCTGGCGGCGGTGGCCCACCGGGTGCTTGGAGACAAGGCCCTGGCGGTTACCGCGCGTTCTCCCCTGTACCCCGCCTGGGAGATAGAGCAGGCCGAGGAGCTGGCCCGGAAGCTCTGCCTCCGCCACCGCATAATAGAGACCAGGGAGATGGATGATTCGGCCTTCACAGGCAACCCCCCCGACCGCTGCTATTTCTGCAAGAAGGAGCTTTTTCAGCGCCTTCTGGATATAGCCCGGGAGGAGGGCATAGCCTTTGTGGCCGATGGCTCCCATGCCGGGGACCTCTCTGACTTCCGCCCGGGCCGGCGTGCCGCCCTGGAGCTGGGGGTGAGGAGCCCCCTCCTGGAGGCTGGCCTCAATAAGGAAGATATACGCCAGCTCTCCCGGGGCCTCGGCCTTCCCACCTGGGACAAGCCGGCCTTCGCCTGCCTGGCCTCCCGTCTCCCCTACGGCACCCCCATAACCCCCCAGGCAATCGCCCGCATTGACCGGGCGGAGGCCTACCTCCGCTCCCTGGGGCTGGTCCAGGTCCGGGTCCGCTGCCACGGCGAGGTGGCCCGCATTGAGGTGGAAGAAAGGGACATGGCCCGCCTCCTGGAAAGAAGGCAGGAGGTGGCGGAAAGGCTCCGTTCCCTGGGGTTCACCTATGTGGCCCTGGACCTCCTGGGCTACCGCCCCGGCAGCATGAACGAAGCCCTGAAATGAAAATAGGCTACTTCCATGTGGTGGCGGGGGCCAGCGGGGACATGCTCCTGGGGGCCTTCCTGGACAGCGGCCTCCCGCTGGACGGTCTAAATCAGGAGCTGGAAAAGCTGGGGGTCCCCTTCCAGCTTTCCGTCCGCCCCGCCCGCAGAAGCCCCATCTCCGGGACCCAGGTCCGCGTCCGTGCCCCGGAGAAGAAAAGGCCCACCCTCCTGCCGGAGGTCCTGGCCCTCATTGAACAAAGCAATCTTTCCCCGGCGGTCAAGGAGAAGTCCAGCCTGGTCTTCCGCCGCCTGGCGGAAGCGGAGGGCAGGGTACACCGGTTGCCCCCCGGCGAGGTCCCTCTCCACCAGGTAGGGGCCACCGATGCCCTGGTGGACATTGTGGGGGCGGTGGTGGCCACCGAGCTTTTGGGCCTGGAGCTCTATTGCTCCCCCCTCCCCACCGGCATAGGGGAAGTCAAAGCCGGGGGGGAGACCTACCCCGTCCCCGCCCCCGCCACCCTGGAGCTTATCGCCCTGGCCCGTGCCCCCATCATGCCCAGCTACCCGGTGGCCGAGGTCCTCACCCCCACCGCCGCCGCCATTCTCACCACTCTGGCCTCCTTTGATACCCCTATCTTCTCCCTGGAGAGGGTGGGCTACGGCATCGGCCACCGGCGGCTCAAGGGCCTGCCCAATGTCCTCCCCCTCTGGCTGGGGGAGAAGGCCCAGCCCCTCCCCTCCCAGCACCTCCTCCTGCTGGAGACAAACATAGACGATATGAGCCCCCAGCTCTTTGAGAATGTGATGGATAGGCTCTTTCAAAAAGGGGCCCTGGATGTCTGGCTTGCCCCCGTCCAGATGAAGAAGGGACGGCCCGGCTTGGTCCTCTCCTGCCTCTTCCCTCCCCAGGCTCAGGCCGGTGTGGTGGACACCGTCCTGCGGGAGACTTCCACCCTGGGGGTGAGGCTCTATCCCGTAGAGAGGCAGGAGGCGGAGAGGGAGGTCATCGCTATCCCCTCCCCTCTGGGCAAGGTAAGGGTGAAGATAAAGAGGCTGGGGGGAAAGGTCCTGGGGGCAACGCCGGAATATGAGGACTGTCTGAGGCTGGCCAGGGAAAGGGGCCTCCCCCTCCCCCAGGTGTATAATATCCTTTCAGCGGCTATCGCCGACTATCTGGCCAGAGAGGAGAAGAAATGACCCAGATTGCGGAAGGGGTCTTCTGGGTGGGGGCCATAGACTGGACCCGGCGTGACTTCCACGGCTACTCCACCCACCGCGGCACCACCTACAATGCCTACCTCATCCTGGACGAAAAAAAGGCCCTCGTAGATACCGCGCAGTCCTCCCATTTCCCCGAGCTCCTGGCGCGGGTGAAGGAAATCCTGGACCCCCGGGAGATAGACTACCTGGTCTCCCTCCATGTGGAGCCGGACCACTCCGGCAGCCTGTCCCAGGTGCTGGCCCACTGCCCCAAAGCCCAGGTGGTGACGGTGGAGCGGCACGGGGAACAGGGCCTGAGCAAGTACTTCCAGCAGAAGCTCCCCTTCATAGCGGTGAAGGAAGGGAGCACCCTGTCCCTGGGGAAGAGGAGCCTGAGCTTTGTCCCCACCCCGATGCTCCACTGGCCGGACAACATGGTGGCCTTCCTCTCCCCTGATGCCATCCTTTTCTCCTCAGATGCCTTCGGCCAGCACCTGGCCACCTCCGCCAGGTTTGACGAGCAGGCGGATATGGGGCTGGTTATGGCCGAGGCGGCCAAGTACTATGCCAACATCATTCTCCCCTTCCCCATCCAGGTAACGCGAGCCCTGGAGAGGACCCGGGCCCTGAGTCCGACGGTCATCGCCCCCAGCCATGGGGTAATGTGGCGGGCCCATCTCCCTGAGATACTGGAGGCCTACGGCCGCTGGAGCCGGGGGGAGACCTGCCCCCGGGCACTGGTGGTCTATGACACCATGTGGCACAGCACCGAGGCCATGGCCCTGGCGCTGGCGGAGGGCATCGCCCAGGAAGGGGTGGAGGTAGTGCTCCACAGCCTGGGAAGCTCTGACCTCAGCGATATTGTGGGCGACCTCCTGGAGGCCAGGGCCCTGGCGGTGGGCTCTCCTATCCTCAACAATGGCCTCCTGCCCCGCGTGGCTGCCTTCCTCACCTACCTCAAGGGCCTCCGCCCCAGGGGGAGGCTCGGGGCCGCCTTCGGCTCCTTCGGCTGGGGAGGGGCGGCCGCGGTCAAGGCCATCAAAGAGGACCTGGCGCTGGCCGGCCTGGAGGTCCTGGAGGACGAGCTGGCTGTCCGCTTCTCCCCCACCCAGGAGGAGCTCCAGGCCTGCCGCCTGCTCGGCCAGAAGCTGGCACAGAAAATCAAGGGATAAACACGAAGGAGGGATAATGCCTGCTCTTTACATAGCCTCGCCGGGGCCGGGGGAGGGGAAGACGGCCATCGCCCTGGGCCGGGCCCCGGGGTGGCAGGGGAGGGGGAAGAAGCTCGGCTATCTCCGCCTGGGGACTTCACCCGAAGGCGATGTCCCCTTTGCCCAGAACCTGGGCCTGGAGGCGGCCTCATGCCCGCCGGCTGAGGTGGAGCAGGCCTACAAGCGCCTCTCCCAGGGGAGGGACCTGGTTCTGGTAGAGGGCCTTGTCCCCGAGGTGGAGGCGGCCCTGAAGAAGCTCCGGGGGAAGGCCCTCCTTGTCCTGTCCTTCAAGGGGGCGGAGAAGGCGGGGGAAGCCGCCGGGAGGCTGGGGCAGTCCCTGGCAGGGGCGGTGCTCAACTTGGTCCCCAGGAGCCGGACGGAGAAGGCCAAAAAGGAGCTCGTGCCGGGCCTGAAGGGCAGGAAAGTAGCAGTGCTGGGGGTCCTGCCCGAGGAGCGGGCATTGCTGGCCCCTTCGGTAGCCGACCTGGCCCAGTACCTGGGGGCCAGGGTGGTCCTCCACCAGGACCGGGGGGAGGAGCTGGTGGAGGAGTTCATGGTGGGGGCGATGTGCCTTGACCCCGCCCCGGTCTACTTTGCGAGAAAAGAGGCCAAGGCGGTCATCACCCGCCGGGACCGGCCCGATATCCTCCTGGGGGCACTCCAGACCCCCACCCGCTGCCTCGTCCTGACAGGCGGCGGCGACAAAATAGACCCCTATGTCCTCCAGGGAGCCGAGACCCAGGGGGTGGCGGTGCTCCTGGTGGAACAGGACACCCCGGCAACCCTGGAGCGCCTGGAGGCCTGCCTTTTGGCGCTCCGCTTCCGCCAGGAAAAGAAGCTCCCCATTATTGCCCGCCTCCTCCAGGACCACCTCGACTCGAAGGTCCTGGAGCAAAGCCTGGGGTTCTGAAGCTATGGGTGTGAGCCTTTCACTTGGCGCTCGGCCCAGCTTATTGCCTCTTCGGTAGTCTTAATTAGACGTTCCGACAGTAACTTTTGCTCTTGAGCCGTCATCGACCTTTGTCCAAGGCCTTCAAACCGGCCAAGGTGGGCAATTCTATTTCTGTACTTCAACAAGTCCGACAGATTCTTGCGCAACGCCTTACTGGCTTTCTTGTCGCTCTTCGGATGTTCAAGGGAGTCTGCGCCAAGAGCTTGGATAATGTCGTCAAAATAGGTCATCACGTGAGGCCGAATATCCTCAACTACGGCTCGCCAGAATTTCATGGGTAGGCCTCGCTGCTTAGCGAGCCTCGTTGCAGCTTCTTTGACGCTCACCTCGCACGCGAGAGCAGCGAGGAGAACAGCCTCCGGAAACGAGTTGCCGCGCAATGCCTTCCTGCTTTTCAAGACATAGTAGCGACTCAAGAAATAGGTTGTCTGTTTCTGCAGATTGCTCATCAGCTCTTCCCATTCTGCCTCATTTATCACAGCTCCATGCGGTAGGTGTGCCTCAAAAAAGGTTTGACCGGTATCTGGGTTTTTGAAGGGATTCCCTTGCGCATCATAGTAGTCGCACCTAACGTAGAGGGGTGGGGCAAAGGGGTCCAAGTCGTCTGAACCGGTCTGCAACCATAGTGCCACCAAGAAATCACTAAGGGCCGTGATGCCATGCTTGACAAAGTATTGGTCAAACGTCTGCGTTGGCGGCCTCTTATCGATGTCCAAAGTGATGTCCAGTCGGATGTTAGCTCCAAATTTGCCCTGCTTCAGTCGCTCCTTTTCGATTTTTGGCGGTGGATGAAGAACTGCCACTCTTCCAGGTGTTCTGCGGTCAACTATGAGCCTTTCTTCCTCTTTCTCCATGAGAATCTCGAACGGCATCTGAATACTGAATTTGCCCGTAGTGCGGTTCATGCGCCACCTCCAAAGGTTGTGTCGGTTCTATTATAGGCTGGAACAGTGTGAATATGAACTCGCAGCCAGACAGGGCGTTAAGAGCTTGTCCGACCTGGGTGGAGGGGTCTCTCCTCATCGTGGTGGGGCCGGGGAGCGGAAAGACCTGGAAAAATGTGCCTTCTGATGCTGTTGGCGAGCCAAATCCTGGGCCCATCCCGCACCAGCGCGCTCTGCGCCGTTAGCCCGGGGAGCCAGGATTCCAGGGCTTGCCCGGTGCTATAATCGCCTGGCGGACATTCTGGAAGGTTTGAACCCGGCGCAGAGGGAGGCGGTGACCTGGCCTGGGTGGGCTCCGCTTCCGCCAGGCAAGCAAGTTCCCCGTCATTGCCCGCCTCCTGCAGGAAGACCTGGACCTCAAGGCGCTGGAGCAGGGGCTGGGCTTCTAGGGCCTGGTTTCCTCTAGGCTTCCCTGAGGCTGAAAGGCGGATACCGGTCGGTGGTGAGCATGAAGGCGTATACCGCCACGCGCAGGCCCCAGCGCAGCACCCCCACCACGAAGTCAAACAATCCCCTCGGATAGCGGCCGGTAAACAGAATGGCAAACCATGAGATTACCACACACACCAGGGCAGCGACGGCAAGGAACCAGAGAACGATGTAGTGGGGAATTGCCAGAAACCATTTCACCAGCGGCAGCCAGCGATTGAGGTCCTGTCTGGTATCCGGATAAGCGACCTCAACATGAATGGCCTGCTCCTCGTCTGTTGAGGGGTATTCATCCCTCAACAGTCCAAGATAGGCCAGGACACGGAAACCGAACTTTGTCAGCGCTAGATTCCAGTCAAACCACCACCTGGGATACTTCTGCCGGAAGAGAAGCATCAACATGACAGGCAAGAATAGGAGCCCGCCAGCGGCATACTGGTACCTCTGACTGTCTGCTTCACCCCACGTGGTACCGCTGACCAAGGCCAGGATGATGGCGATGGGAATCACGGCGAAGATTCTGAAGAAGGTAGTCAGCCTGTTCAATGCCCTGTCCGGGTAGTCAATGGACAGGCTCGCCGGGTACACCTTTGCAGTTTCCGCCATTGCAGTCCCTCCTTACGCTTTTTTGAACCTCCGCCCCCTGTTTAGAGATCTACCGAGAAATCGAGATTTTGGGCCACCGACGGTTCACGTCAGCATTCTATTGCCGTGGTGACCTGTAGTCAATCAGGGCTTTCGCTGTTAAGCGACCCGTCAGCGTTCGGCTTTTGTGGGCCAGATTTCCCCGGCGCTATAATCGCCTGAGTGGACATTCTTGAAGGTTTGAACCCGGCCCAGAGGGAGGCGGTGACCTGAGTGGAGGGGCCTCTCCTCATCGTGGCGGGGCCGGGCCCGGTAGCTCTTTCGTGAGATGTGCTATGATTGCATCCAGGGGGGGGTAAGATATGGAATACACGGTTATCATCCGGAAAGCGCCCGATGGCTTTTACATAGCTAGTTGTCCTCTGATTCCCGAAGCCCACGCTCAGGGGGAGACCTACGAGGAGTGCCTGGCCAATATCAAGGAGGTCCTTGAGCTTTGCCTTGAGTTCCGTAGGGAGCACGGGGAGGAAATTCCGCAAGAAATCGGCACCAAGCAGGTTACAATCACAGTATGACCCGACTGCCTCCCCTTAAAGCCAGGGAGGTGATTCAGGGCCTTGAAGCCGTGGGATTTGAGAGAATTAGGCAAAAGGGTGGGCATGCTATATTTCACCATGAGGATTGCCGCCGGGCTCCTGTTCCAATTCATCCTGCCAAAACTGTTAGCCCCTATTTGCTTTCCGACATCCTTAAGCAGCTCAAGATTGAGGAAGACGAGTTTCTACAAGCCTTAGGCCAAAAATAGTACCGGAAGCGGTCCGTCTGGTGCCTCGCCTCACGGCTTTTTGGGTCAATAGTCGGCCCGGTGCTATAATCGCCTGGTGGACATACTTGAGGGACTGAACCCGGCCCAGAAGGAGGCGGTAACCTGGGTGGAGGGGCCTCTCCTCATCATTGCGGGGCCGGGGAGCGGCAAGACCCGGGTCATCGCCCACCGGGTGGCCTATCTGGTCAAGGTAGTTGGGATTCCCCCCCGGCGCATCATGGCCGTCACCTTCACCAATAAAGCCGCCGGGGAGATGAGGGAGAGGCTCCTCCAGCTCCTGGGCGGCAGGGGGGTGGAGGAGTGGAACCGGAGGAAGCCGATGATGAGCCTCCGGGGCTCAGAGAAAGTGCGGGGAGAGTTTTCCCTGATCTGCTTAGTTCACAACGTGAAGAAGATAGTGAAGCGAGTGCTCGAAGGCTCTCTCCTTTGGCTGCATTGGTGTAAGGCATCACAGGCAGTTTTGCCTGGACATAGGATGGAGGCAATGACATTGGTCGGGGCGCAGGTGTAAATTCAGACCGACGCAGGGTCGCTGACCAACAGAGATGCACCCCTGACTTAGGAAGAAAGGCTTTTTGGACAGCCTGATACTCTGTCCCCGGTCACCCTTCCTAGTGAGGAACTTGACAAAAGGGGGACCAGGCCTTAAGATGCGGACAAGTTAATATCGCAAAGGCTGGGAACCGGACTAGTAGGCCCCAGGGTCCTGGCCCAGAGAGCCGGGGAAGGTGGGAGCCGGTGCCAGGGGGGGGCTGAATGGACCGGGGAGCCGCAAACCGAAAGGGAGACCGAGTAGGCCTTGCCGGAGGGGCACCGTTAAAGGCCCAGGGTATCCTTGAGGTACCCGAAAAGAGTATAATGAAGGGTGGCACCGCGAGAGCCCCTCGCCCCTTCGGGCGAGGGGCTTGAGTTTTTAAGGGGTTGTGGATGTATATACCGGACCTGGCGACCTTCAAGAGGGCCTATGATGGCCGCCTATTTCCGGTCTTCCGGGAGCTGCGGGCAGACCTGGAGACCCCTGTCTCCGTTTTCCTCAAGCTCTGCCGCCAGGCCCCCTCTTTCCTCCTGGAGAGTGTGGAGAAGGGGGAGCAGGTGGGCCGCTACTCCTTTATCGGCAATGCCCCCTCACTGGTTCTGGAGGTGAGGGGAGAGGAGGCGGTGGTCCGCAGGGGGACACAGGTGGAGAAGGTGTCCCTTTCCGCGAGCTACGACCCCCTCCACCTCCTCAGGGACCTTCTCCAGGGCCACCAGGTAGTGAGGGTGGCGGGGATGCCCCGGTTCATGGGCGGGGCGGTGGGCTACCTGGGGTATGACACGGTCCGCTATTTTGAGGACCTCCCTCCCTGCCCCCGGGACGAGCTGGGCCTCCCCGATGCCGTCTTCATGTTCGTGGATACCCTGGTCATCTTTGACCATGTGAAGCAGCAGATGAAGGTCCTCTCCTGCTGTCACTCCCACCAGGAGGGGGTGGAGAAGATAGAGCAGGTTCTGGAGGCCCTGGCCTCACCCCTGCTCCCGGAAGAGCTGCCCCCCCTGGGGAAAAAGGGGGGCCTGACATCCGATATTACCCCTCAGGAATATATGGAGAGGGTGAGGCGGGCCAAGGAATATATCCTCGCCGGGGATGTTTTCCAGGTCGTCCTCTCCCACCGGCTCAGGCGTCAGACCCAGGCCCATCCCTTCGCCATCTACCGGGCCTTGAGAAGGCTCAACCCCTCCCCTTACATGTTCTACATGGACTTCGGTCCCTTTCAGCTCATCGGCTCCTCCCCGGAGATGCTGGTAAGGCTGGAGGGGAGACAGGCGGAGACCCGTCCCATCGCCGGCACCCGGCCCCGGGGCAGGACCCCCGAGGAGGACGAGGCCATAGGCCGGGAGCTCCTCGCCGACCCCAAGGAGAGGGCGGAGCATGTGATGCTGGTGGACCTGGGCCGCAATGACCTGGGGCGGGTCTGCCGCTTCGGCACGGTGGGGGTGCCCCTTTATATGGGCCTGGAGAAGTATTCCCATGTCATCCACATCGTCTCCTCGGTCCAGGGGGAGCTGAGGGAGGGGGAGGATGCCTTTAGCCTGCTCCGCTCCTGCTTCCCCGCCGGGACCCTGACCGGGGCCCCCAAGATAAGGGCCATGGAGATAATCACTGAGATGGAGGGGATGAGGCGGGGCCCCTACGGTGGGGCGGTGGGCTATTTCGGCTTTGACGGCAGTATGGATACCTGCATCACCATCCGCACCATCGTGAAAAAGGGCGATACGGTCTATCTCCAGGGAGGGGCGGGGATTGTGGCCGACTCCCGCCCTGAAAGGGAGTATGAGGAGAGTATGAATAAGATGGAGGCCCTGGCCCGGGCCGTGGAGATGGCGGAGGCGGGCATATGATAAAGGAAGCCATTGCCAAGCTCTTGGAGAAAAGAAGCCTGAGCGCCGAGGAGGCGGAGGGGGTGATGGGGGAGATTATGCATGGGGAGGCCACCCCTGCCCAGATAGCGGGCTACCTCACCGCCCTCAGGATGAAGGGGGAGACGGTAGAGGAGATTGCCGGCTCCGCCCGGGCTATGAAGGCCCATGCTATCAGGGTGGAGGTGGGGCGGGAGTGCCTCGTGGACACCTGCGGGACAGGCGGGGACGGGGCCCACACCTTCAACATCTCCACCACTGCCGCACTGGTGGTGGCTGGGGCGGGCCTCCCGGTGGCCAAGCACGGCAACCGCTCCGCGTCCTCCCGCTGTGGCTCGGCTGACCTCATGGAGGCCCTTGGGGTCAAGATAGACCTGGGCCCCCAGCAGGTGGCCCGCTGTATAGAGGAGGTGGGGATAGGCTTCCTCTTTGCCCCTCACTTCCACCCCGCTATGAGACATGCTGCCCCGGTGAGAAAGGAACTTGGAGTGCGCACCATCTTCAACATCCTGGGGCCTTTGGTAAATCCTGCTTCCCCTTCCATCCAGCTCCTGGGGGTCTTCAGCCCGGAGCTCACTGCTCCCCTGGCCCAGGTGCTCTCTCAACTGGGCACCCGCCGGGCCCTGGTGGTCCACAGCTCCGATAGCCTGGATGAGCTCTCCACTACCGGCCCGAACCAGATTAGCGAGCTGGAGGGGGGCAGGGTGAGGACCTATGCCCAGGACCCCCAGGAGCTGGGCCTGCCCCGGGCACGCCTTCAGGACCTGCTGGGGGGAGGGGTGGAGGAGAACTGCCGCATTACCCTGGCGGTGCTTGGGGGGGAAAAGGGGCCGAGAAGGGATGTGGTCCTGCTCAATGCGGGAGCGGTGCTATATGCGGCGGGGAAAGCGCCCGACCTTAAACATAGCCTGGGCCTGGCTGCCTGGGCCATAGACAGCGGGTCTGCTAAGAAGAAGCTGGAGGAGCTGGCGGCCTTTACCCAGGGGCTAGGGAAATGACCCTGAATTTTCCCATGAAAAAGCGTAGCATTTTCGTGGGAACCGGGGGAGGCTAGTTGGAAGAGGCTCAGGGCTCCCAAAAAGTCGGAAGGCTTTTCGGGACTTGTTTGGAGGAGATGCTCCGCTCCACCCGGCGGAGGGTTGCGGAGGCAAAGGGACACCTGCCACAAAGGGAGCTGGAGGTCCTGGCTGGCAAGGCCCCGCCCCCCCGCAACTTTGCCGCCGCTTTGAAGGGGGAAGGCACAGCCATCATCGCCGAAATCAAGAGGGCTTCCCCCTCCCGGGGGGACCTGTGTGCTCATCTGGACCCTGCCCTGCTGGCCCGGGCCTACTGGCAGGCTGGGGCGGTGGCCCTCTCCGTCCTTACCGACAGGGAGTTCTTTAAGGGGAGCTTTGAGGACCTGTCCCTGGCCCGGGAGGCCGTCCCCATCCCGGTGCTGGCGAAGGGCTTCTTTCTGGACTCCTACCAGCTCTACCAGGCCAGGGCCTACGGGGCGGATGCCATCCTTCTCATTGTGAGAGCACTGGGGGAAAGACTACTCGCGGAGCTGATGGCAGAGGCCCGCAAACTGGGAATGGCTACTCTGGTGGAGATGCACCGTAAAGAGGAGGTAAGGACAGCCCTGGGGGCGGGGGCCCGCCTTATAGGGATAAACAACCGGGACCTGGATACCTTCTCTGTTGACATAAATACAACCCTCAGGCTCATGCCCCTCATACCGAAAGGGGTCCTGGTGGTGAGCGAGAGCGGCATCAACAGCAAAGAGGACATTGAAATCCTGAAGAAATCGGGGGTGGGGGCTTTCTTGGTGGGGGAGGCCCTGGTCCTGGCCCCCGACCCGGAGAGCAAGCTCAGGGAGCTTTGTGGTCAGGGTTAAGGTCTGCGGCATCACCAGCCTGGAGGACGCCATCATGGCCGTGGAGGCCGGGGCCTATGCCCTGGGCTTTGTCTTCGCCTCCAGCCCCCGGCAGATAGACCCGGAAGCAGCATCCCGCATCATCTCCCGCCTTCCCCCCCTGGTGACCAGGGTAGGGGTCTTTGTGGATGCCCCCCTCGCCCGGGTAAAAGAGGTTATGGCAGGGTGTCATCTGGACCTGGCCCAGCTCCATGGGGAGGAAAGCCCGGAATACTGCCAGGAGCTTTCTCCGCGTGCCATCAAGGCCTTCCGGGTGCGGGATGACGGGGTCCTTTCTCAGCTCCCCCGCTACCAGCTGGCGGCCTACCTGCTGGACAGCTATGTCCCGGGGGTGGCGGGGGGCTCGGGCCGGACTTTTGACTGGGAAATAGCCCTCCAGGCCAGGAAGTTTGGGCCTATCATCCTTTCCGGGGGCCTCAACCCTGAGAATGTGCGCCAGGCCATAGAGCGGGTCCGGCCCTATGGGGTGGATGTCTCCAGCGGGGTGGAGGCCCGCCCTGGAAAGAAGGACCCGGCAAAGCTTCGGGCCTTCTTCAAGGCAGTAATGGAGGCTGAGGGTGTCCTTACCTGACCGGAGGGGCTACTTCGGTGCCTACGGGGGCCGCTATGTCCCGGAGACCCTTATGCCCGCCCTCCAGGAGCTGGAGCGGGAATACCTCAGGGCCCGGCGGGACCCCGCCTTCTGGCAGGAGCTGGAGGGTCTCCTGCGGGACTATGCCGGCCGCCCTACTCCTCTCTATTTTGCCCGCTCCCTCACCGAAAGGCTGGGGGGGGGCAGAATCCTTCTCAAGCGGGAGGACCTTTGCCATACCGGTGCCCATAAGATAAACAACGCCCTGGGCCAGGCCCTCCTGGCCCGGCGGCTGGGGAAGAAGCTGGTGGTGGCCGAGACGGGGGCGGGTCAGCACGGGGTGGCCACCGCCGCCGTCTGCGCCCAGATGGGCCTGAAGTGCCTTGTCTTCATGGGGGAGGAGGACATAGAGCGCCAGGCGCAAAATGTCTTCCGCATGAGGCTGCTGGGGGCGGAGGTGCGACCGGTGGCCTCGGGAACAAAGACCCTCAAGGACGCCATCAACGAGGCCATCCGCTACTGGGTTACCCATGTCCAGGAGGCCTATTACCTCCTGGGCTCGGTGGTGGGGCCCCACCCCTATCCCATGATGGTCCGGGACTTCCAGAGCGTCATCGGCCGGGAGACCCGAGAGCAGGTGCAAAAAGAATATGGCCGCCTGCCGGACTACATCGTGGCCTGTGTGGGCGGTGGCTCCAACTCCATCGGCATCTTCTATCCCTTTCTGGAAGATAAGAAGGTAAAGCTCATAGGTGTGGAGGCGGCGGGGAGGGGCCTGAGGAGCGGGGGGCACGCCGCCTCCCTGGCCAAGGGGGAGGTGGGGACCCTTCACGGTGCCCGCTCCTACCTCCTCCAGGACGGATACGGCCAGGTCTCGGCCACCCATTCTATTGCGCCGGGCCTGGACTACCCGGGGGTGGGGCCTGAGCACAGCTATCTCAAGGACGCGGGCAGGGTGAAGTATGTGGCCGTGACCGATGCCCAGGCCCTGGAGGCCTTCCAGGCGCTTTCCCAGACCGAGGGCATCCTCCCCGCCCTGGAGCCCGCCCATGCCCTCTTCCATGCCTCACGCCTGGCCAGGAGGCTCTCCCGGGACAGGCTCATCCTTGTCTGCCTCTCCGGGAGGGGGGACAAGGACATCCACATCGTGGCCGAGGCCCTGGGCGGCTCGCCGCCGGGGCAAGAGTAGCAGGCCCATGAGGAGGTGCAGGACAAAATGACTAAATTGACAACTGCTATAGTTGCTCTATTGGGAGTGGCATTGCTTCTTGGTGCATGTGCCCCAGTAGCTAAGAAACCGATATCATCAGCTTCCAGCCTGACGGTCACCCCAAACAGCGAAGATATTGAGTGGTTAGCTACAGCAATTGCGTCTGAGGCCGGCAGTGTTTATGATGGAGGCCAATGGGTAAGATGCACAGATGAAGAGAGAGCTGCTGTCGGCTGGACAGTAATTAATAGGTTAAAGGCTGGCACCTACGGAAAGTCCATCAAAGATATTGTCATGGCTCCAAACCAGTATGCTCACAACCAACAGCCTATACAAGAAATTAGTAAATTCGCCAAGGATTTGCTAGAAGGCAAAATAAGCGATGATACCAAAGGAGCCACATATTTCTTCTCGCCGATAAGTATGCCAAAGGAGGGCGAAGCCACCACTGGATTTGACACAGGAGGCGGCCTTTATGATATACCAGGCATATCTAAGAAGGTTTATTTCCCGTCATGGACGAAAACTATGGTCTACGCTGGAGATTTGAAGAATGTAAGAAAAGCCTACTTCATGTTTTACCGTGATACGAGAACAACACCACAACCTAGTACGCCTATGCCGACACCATCAGCACCTGTATCACCTGCTCCTGCCCCAACGCAATCGTCAGTTGTTAAAGGAAAAGGAATTGAAGGAGTATATATTGGATGCCCTGAGTCGAAAGATAAAATAGAAGTATCGCATAGCATAAAACGAGGGTTTAACGAATCTTCATATTTTCCTACTCCACAGATTTCGGTAACGGTAAAGAATATATCCGATAAATCAATCGAAATTAGTGGTGACGGAGAACAATATAATCATTTCTATTTAAAAGTAAGTTCAATGGATAAAAACAAAAAAGCTCTTGGAGATCCAAAATTTCTATATTACACTCTAATGCCTAAAGAGGTAGAATCCCAAGATGTTGAATTATTTTCTTCGGATGAAACCAAAGGATATGAGATAAGGGTAGATTATAATATTCCTCCTCTAATCATCGGGCGCTATATTGAATCCCCTGATGCCATGGGGAAAATAAAAGTAAATCATTATGTGAAAACAAATGATTACAATCTTTCCCTGATGATTGAAGTTACAAATATCTCAAGTGAAACATTGGGTAAGTTATCATCTGATCCTCCCGTAAACAACTGGTACGTTCAGGTAAATTATAAAGATGCTTCAGATAAAATTATTGGCTCTAAGGAAGAATTAATTGCGGAGTGTGCTTATGTTCTTAATTATATAATAATAAAACCAGGAGAAACTCGGAAGGTGGGTTTTTCCATTCCTAAAAATACTTCATCATATGAGATTACCGTTGTTAAGAAAAACAAATGAATAAGCGAACGAAAATTGAACTCAGCAATATTAGGATTTTTATCTGCCACTCCCTAACAGGGTGATGAAAAACGAGCTCCTTGTCAGCAGCCAGATTCAGCGCTCCTCAGTCGGCCAAAGCTGGAGCGAACAGAAGTCGGACTTTTTCAACACCCTGCTAAGCTTAAAATCGCTAGAGCAGAAGTTCAACATTCAATTATCCAGAGCCTTGCCTTCAAAGCCCCCATCAATGAAAGAGGGGAACCGCAGCCCTGTTCCTGCAAGTGGGTAAGCGGGAAGGCATTGGAGGCGGCTGTGTGGGACACGGTTACTCGATTGCTGAAACAGCCAGAACTATTGACGGCGGACCTGGAACGGCTGACCCGGCCAGATTTAGCCACTCGCCAGGTGTTAGAGGAAGAGTTGGCCGAGGTGATGAAGCGGCTGGAACAGCTCCCCAAAGAGCGAGAGCGGCTGGTGGAAGGCTATCGCAAGGGCTTCTACCCCGACTTCATGATGCGGGAAGAGATGGATAAGGTAACTCAGGAACAGAGGCAGTTGGAGGAAAGGGGCACGGAACTGCAGCGCCAGCTGACCCACCTGGACAGGGCGCTGGCGTACAGGGGCCAGGTGCAGGGACTGGCGCAAAGGCTCAGTGCTGGGCTGTGGAGGCCATGGACTTCAAAGGACGGCGGGAACTCCTTCGCCTATTGGTGGACGAGGTGGTCTACGACCAGGGCCAGGTGACAATCAGAACCATCATCCCGATGGATGAGCGTCTATTGCAACCCGTGCCCCAGGGGGCCAGGGGGTGAGGTATCCGACAGCGGGGTAGCATGAGCCGTATTGAGAAGGCCTTTTCCCGCCGCAAGGCCCTCATCCCCTACATCACCCTGGGCTATCCCTCCCCGGAGACCGCCCTGGAGGTGGTCCCCCTCCTGGAGGAGTGGGGGGCGGACATCGTGGAGCTGGGCATCCCTTTCTCCGACCCCCTGGCCGATGGCGTCACAATCCAGGAGGCCAGCTTCCAGGCCCTCTCGGGGGGGATGAACCCCGGGCTGGCCCTGGAGATAGCCTCCCGCCTCAGGGGGAAAGTAGCCCTCCCCCTTGTCTTCATGAGCTACTATAACCCCGTCTTCCGCTTCGGCCTTTCCGCTTTCTGCCGGGCCTGTGCCGAAAGCGGGGTGGAGGGGCTGATTGTCCCCGACCTCCCCCCCGAGGAGGGAGAGGACCTGGGGCACGCCTGTGAGAAAAACGGGCTGGACCTGGTCTATCTCCTTGCCCCCAACTCGGATAAAAGCCGGATAAGGCTGGTGGCGGAGAGGTCCCGGGGCTTTATCTATCTCGTCTCCCTCACCGGGGTCACCGGCCCCCGGGAGGCCCTGCCCCCGGGGCTGGAGGCCTTTGTGAAACGGGTGAGAAAAGAGACCTCTCTCCCCCTGGCCGTGGGCTTCGGCATCGCTGGCCTGGAGCAGGCAAAGAGGGTGGCCCGGGTGGCCGACGGCGTCATCGTAGGCAGCCGGCTTATCCAGCTTATCCGCCAGGATCCGGGCCTGAATAAGCTGGGGAAATTCGTCCAGGGCCTCAGGGCGTCGCTGGACTTGACATAAAACCAATCACGAAAGGAGATAGAATGGAGGCAGTCAAATTCACCCTGACCGAGAAGGAGATGCCCACCCGCTGGTACAACATCCAGCCCGACCTGCCCACCCCCTTGCCCCCGATGCTCCACCCCGTCACCAAGGAGCCCACGCGGCTCCCTCCACCCCTCTTCACCTCCGCTGCTGATGAACAGGAGTTCAGCAAAGAGCGCTTCATAGAGATACCGGACGAGGTGCAGGAAATCTACAAGCTGTGGCGGCCCACCCCCCTCATCCGGGCCCGCAGGCTGGAGAAGGCCCTGGGCACCCCCGCTCATATCTACTATAAGTACGAGGGGGTGAGCCCGGCAGGGAGCCACAAGCTCAACACCGCCGTGGCCCAGGCCTACTATGCCAAAAAAGAGGGGAACAAGCGCATGGCCACCGAGACCGGGGCGGGGCAGTGGGGAAGCGCCCTGGCCATGGGCTGCCAGTTTATGGGCCTGAAGCTCAAGGTCTATATGGTCCAGGTGAGCTACCACCAGAAGCCATACCGGCGAATCCTGATGGAGACCTGGGGGGCCCAGGTGGTGCCCAGCCCCAGCAAGGACACCAATACCGGAAGGCAGTTCCTGGCCCAGGACCCGGAAAACCCGGGGAGCCTGGGTATCGCCATCAGCGAGGCGGTAGAGGACGCCGCCAACCACGACGATACCAAATACTCCATCGGCTCGGTGGTGAACCATGTCCTCCTCCACCAGACCATCATCGGGCAGGAGGCCATGCTCCAGATGGAGAAGGCAGGGGAATATCCCGACATCATCGTGGGCTGTGTGGGCGGGGGGAGCAACTTCGCCGGGATGCTCCTGCCCTTTGTCAGGGAGAAGCTCCAGGGGAAGCGGAACCCACGGATAATCTGTGCTGAGCCTGAGGCCTGTCCCAGCCTCACCCGCGGACTCTACCGCTTTGACTACGGCGATACCGCCGGCTTGGCGCCCATCGTCAAGATGTACACCCTGGGCCACACCTTTATCCCGCCCCGCATCCACGCCGGAGGCCTGAGGTATCACGGTATGGCCCCCATCATCTGCTACCTGTACGACCGGAAGGTGGTGGAGGCTGTGGCGGTGCACCAGAACCCGGTGTTTGAGGCCGCGGTGACCTTCGCCCGGACCGAGGGCATCCTCTCCGGACCGGAGCCTGCCCACGCTATCCGGGTGGTCATAGATGAGGCCCTGAAGTGCAAGCAGACCGGGGAGAAGAAGGTTATCCTCCTGGCCCACTCGGGCCACGGCCACTTCGACCTCCAGGCCTACGACGAATACCTCACCGGGAAGCTCGTGGATTATGCCTATCCCAAGGAGAAGGTGGAGGAGGCCCTGACCCACCTGCCGCAGGTGCCTGGCTGAAACTCTGCCCCTGCGGAAGGGGCCATGATATAATCTGAACATGGGCCTGGACCTGGGCCAGGTGGTCCCCCAAATAGAGGAAATGGCCTCCCGGCTCAAGGATGGCTGGAAGGAGGCCGAAGCCCGCCTGGCCCTGGCCCTGAAGACTCTCCAGCGCCACCAGGGGGCCTGGCAGGGGCTGGGGGAGAAATGCCAGTCCGCGCGCACCACCTGGCTGGTGGCCGGGCTGGTGGAGGGGCTGGGGGAGCCCCACCCCCTCCCGCCCCTGCCACCCCAGTTCAGCGTCCTGGGGGTGGACGGCTCCCAAATTGCCCTTGACCGGCATATGCCGGTGCGCTGCTACCTCATCAACGGGGGCCTGGCCCGCCTGCACTATGGCCGGGAACCCTCCGCGGGGCTTGTCCGGCGGGCCAGGCTCTTCTCCCGCGAGGAAGACCTGGTTGTGTCCGACCCCTCGGGCCTGAGGGCCGAGCCCGTGGAAGGGGCCCTCCTGGCGGCCAGGAGGTGGCTGGAGGAGGTGGCCTTCCTGGGGGAGGCCCTGAACGAGGAGGGTCCTTTTCCCGTGTTGGCCCTCCTGGATGGCTCCCTGGTGCTGTGGGGCCTGGCGGGGCAGGCCTGCCCCGATTTTGTCCGCCAGGCCCTCCTGGACAGGGGCCTGGTCCCAATTCTGGACGGGATGGAGGCCATGGCCCGGAAAGGCCCCCTGGCCCTGGCCAGCTATATCAGCCTCCCTCGCTCCACCGATGTGGTGAACGCCCTGAGGGTAGCCCTCTGCCCCTATGAGCCCCCCGACTGCGACCGCCACTGCCGGGGAAAGAAGGACAGGGAGTGCAATGGGGTAACCGGGGTGGAGGACAGGGCCCTCTTTACCCTCCTCCTGAAGGTGGGGGAGCGCTCCCCCCTCTTCCTCACCCGCTCCTCGGTGGTGGAGGAGCACTACGGCCGCCACCAGGTCTTTTTCTTCTACCTGAAGGGGGATGAGGAGATGGCCAGGGTGGAGGTCCCCTCCTGGGTGGCCCAAAGGAAGGAGCTGGTGGACCTGGCCCATGCCCTGGTCTTTGACCAGGTGAAAAGGGGAGGGGGCTACCCGGTGGCCCTGGCCGAGGCCCATGAGCAGGCGGTGGTCAGCGCCCAGGACCGGGAGGCCTTCTGGTCCCTGGTGGGAGAGGTGGTAGGCTACCTCCCCTCCGCCACCTCCCAGAAGAGCCAGAGCAAACGCACCCGGTGGGTGTGAGAAAGAGGTGAAAATGATGGAAACAATGGGGATGATGAGCATTAAAGACGAGGACCTGGTGGAGGGGACGGAGTGTGCCGGGGCCGCTGCCTTTCTGGAATATGCCTCCAAAGCCCAGGTAACCCTTTTCATCTAGTATGCCAGCTACCAGAATCGGCGAGGTGGTCCAGGCCTCCACGCAGGAGTTCACGGCCCAGTGCTATGAGCTCCATCAGCCCCCTCCCTTTGCCTCCCTGGTGAGGACCAGGGAAGGGGAGACAGATATCTTCGCCGTGGTCTATCATGCCGAGACCGGCCCCCTGGAGCCAGGAAGGCGTCCCGTGGCCCGGGGCCGGGAGGAGACGGAGGAGGAGGGGGTATATCGGGCCCACCCCCAGCTTTCCCGCCTGCTAAGGACGGAGTTCAGGGCCTGGATAGTGGGCCACCGGGTGGAGGGCAAGCTGGTTCAGGCCCTTTCCCCCCGTCCCCCTAAGCTTCACAGCTTTGTCTTCCTGGCAAAGACTGAGGAGATAGGCGAGTTCGGGTCTTCCCTTCACTTCCTGGGCCCACTGGCAACGGCACCCCTCCCTTCCCGCGAGGAGCTCATCTCTGCCTTTCTCCTCCACCTGGCCGGGTCCCGGGAAGACCGGGGGGAGTTCCTGCTCCGGGCGGGGAAGGAGCTTACATTGCTTCTGCGGGGGGAGGCTCCCCGGCTTCAGTCGTTGCTGCGGAGGCTGTCTTGAACGGGAAGGTGCTGGGGAGGGTGGTGGGGGGCAGTCTCGCCCAGGGGCTGAAGGTCCGCCTGGAGGAGGGGGTATCGGTGGAGGCGGTGGGGGTGGGAAGGTATGTCACCATTGAGGGGGAACAAAGCCGCTTCTTCGGCCTCATCACTGATGTTGAGCTGGGGGCCCTGGAAAGGGGCCTGGAGCTGGATGTCTCGGACCCCTATATTGCCCGGGTCCTCTCCGGCACTGGGGTCTTCGGCACCATCAAGGTCCTGCCCCAGCTCGCCCTGGGGGTGGCGGGGCTGGAGGCCCCACCGCCTGCCCGGACCATCCCTGCCCCCTTCTCACTGGTGCGGGAGGCATCGGAGCAGGATATAGCGCTGGTCTTCGGGTCTGAGGATGAACGGCACTTCTACATCGGGAGCCCCCTGGACCTGGAGGTAAAAGTCTGCCTGGACCTGGACAGGTTCATCCAGCGTTCGGCGGGCATCTTCGGCAAGACCGGC
>Ga0315294_10002588_pt1 | contig 19747 bp, 19 predicted proteins | sample YL17G13_40_MG_FD_203626 | JGI IMG/M metagenome (GOLD analysis project Ga0315294, IMG submission 203626) | Sediment microbial communities from Yellowstone Lake, YNP, Wyoming, USA - YL17G13_40 | ecosystem: Environmental > Aquatic > Freshwater > Lake > Sediment | place: USA: Wyoming | collected...
CTTTCTATTTTCCATCCCGACAAATGCAAGATCAGTATGCCGAGCTTCTCCTAATCCATTAACAATGCATCCCATAACGGCTATTTTAATAGGTTTTTTTACTAAATCAGAAAATCCCTCAAGGTATTGGGCAATTTCAGCTACCGGAATTTTTGTCCTGGCACAGGTTGGACAACTGATAATTGTTAATCCCCTTTCTCTTAATCCTAGGTCCTTTAAAATCTCCCAACCCACTTTTACTTCTTCAATTGGAGGACCGCTCAAAGAAACTCTAATCGTGTCCCCTATTCCTTTTAAAAGTAAACCTCCAATTCCGATTGATGATTTTACAATCCCGGTTCTTGCCATACCTGATTCAGTAATCCCTAGATGGAAGGGCCAGTCTCCTTCTTTAGCTAAAATCTCATGGGCCCTGACGGTAGTTAAAACATCTGTTGATTTTAAAGCTATAACAATATCTCTAAAATTAAATCCCTCCAAGAACCTGATTGAACGCATTGCTGATTCAACTAACGCCTCTGGCGTAACTCTATCTTTATACTTCTTTAACAAATCTTTTTCCAAAGAACCGCTGTTCACTCCGATTCTGATCGGAATTTTTCTCTTCTTAGCTGCCTCAACTATTGCCCTTACTCTTTCTTTTCTTTCTTGAAGAGAAGCTGCTGAACCTCCAATATTACCCGGATTAATCCTTATCTTATCTACTCCCTGGTTTATTGCTTCAATTGCTATCTTCCAGTCAAAATGGATATCAGCTACTAAGGGAATTTTTATTTGTCTTTTAATTTTTCTTATTGATTTAGCTGATTCCATATCTGGCAATCCAACTCTTACTATTTCACATCCTGATTTTTCTAACTCCTTAATCTGCTTTACCGTGGACTTAATATTTCTGGTATCAGTATTAGTCATTGACTGAACCGAAATAGGATTATTCCCGCCAATTTTAACATCGCCGACTTTTACCATTCTTGTTTTCCGTCTTTTTATTTTATCCATAATTATTTCCTACGGGACAGGTTTTTAAGTTTTTTAATAACGTCTTTTATAAGCCATTCGGGAGTCGAAGTCCCCCCAACTATACCTACTTTTTTTATTCCTGAAAACCATTCTTCCTTTAATTGGCTCGCATTTTCAATTTGGTAAGTATTTTTTTGAAGCTCTTTAGAAATCTCTACAAGTCTTTTAGTATTGGCGCTATTCTTTGAGCCAATAACCAACATAACATCACTTTTTTTAGCAATTTCTTTTGTTTCTTTCTGTCTATTAAGCACCGTGGGGCACAGGGTGTTATAAAAATCAACCTTTTTATATTTTTTCTTAAGCGCCCTTAGGATTCTTTCCACCCTGGCAGGATTTTGAGTTGTTTGGGCAACAACTGCTAATAATTTCTTTTGGTCTAACTTTAGCTTCTTTGCCTCTTCTTCATTTTCTATAACTATTCCCTTCCTGTTAATCGCCCCTTGAATTGATTCAACTTCGGTATGTCCTTTATCTCCTATAATTATGACTTTGTGTCCTTTTGCCCAGGGATAATGTGCTAAATTTTGGGCTTTTTTTACTAAAAGACAGGTTGCATCAATAATTTTTAAATCCTTATTATTAATCTTTGATAAATCCTCTTTGCCAGGGCCATGAGCTGAAATTATTAAAATTCCATTTTTTACTTCCTTGATTGATTTGATAAATTTTACCCCTCTTTTTTGAAGTTTCGCCGCTACTTCTTCGTTGTGAAGCAAGGAACCCAAAACTTGGCAAGGTTTTTGTTTTAATTTAATTGATTCTTCGGTAAGAGATAAGGCCCTTTTTATGCCCGCGCAGAAACCTATATTTTTCGCAAGAATAATTTTCATTAATTTTTTAATAATTTTTTGACAATTTCTATGTCTTCTCTATTTGTTATTTTTATATTTTTATAAGAACACGGAACGATTTTTACTTTTTTCTTCATTCTCTCTACTAAAGAGACATCGTCTGTGCCGTAAAACCTATCCTTTTTAGCCTTTTGGAAAGCCTTTTCGGCAAGACTATATTCAATCGCCTGAGGGGTTTGAGCCAGCCAAAGATTCTTCCGGGGGATGGTCTTTTTAACAAAGCTTTTTTCTTCTATTTTCAGGGTGTCTTTTAGGGGCTGGGCAAGCAGGGCTGCTTTATATCTTCTCGCTTCTTTAATGATTTTATCTATCTCTTTTTGAGAAACTAAGGGATTGCCTCCATTATGGAATAGAATTATATCCTTAGGGCCTGCTCCTGTCTTTTTTGCGGCCAAAAGGCCGCAAAAAGCTGAATCTTGACGTTCCTTGCCACCTTTGATTACTGATGATATTTTTTTGAAATTATATTTTCTTATTAAATAATTAATTTCCTTGGTTTTCTTTTTTCTTACCACTAAAATTATTTTTTTAATGTTCGGGTTTTTCTCAAATTGCTGAATTGTATAAAATATTAAAGGCCTATTTTTTATTTTTAAAAAAATCTTGTCAATTTTTCCCAAGCGCTGGCTTTGGCCAGCGGCCAAGATTACAGCAATATTCATAATATAGTAATTGCCTTGTTTTGTGGCTTACAGATAAAAATATCGCCATCAAAATTTTTGAGGGATTCGGCAATTTTCTTTGCTTTATTATAGCTTTCAACCCCGCAAAAAAGAGTCGGCCCGCTACCTGAAAGATTTAACTCTTGGGGATTGAATTTTTTAAAAAAGCTATACATTTTACCAACCGAGGGGCAAATTTTGTTTGCTAGTTCTAAAAAGTTTTTCCCGGTCTTATCATAAAGCTCATACATCATTTTTGTTTCAACTCTCTTGTGGGGACGGGCAATTATGTAAAAATTTGAGATTTTATTTTTAACCGGGGTTATTCTTTCACCTATCCCTTCTACTTGACAAGTTCCGCCGAAAAGAAAAAAGGGGATATCAGCGCCTATTTTTATTGCTAATTCTGCTAATTTTTCTTTTGAAAGGCCTAATTTATAAAGTTTATTTATGGCTATTAGGGCAGCGGCAGCATCAGTACTCCCTCCGCCTAGACCAGCAGAGATTGGAATTTGCTTTTGAAGATGAATTTTTACCGGTAATTTTCTTTTAGTTTTTCTCTCTAAAGCTCTTTGGGCTTTTATTATAAGATTTTTAGACAATGGGCAAATATAGGCTCCACTGAATTGATTATTCTTGGATTTTTCAAAATGTAAAAAATCAGCGAGATCAATAGACTGCATTATGCTCTCTATCTTATGATAGCCATTCGGTAATTTCCCTAGGATTTTAAGGTTTAAGTTTATTTTAGCGTTAGCTTGAATCAGCATTATTTTCCTTGGCGATCTTCAAAAAATTTCTTAAATGAACGGTCGTAGGTTTTTTCTGCCTCTTTGGAAAAACAGCAACCCGGAAGCTCATTATTTTCCAAATGATGCCTTATACATTCGCAGCAAATTCCCTTCCGCGGGCAGCCAGAATAGGTACAAGAGCAGGTTTTAAGATTGTTATTTTTTTGGCACTCCATATATTTTATTATAGAATAAATATACCCCGTAGGAAATATTATGTTTTACACGTATATTCTTCGGTAATTTAGATAAAGATTTATGAATAATGATTTAATTGAAATTGATGGTTCTGTAGGTGAGGGCGGCGGTCAGATATTAAGAACAGCAACAGCTTTATCGGCAGTAACTAAAATTCCCTGTCGGGTTTTTAATATCAGAAAAGGCAGGCCGAAATCAGGATTAGCAACTCAACATCTTTTGGGAATTCAGGCCTTAAGCCAACTTTGCAATGGAAAATTAGAAGGAGATTTTTTAGGATCAGAAGAAATTAAATTTTATCCCGATGAGATAAAATCAAAAGATCTTCATATAAAAATTGAAACGGCCGGAAGTATCCCTTTGATTTTACAAACTTTAATTCCTCCAGCTATTTTTGCCCAAAGCCCGATTAAGATTATTTTTGATGGTGGGGCAACCGATACTTTCTTTTCACCGACAATTGATCATTTCCGTTATGTATTTTTAAAGATTTTAGAAAAAATTGGAGCAAAGGTTGATATTAATATAATTAGGCGAGGTTATTATCCAGAGGGCCGGGCAAAGGTTGAAATCGTTATTCATCCCCTCCTTCGTCTTCCCGCTAAAGCGGGACGGGATTCCGGAGGGCAGGCCCCAAAACTAAAAAATCTCAACTTAATTGAAAGAGGTAAGTTAGAAAAAATAATAGCAATTTCTGGAGCATCCGATAGTCTAAAAAACAAAAAAGTGGCCGAGAGGCAACTGGCTGGAATGAGAGAAATTCTGGGGAAATTAAAACTTCCCTTGGAAGAAAAAGTTGAATACTATGATTCTCAATCTCCCGGAAGCCAAATATGTTTATTTGCTCTTTTTGAAAATGCGGTGATCGGGACTGATAATTTAGGAAAGCTTGGCAAAAGGGCCGAGGATGTTGGCAAAGAAGCTGCTTTAGAACTATTAAAAGAACAAAAATCTGAAGCTTGTTTAGATAAACACTTAGCTGACCAAATCTTGCCTTATATGGCCTCGGCCAAAGGAAAAAGTTCCGTAACGGTTTCAGAAGTAACAGAGCATTGTAAAACCAACATCTGGGTGATTGAGAAATTCATAGATGGAAAGTTCAAGGTTGAAAATAATTTAATTACCTGGACGCCAAAATAAATTTTAAATAGTAAATATTGATACAAAAAGTCCCGCTAAAGCGGGACTTTTTACTTAATTTTTCTACATCAACGATTAAAATTCAAACTTTAATATATGTTCTTCTATATTATGTTCTTCTGCATACTGCCAACCTTCTTTCTCAATTTCTTTTAGGTCCTCTGGCGTAACAATACTTGAATAGATTATTTTTTTCTCCTGCGAATATCTTATAGGATTTCCATCAAAAGGATCTTTAGGAATTTCTGAAAAATATTCCGGCACAAGTTTTGATAAATCATTGGGTAATCTACTATTATTAATATGGTATCCTTTTAGGGCCAGAAGAATTTGATCTCCGATCACTGAGAAATCTTCCAGAGATTTCCTTGAAAAAGCACCTTGAAGACTTACCATTCCTATACTATGGATAAGCTTACCAAATCTATTGGGGACTATAATTCCTATTGGCGGAGTAATAGATACCTGTTCTGATCTTACTTGTGATTCCAATTCTTGGAATTTTTGCTTAAACATAAGTCTATAGGAGTCGGCGAAGAGTCTTTTTGTCTGATTGGGTTTAAATGAATAACCTGGTTTTATAATTTTTTTTAGTTCTGGACTTTCTTTTCCGAATAGATCTTCTAAAGTTTTTTTACCAACTGCAAGATCGTCAATTACATTAGCAATACTAATATACTCAATTTTAAGAGCGTTAATCAGGTCTCCTTCGTTTGGTTTAAATTCATTGAGTTGCTCTATGTGGTTCTTTAGTAATTCCGGAGGTAAATTTGTGTCTACTGCCATCGTTTTTATTCTGATCAAACCGGTCCCCTTTATGGCTATACTCACAAGGTAGAGAATAAATGGCTTTTGAGAACTTTGAATAATTTGGCCGAACTTAATTATTTTTACAGCTTCATCAAAAGCTTCTTTTTCTTTCCCTTGTTTTAAAAAATAGGAGGCTCTTATCGAATCCAGTCTGGCAATTTTTCTCCAATCTCCCGCATGAAGAATTGGAGTTTCCATATTAAATTTTTCTGGATTTGAGAATCCGGGATCTTGAAATTTAGATCGTGTAAGTGCTTGATCAAAATAATAAAAGGTTTCTTCATTTTTTTTCAAAAGTTCTTCAACAAATTTTTGGTCCCAGTCTTCTTCTTTTAAAATTTTATCGATAAGATCTTCTTTGTCGTAAGGTAAATATAGTTTTTCAGCGGCTTTTTCTAATGGATAAAAAGCATTCTCTTCTTCTGGAATATTTACTGCCGATAGTCGTAAATCACTATCATCGGAAGGGGGTTCGTCTTTTGCTAAAATAAGATATACAATCCCGGCGGAAATTAATATTACTAGAATTACTATTAAGATTAAAAATAGTATTTTACGGAAATTGAAAGTCATTATTGGATTATAACACTTCTGTTTATAACAAAAAGTCCCGCGAAAGCGGGACTTTTTGCCTATATTTATATTCTTTTGATTTAACAGGTCAGATGGAATAGGCCAATGACTTTGTCCTGCACGCCTTCTTCTTCTAGAGAGTCTTCGTTTATGACATTAAAAGTTTTTGTTGCCTGTTCGGTTAAATCAATAATTAATTTAATTCCTTTATCTCTTATAAAATTTTGAGCTTCTTTAGTAACTTGGGCAATTCCTGATTCTCCAGTGCCAATAACAATTGTATCTGGATTTTGCTCAACTGCTCTTGCTATATCATCAACGTCAATAACGTGGCTTTCTTTTCTCCACCATTTCAAAATTTCGCCGGTCCATCTTACCTCGACATCGTAGCTATAAATCTTGTCATCAATAGTTATTGAACCAAATTTATATTCGTCAATCATATTGTTTATTTTAGAGTTATATTTGCTATTTCAGGAAAAGAATTAAACCTAAATGGTATAAAAGTAAGACCGATCCCTCGATTTATATAAAGATAGGTTGAGTCTTCTTTAAAAAGTCCTCTTTTATATTTTTTATCATACTTTAAGGGAATAAATAAATCGGTAATAAAGGGAACATTTATTTGGCCTCCGTGGGTATGGCCAACAAGAACTAAATCAATATTTTTCCCTTTTAGCTTTCTAAATATCTCCGGGGAATGAGCTATTAATATTTTAGACGTTTCATCTTCCAGCCCTGTCGTTGCTTTTTCGATGTCATCGTATTTTCCATGAGGATCATCTAACCCGATTAAATAAATAAATTCTCCGTCTTTTTCAATTTTTATTGATTCGTTTTCTAAAATTTCTATGCCGCTTTCTTCAAGAAGTTTTTTTATTGTTTTAAACTTTAGATGACGGTGTTCGTGGTTTCCAAGTACCCCAAAAATTCTTTGAGGGTAATTTTTAGAAAGCTCTTTCCAGAAATCCCGGCAAGAATTCAGGTCTTTAGTTGTCCATTCAACAAAATCTCCGGTTATAAAAACGAAATCAGGTTTTAGCTGGTTTAGTTTTTCTAGAATTTCCTTTTCTTTTTCCCCAAAACTTCTTGAATGAATATCTGAAAGGTGAGCTATTCTTGCTCCCTTAAAAGACGAAGGCAGATTCTTTATTTCAATTGAGATGTTTTCAATTCTAATAGTGTTTGGCTCCACAAAATAAATCCAGACTCCCAAAATAATAATAAAAATTAAGACGGCGGAGATTACCTTTATTATCATTTCAAAAATTCTTATTGCGTATTTAAGCTAGAATATTTACCACAGCGGTCGTTCCATCTGGCAATCACTTTTTCGTCAATTCTTGCCTCAATGACTTCACATAAATTCGGACATCCCTTGCACGGAAAAGATGTACATCTAATATTTTGATCGGACACTTCCCATCCTCTAAATTTAGTGGGGCTTTGAATATTTTCTTTAACAAGAAGAGCTACCCCTAAAGCTCCCAAGACAGTGTTGTATTTTGGTACAATAATTTCTTGATTTAAAACGTTTTTAAAGGCTTCCCTCATCCCTAAATTTTCTGAGACTCCCCCGAGAAAGGCAATTGGGGGTAATATTTTCTTTCCCTTGGCAACATTGGCCAAGAAATTTCTGGCTAAGCCATGGCATAAACCAGCAACAATATCTTCCTTGGAATGGCCGATTTGTTGTTTGTGGATCATGTCTGATTCGCAAAATACCGTACAGCGAGAACCTATAATTGTTGGCTGCTCTGATTTTAGAGCAATCTGGCCGAATTCTTCAACCGGAATCCCTAATCTGAAAGCCTGGGCGTCAAGAAAAGAACCGGTACCGGCTGCACAAATTAGATTCATTGCAAAATCAACGGCAACGCCGTTCTCTAAAATAATGATCTTTGAATCTTGTCCCCCGATTTCAATAACAGTTTTAACATCAGGAACAAAAAAAGAAGCTCCTTTGGCATGAGCTGATATTTCATTTTTAACCAAATCGGCTCCGGTAATCACCCCGGCTAAATATCTGGCAGAGCCCGTTGTTCCAACTCCAACAATTTCATTATTTTTAGGTATTTCTTTCCTTAATTCTTTCAGGCCTTTCTGGACAGATCTAATCGGATCACCTTCTGTCCGAAGATAGAGGGCTTTAATAACTTTATTATTTTCGTCAATTATTGCCAGTTTTGTTGAAACAGAACCAACATCAACGCCAAGATAAGTTTTCATAATTAATTTTAATTATTTTTTTTTCTTGATTTCATTAAATCGACAAAGGCCTCCAGCCTGGTTTGGATTCCAACTTCAGCAGTTTGCTCGTCTAAAGAAATGGAAAGGAAAGGAATCTTATTTTCTTGGCTAATATTTTGCAGGATCGGCCTTACGGTAACTTCCGGCATGCAACCAAACGGCAAAAGATGGACCACCCCGTCAAATTTCTTTTTACCATATTCTAACATTTCTTCAACGGCTTGCCTGCCGTGCCCGCCGACAGTTGATTTTAGATAATGGTTTACTTTTCTTTGAAGCATTTTTTCCTTCCAGGGCAAAAAGCCTTCTTTTAAATGTTCACTTAGGGTCAATTTTCTATGAACCTCAATGCCCATTTCTCCTAATTTTTTATCAATCCCAAAATTAACTTTTTCATCGGTCACTGTATAAATTTCACCGATAATTCCGACTCTTATACATTCTTGTTTTTTGTTTGTCACTATTTCGGCGAATTTTCTCCACGTTTCTTTTTTTAAATCAGACAACTCTTTATTCCTTTCAACTCCCTTCAATTTCCCTAGAGCTTCCCTGATAATTCTATCTGTCTCTCCTTGATTTTTTTCTCTTGGCCTAAAATATCGTGTCTTTTCCTCCAGCTTATCAATAAAAAAGACCTCTTTTAAAAAGAAGGCGAGAGCCGTAACAATCTGCCAAAAGGAAACATTAGTCTGCTTTTTTATTTCTTTTGCTCTAGAAAAAAGATTTCGCGAGTTAAAGTTTATAACTTTTACATCAAAACCGGCTTCTTGCAGGGCCTTTTCTTGAATTAACCAATAATATCTCATCCGGCAAGAACCAGTAACGTTTTCCCACATAAAAATAGTATCGACTCCCTTTTTTAAGGCGGGGAGGTAATTCCCCATATTAACTTTAAAAGGAAAACAAAAAAGCTCTGGAGAAAGTTTTGCTCCCTCTTCAATCGCTTTTAAATTAGTCTCTTCCGGGGGTATGAACGGGATATTCAATTTTTTTACCAAAGCTTCAAAGGCAATTGTATAATTTCCCCAATAGGGGAAAGTGACTTTCATATTTTTTAAAATTTTTAATAATAAACTATTTTAAAGTGTCAAAAAAAGCTTCCAGTCTTGTTTGAAGACCCGCCTCACCGGTGTGTTCATCAATTAAAAGATACAAAAAAGGAATTTTTTCTTTTTTAAATTCTTTTTCGATAAATTCTTTTAACACCGCGTCGCAGCCGCATTGAAAAGCTGAAATTTCAATCGCGCCTGCAATGCCATGTTTTAAAATTTCCCTGGACCTTCTAATTATTTCTTCGCCAAACTCCCAATGGAATTTTGGGCTAACAGCTAATTGGGTTTTAATTTTTTCTGAAGGTATCTCTTCAATGAATATAACTTCACCCCCTAGGGCTTCAATTTTCGATTTTATTCTTAAATTGACATACTCATCAAAAAGATTATAGGGATGACTAATCAAGACTATTTTTTTCTTCTGTGATCCAATTTTACTAAGATAGTCTTTATCGCTCTTATCTTTCTCTTCCCTCTCAAGAGTAGAAGCTGCGGCTATTGCCTCTCTGACCAAATTTCTTTCTTTGCCAATTTTTTTTCCAAGTTTTATTAAGGTTTGCTCCAAATTATCTTTTTTAAAATCTAATACAGGAGAAATTATCGGAGTCTTTATCAAAATTGACGCTAAATCGGGTAAGCCGAAAAATTTAGGGCAATATTCCAACCCCAGCTCGTTTCTTTTTAACCGGGGGAGAAAAATAAAATCTACTTTTCCATCCAAAGAAAGGAGGTGGCCAAAGAATACTTTGACCGAAAAGCAATTTTCGAAATCTGCCACTTCCACGCCATTTTCAACAATTTCTTTATTGGTCGGCAAAGAGAATAAGACTTTAAAGCCCAATTTTTCAAAAAAATTTTCCCAAAAATATGGTCTTTTCCAGTAAAATAACGCTCTGGGTATACCAATGGTTAATTCTTTTTCCATAATAAATAATGTTTCGTCGGGCGGGGTTTTTGACCCAGCCGCCCGACGACCAGAGGAGTAATGACTTCCCCTGGACTCCTCATTGTTTGAAAACCCAGCCGCTCTAAAGGGCGGGGATTTCCAAATAATTAAAACAGGGTTTTTTGACTGGTTAAAGTTTTTTGCTCTCCTTTGCTAAAAATTCTTATTTTTCCGTAAACGCCGTCGTAACCAGGCTCAATATAAATTTTCCCCTCTCTAACTCTCAATATCCCTTCTGCAATTTCCGACAAAGTATTTGATTTTAAATCTTCCAAAGAGGTATCTAATAGGATTTTAAATTCGTTTCCAATTTTTTTAATAAGATTATCGTATTCTTCAGAAACACGTTTTGCTCCGGGAAGCATCCCTAGAGACTCTGCAATTATCTCTTTAAGGGGAACTAATCTTTTGAAAGGTATGGTTTCCTGAGGTTTAAAATTCTCTGGTCTGTCTGCTAAACTCCCTACCCTGTTTAGCACGCCGATAGTCAGAGGTCTAGCACATACAGGACAAAGGTTATTGTACTTTTTAGATTCCTGGGGAGAAAGACTAATCTGACAAATTCTGTGGCCGTCATAATGGTACTTTCCCTCTTGAGGAAAAAATTCAATTGTGAATAAAAATTTTTGTGGATCTTTACCTTTGATGGCCTCTATAATTTTAGAATAGCTTAGGTCGGTATCAAAAACATTTGCCTCTCTGCCGATACGGCCGGGAGAATGGGAATCTGAATTGCTAATTAAGGTAATTTTATCCAAAGCGGACAATCTCCAATTCATCGAAGGGTCAGAAGAAAGACCGGTTTCAATAGCATATATATATTTTGTGTATTCTTCAAAACATTCCTCTAAAGAGTCGAATCCTGATTTTGAACCAAAAACACTAAACCAAGGAGTCCAGGCATGAGCTGGTATAATTAAGCAATCTTCAGAAACATCTAGAATAATTTTTAATAATTCTTTAGCATCAAGCCCTAAAATTGGTCTGCCGTCTGATTTCAGGTTTCCTCTCCAGCTGAGATGGGTATTAATTTTTTCAACTATTTCGAAAGAAGGCGCAAATATAATAAGGTGAATTTTTCTAACTTTTCCCTTTTTCGAATAAATACAGCTAATTTCGGCGCTTAGAATAAATCTTGTTTCTGAATTACTTTGCTTCAAATAGAAAAGACCGGCTTCGCTTGGCTCTAATTTTTCTTTTAATTCCTCTACCCATTCAGGGTGAGTAAAATCTCCTGTTCCTAAAACTTTAATTCCCTTTGTCTTCGCCCACTTGTCCAAGTTTTCCAAGTCCATATCTTTTGAAGTGGCCCGCGAATATTTGGAGTGAATATGAAAATCGGCTATAAATTTCATATTTTCTGCCTTTTTTGATACTTTTCAGTTTAGCATCTTGTTTTTAAGGTTTCAACCAAGCTAATTTTAGCCCTGGAAAAAGGGGGTCTATTTTATAGGCCCGAGTTTGGATTTTAGGGCTCAAAGACCAAGGTCTTTATCGATTTTTTGCATTGCCTCAAGTCCTATTTTAACAAATTCTTCCAGTCCTAGGTTTAAATATTCTTCGCATTTTAAGATAATCCCCCTATTAGCTCCCCTGGCAAAAGCCTTTTCTTTAAATCGGTTTAAAATATTTTCTGCTGTAAGGTCAGAAATTTTTTTTGAGGGCAGCACTAAGGCGGCTGCTACGATTAACCCGGTTAAGGGGTCTGTTACATAAAGGGATTTTTCCATCAGAGTTTCTGGAGAAATACCATGAGCCTCGTTATGCACTTTAATTGCCTGACAAATATCTTCCCCGACCCCTAGTTCTTTTAATTTTTGAGCCCCAATTAAAGAGTGCTGAGAAGGATTGCCTTTTGTTTCTTCGTAGTCTATATCATGAAGAAGTCCGACTAGCCCCCATTTTTCTTCATCTTCCTTAAAGTATCGGGCCAAGCTTTTCATTATCGCCTCTACGGCCAGAGAATGTTTGATCAGGTTTTCGTTTCTAATTTTCTCCTTTAATAAATTAAGACCGTCTTCTCTTGTCATAATATCTACGTTTTAATTAAGTCTTTTAAATAATACACAACCTGTGAGATTGTTCCGATGATGAATATTAAAACAAAGAGATACATTAAAAGAGAAGGTATTTTTAGATTATATTCTGGCTTTCTGTCACCAAGTTTTTTAGCCTTCCTAAAAATCAATATAATTGCTATTCCCTCAAGGGCGCCAATAACTGTCCCTATAAGGCCGATTGTCTCAATAAAACTCCTGAAGCCAATTAGAAACAAAATTAAGGGAGCGCCACAAGAAATCAAAAAAGATAAGTTTTTTGATAAATTATAATCGTAAATTAAAGCGTTACGCAAGTAAAGCGCTAAAACTAAAATTGAATCGCTGATGACTATCAGCCCAAATAAAGCCCCAAGTAATATAACCTTTGGACCCAAAAATGGCTCTAGGCCAAGAAGAGCCTCTTCGGTAGTGCTTTTGCCGCTTATCCCGATTATTGTTAGGGCAAAAAGAGAATACAAAATGACAACGATTATTGAAGCTAAAATTATTATTTTTTTATAATTCTTTTTGTCTTTTGGGGCTTTGAAAATGTCGTTAATTTCAGGGATGGCAGTCCAGCCAACAAAAGAAAAAAGTAAAATTCCGTAAGGTAAAAAGATATACTTCGGATTAAATAAAGTGAAGTTTTGAAAATTAACCTTAGGCAGTGCAAACAAAAAAATAATGAAAATAATCGAAAAAAATAGAATATTCGTTAATAATTCTGCCGGAGCTATTAATTTAATTCCACGGAAGATAAATAAAGAGAGGGCTACGCCCAAGAAAAGGCTAAAATAAAAAGAGTCTATGTTTAACCAAGAAGCGCATATAATTTTTAAAAAATTTCCCCCAATAATGATGTATGCTAAAAGCGAACCGATAATTCCAAAGATAGTAGAAAATGTTACAAATAATTTTTCTCGCTTTCCTAAGTATTTCTGAGCATAACCAATAAGCCGGTGTTTTCCCTCGGTTCTCAGAACAATTTCCCCCAAAAAAAGATGGAGAAACATAACTGTTCCTCCCAAAACAATAAAATAAAAAAAGCCGGGGATTATTCCGCTCTTCACTATTGCGTAAGGGATACCGAAAATTCCTGCGCCAACTGTTGTCCCGATTAAAACAGCTAAAGCCAGAACGAAATTCTTCATAAACTAAGATTCTTCAGACCTTCTGTTCCTAAAGAGTTTTTCTTCAATTATTCGCAATCCAGCCAAGACCACAATGGCTAAAATGGAGGTAGAAATTGCTAACCAATAGAATTCAAGCCCTACTGCCACGCCAATTGCGGCAGTAACCCAAAGACCAGCGGCGGTAGTTAGCCCCTCTACATGAAATTGACGATGGATAATTAACCCTGCACCTATAAAACCAATACCAACTGCTATCTGGCCAATAATCCTTGAGGGATCAAAGTTTATTCCAGTTCTTCCAATGTAAAGATTAAAAACTTTAAAAGAAATTATTGTGAACAAGGCCGATCCCAGAGAGACTAAAGCATAAGTTCTGAGCCCGGCTTCTTTCTTCTTGTGTTCCCTTTCCAGCCCAACTAGTCCGCCCAATAAGGTTGCCAGAAAAAGTTGGAGAAAAATTTGAAGTTGATTATTAGCTAGAATATCCATATCTCATTAAAAAACTGATTTATAATATCTAAATCTTGAATATTATATAAACTCGGAGCCCTTAAAGACTAAACTGCTTGAGGTGTAAAAATCTAGATTTTATAAACCGAATACCCTTCTTTAACTTTTTGACCCACCTTTAGGCCGACAGATTCCTTGACTTTTGCTTCTTGTACTTTCTGATGCTCAACTTCCATTGAGTCTACCGTCTGATTAAAATCAGTCTGCCCTCCGACAATCTGAATAGTATCTCCAACTTTTAAACTATCGGAAAGTTCGATTACTGCTACTCCTATTTTTGAAAAATAGTGGGTGATTTTGCCGATTAATTTGCCTTCAATTTCTTCTGCCATATTTTTGAAAATTAATTTATTTTGCCCGTCGACCTCGGGTCTTTAGATTTTTTTTCTCTTTATCAATAAGTTTTATTAATTTTTTAACCAATTTCTTCGGGTCTTTATCGTAAACGATCTTTTTTACACCCCGGAAAGGGCCTGTAGCAATAAACTTTATTTTATCAGCTGTTCCGCCCGTTCCTTCTAAAATTCCGATTGGTTTTTGATCTTCAAAAGCAATGGTAAATTCATTAAGGGTTCCCATTCTTCCGCAGATGATAATTACGGCATCAGCGGCATTGGTCATTAAGAGATTTCTTCCAGAATAATCAAAACCGGTATAAACGATAACATCAAAGTGGTCAGTCGGCAATTTATAGGCCTTAACATGTGCGGATTCTGAAGCGGCCGGAGAAAAACCAATACTAAATCCTCCTGTTTTTTTACACCCTTTGGCAGAAAAATAAGGAATGCCGGTAGTAGCGCCGGTAATTAAAATGCATTTTTGGCGGGCAATCTCTATACCAACCTCTTCGGCTAATTTACTGGCCCCTGGAAGACAATGGCCAATCTGGGCAGCCCCCGAAACAGCAATCTTATATTTTGAGCGAGAGCGGGAAATATCCCTAGAGGTATAACTCACCCCGTTAGAAGTCTGTCATTATATAGCTATTAGCTAATTTCAAGCAGACTTTTGTTTTTTTGATTATACCCCGTTATCAACAAACAGAAAAAATTATAGAAATTTTTTCTGTCCTAGATTTCTAACGGGGCTCATTAATATATTTTACCCCCCCCTCATTAAAAAAGACAACTTTAGCGCTTTTAGAAAAAGTTAATTACAATCGATTGTATAAACTATTTCAAGAATTTAATATAAAAATGGTGTGGGGGTTTAACAAATTTTAGGAAAAAATAAACGGACAAAGAAAGCTTTATCCGTTTATTTCTGAGGGGGAAACGAACCCTAATGAACTCAGTCTTTTACCTTGGGCCGGTCGGACAAATTACCGGGCAGCTGCTGTTAACCTCCTTCATCAAGATCCATCTGTCCGTTAGAGAATAAATCTCGCACCCCCTCAATTTTTTATCTTAATTTTCTAAAGATAGTTGTCAAGTGCTATCAAAAAATATCTTATCCACACACTATCCCCATTATTTAAACAATCAATGGTTAATATCCCGCTATTATCTGTGCCCTCACTCCGACTTGAACGGAGATCTCAACCTCCGCCCCAAAAATGCCAATTGTGCCCCTGGGTTGAGTCGAACAACCATTTTCAGCTCCGGAGGCTGACACTTTATCCATTAAGCTACAGGGGCATTTACGGGGCAAGGAGGCTCGTGTTCTATCTGTTGAACTACAAAGGCCTATCTTTCTATTATATCGTATGCTTAATAAGTTTAAAATAAATAAGGCCCTTAGTTCTCTTTACTTTTGGGCCCTTCTTTGAAAATGGCATATGCCGTTTTCATCATCTTGGCGTACCGCCGAAGGGGAATATATGTCCCTTCAGAACCTTTTGCTCCTTCGGTATTAATTCTTCCAGAAACAACAGGATTTCCATCTTTGTCTCTTACAAAAATCACTTTTATGGTGTTCCATTGGATAACCGCCCTTAGCGGTTTTCCCTCTATTCTATCGACAGAAACCACCCTGGGTTTCGCCAATTGCCAATACCTCCTTTAGCGTTTTTGCCTACTAAATAATTGTGAGCTTTTATATTCTATCTTAATTCTTTAATTTTGTCAAACTCTCTCTGGTACATTCTACTCCGAAGTGCAACATCGCAAGAAAACAAAAGAGCAGCTGAAATCAGATAAAATAGTTAATGAACAACCATTAACTATTAATCTAATCAACAGCATGCTCCATAAACATTTTACCCCAGATCAGAGAAGTGAGTTAGCAGCTCTCTTGAGAGCCAGGGTTAAGAAAAAAGATATAGCAAAGTATTTGAGCAAAGACAGAACGGCCGTCTGGCGGGAATTGCAGCGCAATGGCTCTGAAAATAACAAATACTATGCCAGAAAAGCCAAACGCCGGACCAAGGAAAGAAGGATAAAAGCCAACTCAAGATTCAGAAAGATTGAAAAAAATAAAACCCTGCGTAAATATATTATTAAAAAGTTAAAGAAGTATTGGTCGCCCGAACAGATAGCCGGAAGATGGAATCAGGAGCGCAAGAAAAAGTATATCGGTAAAGATACAATCTACAAATTCGTGTATGAAAAAAGAAAAGACCTGGTAAAGTATCTCAGGTGCCAGAAAGGCAAATACCGCCGCAGATACGGCACCAGAATACGAGAGAAACAACGGGAAGCGTTAAAAAAGAGAAGGATTGATGTCAGGCCTGAGATTGTTGCTACTAAGCAAAGAATCGGCGACTGGGAAGGAGATACAATTATGGGCAAAGACAGAAATCATATCCTCACCCACACGGAACGGAAATCGGGTTTGATTCTTGCAGATAAACTATCCTTTGCCACTGCCGAAGAAACAAGAATTAAAACAATCGCCAGGTTTAAAAGCATCCCGGAAACAAAGAAGCAGACAATGACTTACGATAATGGATCAACTTTTTCAGACCACGAATTAACAGAAAGAGAAACGGGATTGTGCATCTACTTTGCACACGCCTACCATTCTTGGGAAAGAGGGTGCAACGAGAACGCCAATGGATTGCTGAGGCAGTTCTTCCCCAAGAAAACCATCTTTGCTACAATAACGCAAGAAGACATACAAAAAGCGGTCAGGTTGTTGAACAACCGGCCGCGAAAGCGACTTAATTATTTAACGCCTTATGAAGTATTCAATCAAGAATCAAAATGTTGCACTTTGGAATAGAATTCTAGATTTATATACCACTATTTACGAAAGCTTCAAGATAATAAAAAAACCGCCTGATTGGCGATAAAAAATTATTAGTCCATTACCCGCCGAAGTCCCGCTCCGCAGGACGAAAGCGGGCCTACTCCGCCATCCCGTTAAAGCGGGACGCGGCTCGAAAAAAAATACCTCAGTATCTACCGAGGCATTTTACTATAAAGCTTCTAATCTGAAGCTTGAAAGAACGGGGTCTCTATATGTCGATTAAGGGAGAGTTTGGAATAATCGCTATTTGTTGGTCATGATAAGTGAACACCTCTTTGTCATCCACGATAATTTCTCCAATTACCGCTTTCTTTACGCTAGTAGATTCAATAGCTACCATTATCTCTCCGACATCGTCCGGAGCTACTTGCAGGGCCATTCTGCCTTGTGTTTCACAAATCAGAATTTCGTCTGGTCTTATTTCCTGTACTTTAACGGGAACTAAGGACAAGTCCACCTTTGCGCCAAAGCCACCATAGCGAGCCGACTCGCATACAGCAGCCCCAATCCCTGCAGCTCCCAAATCAGACATGGCTTTTATCTTGCCTGTCTTCACGGCAGCGAGAGTAGCTTCCATGACAGCCCTTTCTTCCTCGAACAAGGCTATGGCAGGCTGCATTTCCTTAACCAATCCTGCCCGGAACAACGTATCATTGCCATCATTACCGGTTTCGCCGATAAGAATAATCTTATCTCCCGCTGACTTCTCTGGCTTTGTTAATGGCTTTTCGGAAACTAGTTTTCCGATTACCGCCACCACAACTGCGGGAACAATATCAGAGAAAGAAGTCGAAAGACCGCCACCGATAATGAAAACGTCCATTGCGGCGCACATATCTCTTATACCTTTCATCATGAGATCAATTCTTTCTTGGCTGATCATCTCCACGCAATTGCCGCAAGTACATTTTCCTTCGAATCCGCATGGGCCTACCAGCACTTTTTCACCAATTGGCCGGGTGCCGATAAAGTCCATAAGGAAAATCGGTCTAGCTCCCATAGCAACTATGTCGCGCATTGCTCCACCAGCTCCGGTTGCAGCCGCATTATACGGATTTGGCACGCAGGGAGAGCAGTGGCTTTCCATTTTGGCAACAAGCAATCCATCAAGACCCGGCATCTGAAAAACAGCCGCGTCATCGCCGGGACCAACGATTAAGGCGTTTGGCCAAGTTGCATTAACCTTATTATTCAGTTCCCTGATTGCGGTAAAATCAACCGCAAAATCGATGTTGTGATGCAATTGCCTAAACAACGCATCCATCACTGCAGTTTCAACCCTGTTCATGCTCGCCTCCTTCTTACAAGGTACAACAATTCAGAGCAATATGTCTGAATACAACAAATTACCATACCGCAAAAAAGAAAGCAAGTTTTAATTTTAATTCTTTAAAAAATGTTTTTCCAAAAAAAGAAATAAAAAGGCCCACCCTTTCTGAGCCCTCAAAAGCTTAGATTAAGTGAGCTTATGTCTGGATTATACTATTCGCCAGGGGGCGACAGGATTATATTTTCGGGTTCAAAAATAACCTTTCTCTCGCCTTCTTCAGCTCTGCCAAGCAAAAAAAGCTGATAACCTGCTTGTTGGCCTATTTGAATAGCACGCTCGGCTTCTTTTGGCGGCAAAAAGATGTAGTAACCGATTCCCCAGTTAAAAGTAGTAAGGCAGTCTTCTAGGCTAACCCCAATCTCTCGCATAAACTGGAAAAGAGACGGCACATCTACCCAGGCAAAAATACGGTAAGTGAATGGCCGGCTATCAAAGGCAACTTTACTTATGCCGCTTCCGGTTCCCGGCAAAAGAGCGTGAATGTCTATCTCAGCTTCCAACAATGCTTCAATTAAGGCCACGTATGATTGAGTGGGAATAAGCGCCTCTTCGCCCAGTGTATTTCCGTTTGGCAGTTTTGTAAGAAACTGCTCTGGAAGCGTCAAAGCGCGCTTGATCACAAGAGAAATCCCGTTGCAATGCAGTCCTGTTGACGGTGCTCCTATTATATAATCACCTGCTTGTAGTTTTATTCCGGTAATAAGCCGACTGCTTGGCGCAATAATTCCGGTAACGCAACCCGACAAAGATGGAGCGCTCTTGACCGGAGGCTCAGCCTTAATAAGATAGCGAAGTGATGGTGATTCGCCCGCCGGTAAAGCCATACCTACTGTTTCACATATCTGGTAATATCCATTCGCCAAATCTCTGCTTCTTTTTTCGTCTTCAAACCACTCGCTATCGCCGGCCGCCACTTCATCAGCATAGACAACCGGCATCGCTCCCTGAGCAATTACATCGTTAACCGACATTAAAGCAGTATCAATGCCAATACCCTCATAGTAAGTTCTTCCTGTACCAGCAAATTGATACATCCATTCAGCAATCCAGTTCTTGTTGCCAAGGCCTTCTTGAGTTTTGCACCAAATATGAGGCAGGTCTCCACGGTATTGGTAGACGGCCCCATGAGCGTGTATTACTTCCTGGTTGATATAAACTTGGCGGCGGTTGGGGAAACTAAGAGTTCTCTTTCCGACCTCTATCATTACTTGCTTGAAGGGTTCAATCTTGGTGTAATCTACTCCGGATTG
>Ga0315294_10002591_pt1 | contig 19729 bp, 22 predicted proteins | sample YL17G13_40_MG_FD_203626 | JGI IMG/M metagenome (GOLD analysis project Ga0315294, IMG submission 203626) | Sediment microbial communities from Yellowstone Lake, YNP, Wyoming, USA - YL17G13_40 | ecosystem: Environmental > Aquatic > Freshwater > Lake > Sediment | place: USA: Wyoming | collected...
ACTATTTATTTGCCTAATATGTTTCATTAATCTGTTTTATAATTAAACGAATGTGATACTACCCTTGTACTTCCATTTGTATTAGGTGTAAACATTTCCCAAGCCGTATTACCTGAATTTCTTCTCATATAAGATGTCTGCCCAAATGTTACTGCAAGTGTTGTTAATGTTGTCCTACCAAATGACAAACCACTTGAAAAACTATAATTGCCAGCAGATGGTGATAAACCTAAATTTGAAGGTTGAGGACAATCGGAAGGAATTTGCAAAGTTAAAGATGTTGGATTTGTTGCAGCATTCGTGTACACTAAATAGATGTACAAGAAAACCATCTTACCTACTTGTGTAAAAGTATATGTATTTGTTGTCAATGTTGTTGGTGCAGTACCACCAGTCCAAGTTATGTTAGCAGATGGATAAGATTTTACAGAACTATCGTTAAATACTTGTGCAGTTGTGTTTGCTGCTGATGGAGTATTATTAGCCATTATTGAATAAGCAGATATACTTTTTCTTTGAAATACCGATGTATCTGATATGTTTAATTTTGTAGCAACATTTGTTTTTGTAGCAACATAATTAGAAGTATCAACTATTGAGTAAATATTTCTATTTTTCCATAACTTTTGTGTATCAGAATAAGCCAACACTTGATTGTTTAATTTACTTGTTATTAATACATCGTGTATTTCATCAAGCTCGTAACCATTTTGACACTTTACGAATATTGCACCATTCCCAGCATTTGATTTAACAACAACTCCAAGATAAACCATATGATAAGGTGCAACTGGTTTATTTTTTGTGATATTTCCTGAAATAGAATCAAGATAAATTATATCCCCATTGCTAAATGCTGATGTATTTAATTTTTCAATCTTGCCACTTAATATAACATAGCCGGTATCTTGGTTTGCTATTGAGCCAACAACAAAACCTAGTGTGTTAGCAGATGTTGAATCGTGTTTATTGTTGGCTAACCTTACTGCTGGTGCTTCGTTGTTATTACCTGATGATGCTAATGCTACAACTTTGCCATTCGTTAAAGTAACCCCAGCATCATTGTGAACTTTAATCATTAATGTTGTTGCAGTATCATTACCAAATCTTCCGTTTTGCTTATCAATAATTCTTAAATATTTCCCACTCAAACCACTAACTGAAGTATCTGCTATCAATGTACCTGATGTAGTTATTGTACCACCTGACAAGCCGTAACCAGTAGCAACTGATGTTACTGAACCACCACCACCACCATTTGCTCTTACATCTTGTAAGGTTGCTAAAGTATCATTAGTTTGATAATTATTATTTGTTGGCATATGAAAATTGCCATAAGTACCACTAAATATTATTTTAGTTTCACCATAATTTGGAAGACTACGAAAATATAAAGAATCAGAATTTATTTTAAAATAAGTTTCGTATCCTCCAACATCATTATTACGTGAATTAATATATGGTTTTGTAGCACTTACATCATTACCTAAACCTAATTTAATAAATGATTCAAATGGATATAAACCAGCATTTCCCATATGTAAATTAATATATGGTGCTTCATTACCTATATTAAAATTAGTTGGATTGATTTCAATGTTTGCAAAAGATGTATCGTAAGGATTTACTAATAAAATTCTTTTATCTGCAATATTCCCACTATCTAATACTTGCTGTAGGTTAGGAGAAGTGAATGTACCACCACCTGTTCCTTTAGGAAGGATGATATCAGTATTAGTATTATTTTTTCTAACTCTAATTGTACTATCGTTCAGCTTAGTTACATCCTGTACCCATTTATTTGTTGTATCTATTTTACGAAGGTATGGCTGAAGCATTCCTGCTGTATCTGTATATTTAACCCTTAAGGCTATGGCTGCATTGATAGCTGCAGTATCTACGATTGTACCACTACTTATGCTGCTCCATCCACTTGCATTAGTCCACTTGTACAATAGATTATTACAGGTATCCATTGCCACAGCTCCTTCTTTAGCTGTACTATTCCTTATTGTAGGTACTCCACAAAAAGAAGGGATATGTAGAGTAGAGTCCACTTTTAACCTTTTCATTTGGTAGCCTGCAGCTGTCATTGGTGTATACTGCTGTGCAAAAGAAATACTAACGACAAAAGTTAGTAGGATAATTGTTATTATTTTTTTCATATTATACATTGCCTGTTGTTATTGTGATAGGTCCAATCCCTTTAAAGTTAGCTGTGAATGTGACCATATTGTCAAAAGAGGATGTTTCGTTCACTGATTCAAGAATTATCTCCCCTTCCTTAATCATGTAATATTGAGCATTTACATCTTGCTCGTACCACTTAGCTATTACTGTAAACCCTGATACTATCCAATTATATAATGTTGCAGTTGTTATGTCTGAAGTTGTACCATCTGTTAATAATGTCAATCCTTCAATAGTACCACCCCATGTGATTGCTCCTTGTACATATGTCCTAAAATTGCCCGATCCTTTAACTGATGTTTCAATTATATCATTAGATAAATCAAAAGTGATACTTCTTGCACATGCAGTAGGATATAAATCATCTGATAAGTATAAAACTACACTGGAACCACTAACTTTTGCCATGACTTAACTCTTTTCGTAAAGGTAATTAAATAAGTAGAGATTTGCTGCCTCAAAATCACTATAAGTTACGGTAAAATCTGTTACCTCCCAAAGAGTACAATCAGCAGTACCATTCTTATAGTCAATAGCTAATGATCCTGGTACATATCTCTTATCTCCTCCTGCCATTGTAACGATTGCAAACATGCTAAATATATTACCGTATACAGGATTGATAAGATTTAAAATTGTACCACTAAACTTGCTTGTCGGTTTCCATCTCCAGAACAGCTTTTCTTTTGTTGTCAGCTCACCTAAATAAGGATAATTTGTAGCACCTCCAGTATAATTCCATTCTTTGGTTAAGTCTTGAACTAATGATGTGATAGTATCTAAATATAAAGCTCCCTTTAAAGATAAGTGAGGAACATCATCCATTAATACTTCAATATCACTATTATTCTTTATTACTGCTGATTGAGAATCATTATGTGTTTGCCCATTGATGTTTTTTGAACTATTGACATTATAACTTATACTAAAATTAATATCATTATAATTAGTTTCAAAACCACTATTGTTTTGTTGAGCTAAAAAAACATTTATTATACCTGTATGTGGAGTCTCTAATGATCTAATAGTAACTGTATGCCATTGGTCAGTATTGTCACCATTCAAAACTGAATAAGTATAACCTAATGTAGTACTCCATGAACCATTATCTTTTAAATATAATAATGTTACACCATCCCATAAAGTAACTGCAAAAACATTATTTACTGGACCAGGTTGAGAAGTATTAGTTTTAAAGCTAAAAGATAAATTAATAACATCGCCTTTTGAAATACTAATCCCTTCTGACTTTGTACTTGTTGGATCAGATCCAGTAGCCCCATTAATAACAATTATTCTTTCTAATTCTCTTAAATAATCCACTGATGTAGGATCATTATTTATTGTTATCCGAATAACTCTATCTGGTTGTGGTCCATATGGTCCATTAAACCAACAAGGAAGCTCATACTCATATATTGTATATAACCCACTATTATAACTTGTAATTAATGGACCTAAAGTTTGAATATTAGAATTACATAAAAGATTCTCAGGTTGACCATAATTAAAAGTCTCTTTGCTGTATTCATAAGGTCGTGTGATAGATTTCAATAAACCTGTCTCAATATCAGAACCATTATAAAATGGGAAGTCTTTTTGATCCTCAGTGATTGATGTAATGACAGCAAAATCTTTATCATAACTCCATCCTGTCATTGATGTACCTAAGATGTATCTCCACATCTCTAACCATCTCACTATCCACCAGGTACCATTAGATTGAAAACATGTAGCATTGAATCTTGTCATGATAGCTTCAAGTATATCATAACAACTCATCCACTTATCATTATTTAAGAATGTTGTGCCTTGTATGGTTGTATCATCTAACCATCTACCTGTTGTACCATCTACAGGATACAACTCTGTAACCACTCGACTGCTTAATTCTAACGATGTTGATAATAGGCAAAGTCTTAAAAAGTATGCTAATGAATGAAAGCCATTAATATCTTTAGCCACCATCCATTCAGTAGTATCTGTAGAGCCTATAATTATTACTGGAGCAGTCTCAACTATCTCTATTGCCCATCCTAATATTGCTGTCCATCCTACAACTTTTGCAACTGTGAATGTATAGAACAATAAACCTCCAGAATATATCTTTAAGATAGATCCTATTGGCATGTTAAGATTAGGTACAGAATATAAATAAATAGTATTGCCTCCTGCTGAGCTTGGACCATTTGCTATAGTTTCCAAATCTCCAAAGCTAATAGCTGCCTGATCTAATGTTACATCTTTCAGTAATCCTAAATTATCTGATGCTGTGAGCTGTATGATGTGATTAAAATCTACTTGTATCTCCTGACAATCATCTTGTAGGATGTAACCCATGAACATTGTCTCTCCAGTCTCTAATCTCTTTAACTCAACTAAGAAAGTATTGTCCTCATTAGAGTAAAAATCATCTAATGATATGCCATCACTGATGTAACTTATTTTAAGAGTAGATCCTTTAATTGGTGCAATGGGATCATCCTCCTGCCACTCCTGAACCACAGGAGAACCACTAAGAAGTAATATAGTAGAACCACCAGTGTAATCCTTCTGATAGATGTTAAGAATATATGACTGCAAAGTCTTAAATGAATCAAACTCTGAATAATATTTTATACCGTAGCTCATTATGTTTGACGGCCATAACTTAGGCCATATTTTTTGTTAGAGAAGAATATATCTTGACCTCTTAGCACTCCGAACACTTCAACAGATCCACCCATTCCCCCCATCATATTAGATGTCTGTGCAGCAGGTATAACAGAAGATCCACGAGGAATATTAACAAGCTCAGGACCTCTTTCTCCTACTAATGCCATTCCACCAGGAGCATTACGAGTACCTACGGCAAAGGCAGATGCTTTTATAGCATTATTCAATGCCGTTCCTATTGCCACCATTGCAATACCTGCAATTATAGCTGAATATGGATTTACTTTTATTGCTTGTTTTGCAATCAACATTTCAGCTGCAAATTTTATAAACATCTTGCCTATTGCAATCATTCCCTGACCTAAACTTTTAGCTAATCCTGCAAAGAAATTACCAAATGCATCTTGACCACTCATAGCATTACCTAATGCAGCACCAAATCCAGCAATAGCATCCTCAGCTAATGATACAAATGTACTTCTAATGCTATCATTTAATGATCTAAGCTGATCCTCTAACTGTTTGCCAAAATCTGTTAACTCCAACTTAGGAGCAATAACTTTCATCTTATGATCCTTCTGAGGATTCTTTAACTGCTCAGCTAATCTCTTTTGATATGCTTCATAATATGCATCAGCTGATACCCTTGCTAATAACTCATTATAGTCTGTGAGATTCTTAAGCTGACCAGGTACCTTAGTAACATCAGCTTTTAAACCCATGATGATATTACTATCAGGAGATAAATTAAAATCTGATATTAGTTTAGTGATTGCAGATTCAACTAATTTCATCTGCTCAGGCAATGTAGACTTATCAAAAGCTATTGAGATAGCCTGTTGATCTCTCATGTCCTCATTTAGCTTCTTTAGGACATCTCTTTCAGTTTCTGCTTGTTTTACTTTCTCTTTTGAAGTCTTAACTTTCTCCTTATCAACAGTAAGAGACTTAGCAACAGTAACATTATATTGAGCAGTAAAATTATCTAACTGCTTTTGTATATTAACTAAATCAGTATTTATATCTACTAATTTGCTTTGCTCAGTAGCAACATCTTGGGTAGTTTGTAAATAATTTAATGCTTTTTTATCACTTGTACCATACTGTACTCCAGTCAATGCTATAGCTTCTTTTGTTCTTTGAGCCTGTGCACCAATAATAGTAGATTTTTGAGCCTCTAATCTGTTTAATGCTTCAGTCTTTTGTATTCTTAAATCTGCTACTTTATCAGCTAATTTTGCTCCTACTGCCTGATTAATTAATGCCTCAGTATATAGATCAGTTAATTCTTTTGCCCTTGCTACAGATACATTTATTGAGTCTATCTTTTGACCGTATGGTTCTAATGCTTTATTAGCCTCAGCTAATGCTAAATTTCTATCTCTCTCCGAAGCACTTGAATCAGTAATAATTTTTGTTAAAGCTTCAAGTCTCATGCCATGAGCTATAGCACCTTTCTCAGCATCTTTTAAAGATTCTGTAATGTCATCAGTTACCTCTTTAGTTGTAGAAGCATACTTGTTATAAGCTACTATAGCTGATGATACAACAGCTAAAGCAATACCTATACCTGCAGGTCCTGCTAAACTTGCTGCCATTGCTTTTAATGCTCCTCCTGTAGAACCACTCTCAACCTTCAATCTTTGAAAGGATTCAAGCATTGGATTAAGGTTATTACTTATAGCCATAAAGCCATAAGGAGCATCCTGAGCAATCCTTGATAAATCTGTAAGAGCAGATGTTGCACCTCTTGATTTCCCTGCTAAGGAATCCATGCCAGTACCTGATGTAGCTAATGTATTTTTAAGTGTAGCAACCTTTGTAGTGAGTATAGTGATGCTGTTCTGGAGCTTGGCAATGTCAGTTACATTGGTACTTCTCTTTATCTCTAACTGGAATGCCTTTAAATCATTCTCTGCTAATGTAAGCTGAGCTCTCAGTTGACTGGTATCAGCTCCTATCGTGACCTTTATTTCCTCAGCCATTGATTTTCAATTTACTTTTATGTCGTTCAAATATTCCAGCCATCTCCTCCTTAGTTAATGGCTTTGTCTCTTCTTTTTCTTCTCCCACCATTGGCCAAAAGCTTTCTATACTTCCCAATGCTTTGCTGCCTACCATGCTCTCTGCTATACGAAAAGAAGCAAAACGAATAACTTTTGCATCATCGTTTTGCTTCTCAAAATATCCTTCACAGGCTGCATAAAACTCCATTGGTAATGAGCAGTAGTATTCGTATGCTGTCCACCCCAATTTGCCTAAAGCAAACTTTAAATTCTCATAAGCTACTTCCTTTACACTTTTTTTTTGTCGTCCTCTAACTTCTGTCCTTGTTTTACCAAAGATTGCCAAATGTTAGTCTCAGTCAATGTAGCAGTGACCTTTGCCACGATTTCTTCTTTGTTCTCCATTGCATCCACCCAGTCACATACTTCCTCAAAAGTGTAGTCAGCTTCTTCACGTTTTACATAGGTATTGCCTCTTAGACCACCATATATCATAGCATACAAGAATGAAGTATTACTCTCCAGGTCATTGTATGTGCTGATAATCTCAATGGCTAATTGGTTAAACTTTAACCCTCTCATCTTGCCTCCAAGATCAATTTGTAGATAACTCATATGTTGTGTGTTTTGGTTTAAACTGTTTCTACTGTCAATGTCGGAGTACCGTAAGGCTGAAGAGAACCAGTGAATGTTCCTACTGAATTAAAAGCATAAGAACTGCTTAACTCAGAAAAGTATCCTGTACCTTCTTCAATCTCATCTCCAACTATTGGACTATCAGGAGCAATCATAAAACCTACTGTGGTTTTATTTCTCAACAACTGACGTAGTGATGTACCACTGATTGTACCTGATGGATCTTGTAGATGTTGTCCTTCAAAAGAATAAGACAAATCTAATACACCTGGTGACTTATCAGGTCCACATGCTGAAGCAGCATCAACTATTGCTACTGAATCTTTCTTGCCTACGTTAGTTAGACAAACTACCATACTGTAAGAAGTACCACCTGCAGGATCTATGAATAACAACATATTCCCACCTTGAACTTTATGTTCTGCCATTTTACTTTGTTTTTATGTTATGAAATTACGAAAATATCTTGTTTAAAAATCAATATACGAGAAATAAATACTTTTCCTCCCAATTCTCCCATTCTATCTGTCCTATCTGTTTGCAGACTTAAATTCATCATTTGCAGTCCAAACGATGAAAGGTCTAGCACAGAAGTAGATGTAGGCTTAATAGCCTCTATAATGCTTCCTACGGTAGTATTTAATGTTTTGCTGTTATTGTACTTGTATTCCCATGAATGTACAGATAATTGTACAGTGAGATTAACATCAGAGGAATTATCTGTGGATGTTTCTGTGGAAGTAGCATCAGATATTACACAGTAAATCTTATCCTTTAAGTCATCTGGTTCCTCACCTTCGTACACAGGTATAGATAGTCCATCGACTATCTGATAGTAAGCTGTTAATATTGCTGTATTGACATCTTTCATTATTACTTAAATATAGCTTTTATATCTTGCATTAACAAAGGTAAGTTTTTATTCACTGACGGGTAAATAAATGGTCTTGGTCTTATGCCATTTCTAAGTATTGATATAGCTATTGGATATGCTGCTTTTTTATCTATGCCTTTACTTCTGCACCATTGCATAATATTTAAAAGCATATCCTTAAAACTTCCTCCTGCTTTACCTTTAAAAGTAGCTGCATAACTTGACCAATCAGCAGGTAAACTTCCTACATAACTTGCTGCATATTTACGAGTACCAAACTCAATGTAAGCTGCATACTTTGCAGAAGCAACTACTGAAGCACTACCAGTACCATAATCAGGATGAATAGAATTAAGAAGCATCCCTTCATTAGAACTATTAGCACTTACTAATTGTTTTGCATCTCTAGCTGTTCTATCTGCCCAATCATTTAGTGAAGCTTGTATATCAGCCTGTGCTTCCACAGAATAGCTTTTAAACTTTGCCATCACTGCCTCAATGCCATCTGCTTTGACTGTTATCATGGTGCTGTTGGATATATTCTTATTTCAAAAGATGCATTCTCTAATACACTATTAGCTAATAATACTGATTGAAGAGAAAATAAATTTAATTGTGTAGATGAACTATACACTAATTGATACGTATAATCACTTAATTGATTCACTAAATTATTGCCAATATAAACCCATAACTGATACTCAACTAATATTGCAACATCTGAATAAATCTCATACTGACCATCTGTGATATATGCTGTAGTTAATGTTGCACCTGTGTTATTCTCAAATATTGTCAGCACTGGTGCAGTACTACCACTTTGACTAATAGTACCTATTATCTTCGTGTATGGTTGTACGAAAGTACCTAAGTCAGACATTGAAGCTTTACCCTCATCTTGGAATGGTCTGAGCATTGGCACTAAGTCCGTAGACTCTAATACCCCCAAGTCTGGAAGCTGATTGTATGGTATTGATAATGGCATATTAGTAGTATAATATTGTTGCTACCTCATTAGGTTCAAATGCTGTTCCCCATGTGAATACACCTGTTGATGCATTATATTTTACTTCCTTACCTACAGGAGTACCCGAAGTTATTACTAAGTATTGAATGCCATCTTTAAAAGCACCAAAAACAGACTTTCCAATCAATCCATTATATGTGAAATTAACTTCACCACCTATGGCAATGTAGTTATATACTTTTATGTTACCTGTATCCATTGGAGCTTCTGAATTAATTGATTCATCAATTTTTGTTACTTGTAATAATTCCCATGTTTTAAATCCCTCAGCTTTTATCTGTATAGAATTAATCTTGTAGAACTGACTCTCATACTCCACAACATCATTACTTCGTGTAGGTCGTTCTAACTCATACCTCATCACTATCACATTATCATAAGACCATTGTGTCTGTTGATAGCTTTGTGCTGATGATCCTGTTCTATCTTGCACCTCTGCCCACTTTGACCATGAACCAGTAAGCACAGCAACAAGTCCACCGAACTCATTCTTAGCTGTAGTATATCTATTTATATTTACTCTGCTGTCTAATTTATACACGTTTGTAAAAGTTTAGTAATACTTTAGCTATTGGTGATATGTCATCTGTTCCTATTGCCCTATTGTCATACAAATAATAAATCTGATTCAATAAGGCAGTTTTCATGCTCTCAGGTAAAGTAGTATATCCTGTTGTATAATCAACAGTGATATCATTCTCACGAGGAGTAAGCATCCTCTTAAAATCATTGCCCGATAATGTATAAGTACTATCTACGACAAGAATTGTTGCCTCCCAATTAGTCACCTGGTTAATTGCACCAGTAGGACCATAAGGAAGATACATACCACCATTAGAATTATTAATTATAGCAACGGCTGAATGTTCCACGAATCCCACTCCAGTGTAAGCTTCACACTGCTGTCTTGCAGCTGTGATTAAAGCTATCAATAAGTCATCATCTGTACCGATGTCTATCTTGCAGAAATTCTTAACCTCTGTAAGAGTAACTGGTTCATCAATGACTGCATCATTGAACTGTAAGTCTAAGACTGAATTGTAAGAAACCATAATTATATATTTTAAAAAAGCCCCCTCCATAAGGAGGAGGCCTTCATTATCTACATCCCAAACACAACACTTAATTAGTCGATATAGTAGATCGCAGAAGCAGGCAACATCAAGTTAATCTCTTCTTGACACTCTATACGAGCAGTGATTTGGTTTTTTGTGAAATTATCTCCATCTTCCAAAGCAAACTGAACATTTAAACCTTCAGTCTCAACTCTTTCACAATAATCAGCATCTAAGATAAGTACATTACCTGCTACTGCCCATGATGCAGCAATAACTGGAGTACCACTGATTGCCAATGAACCATTAGCTACAGAACTAATACCTGCAGCTCCAGGATAATAACCGTTAGTCAACAATACTTTGTTGATAGCAGCTAAAGTAACTGGATGAACGATTGCAAAAGATGCACTGAAATTAGCAGCATTTTGGTTAGCTATCAAATCCATGATTATCTCCACTATGTTAGCTCCTGCAGTTGTATCATCTCCTGTTGCAGCAGCAGAAACTGTTGTAAAGAAAGAACTGTTCTCAGCTTTGTAAAAATCACGAGTCATGATACGAGGAAGAGTACCTTGCATGTATGGTAATTGCTTAGCCATTTGCTTAGTGAATCTGCTAAATCCTGCAATGTAATTCTCAACAACTTTGATTTCTGTGAAATCGTAGTCAATTTGTGATTTAGGATCTCCTTCAGTTTGCTTAGATATAGAACCTTCAGAACCAGTCTCACGATATTGAACATAAAGTCCAGTAGGAGATACAGTTGTTGGAACTAAGTCTCTGAAGTTAATCTTCTGAGCAGGTAGTATTGCCTGACGAGCAGAATAAGAAGCTGTACCGTCTCCAGTAAGATTTCCTATTAATGACATATCAGATACTGCTTTCATGTCAATCTTAACTGACTGACCTTTTTTAAGTGTTTCTAATGCAGCTGCATTTTCTTTTAAACCTGCTGCAAATACTTCACCGAATGAATTATTTTCCATAGTTTCTTTTTTGCTTGTTTTTACTCTTGTTTGTAGCAAATCAAATCCTTTTAATAAAGACACTTGATCAGCTTTTAATGTGTTAAATTCTTCAGTGATTGCTTTAACAGCTTCAACTGAATCATTGTTAGTCAAAGATGATATCTTAGCATCTAATTCAGCTACTGCTGCTTTTAACTGCTCGGCTATTTCACCTTTAGTTTTTTCGTTGATTGATACTTCAAGGGTGCTTTTTAATCCTTCAAGTTCAGTCATTAATAAGGTTTTATCCATTTTTATAATTTTATTTTATGATTAAATTCACGAATAACATCGATAATACTTTCTGATGGCTGAATAGCTTTCACTGGTTCAGTATTACTCTTTATATCTAAGATGAATTGTGCTAATTGTTTACTGTGCAATAACAACATCTGAATAGTATCATCTGTTGCATCTGTCTTACGGCAGAACTTCTCAATGGCTGCCTGTTGCTTGATAATCCTATCCACCTCTACTTCACTCTTAAGTGATGTGATTGGTGTAAGAGGATTTGCACCCCATGCTGTAAGAGAACTACCCTCATACAACTTTATTTCTGTAATCTCGAACTGACCTGCAGATGGATTTTTAAGATAGCTTTCGTAGGATTGAATTTGGTTTCTCTTAATTATTTTAAACCCTATAGAATGCTCTGTGATTAGTCCACTCTCAATCATCTTAATGAAATCCTCTCCACCCTCATGACTGCCTATCTGTGATTCATAAGCTAATCCATAACTATCTTCCGTTAACGACAATAACTTGCCTAACGGTTGTGATGGTTCATGATTCATAAGATGCTTAATTCTTGGCAATGCAGAATTAGGACCTTGCTCAGATATTGTCTTAGCAAAGGCACCTGGTCTAATTATATCACCATCTGAATCCACGTTATTAAACTTGCTGAAGTATCCTGTCACAATTCCCTGTTTAGGATTCATGTCCATGATCTCTGCACTTAATACTTCCGTCTTAATATTGAATATTTCTCCCACGATATAAAGTTAACTATTTTGGTTAATAATATAAAAAAATATTTATCTCCTAACTATTCTCCCTGATGCATCTCTTTTTGCTTGAAATGCTACCGTACATCTACAGTTGATAACTTCAGTACCAGGTACCTTCAAACCATTAGGCTGAAACCTTGCACCTGGTTGCATCATCTGCACATCTACATAACCACCACCTTTGACCTTAGCCTTGAAGTCAAAAGGTACATCTATTGGTAATGTTGTACCATCAATCATCTTATGGTTATGCCTTGTCCTCTTATCCTTAACAGCTATCCATATCTTCTCCATGACATTGCCACTCTGCTGAGCATATATCATGGCTGCACCATTGGCAGCTGTCACCGTCTCTGTCCTTGCTATCCTTCTTGCTCTCATAGCATTAAACTCAGGATCAGTAAGTAAGCTCTTTACAATATCATCAATAGAAGCTCCAGTCTCAGCAGCTAGACTCAACACATCAGCTATCACCTCTCTGCTATATGCTGTCATAAGCTCAGCATCATTCATAAGATTAATGCCATAGTATTGTCTCATCAGCCTAACTATCTCCTCATTAAATCCCATCTGTCCTATAGCTTTCTTAGTCTGTATCCTAGTTATATTTGCCCATGCTGGACCTACCTTCATGTATAACTCATTCAACACTGCCCACAATGGATATGAAGGAATGGCCATGACATCTCTAGTCTTTATGTATGCTGCTAATTGTATGTGTAATGCTTTCACAAATTTCTTCTCAAAGTACTTCTCATACTTCTGTTGGAACCTGTTCCATTTATACCACTGTTGATTCTGTTCCTGTTGTGTCATATAATCTTTGTGATAGTAACTTCTTTACTTTATCTTTCTTCCACTCGTTCTGCTGCCTCTTTCTAGGACATGATGGATCAGGCAGATGTTCCAACATTAAGAACAGTATCTTTTTTTCAATAATGCTCACCACCTCCTCAATACTTTTGCCATCCATTACTCACCTGGTGCTGTGACATCAGGTACTGCCCCTAAGTCAGTTAACAATATCTTACCACTGTCTATTAATATCTGATTCATCAATGGTTCATCCAACTCCTCAAAGTCTTGTATATCTCTCTTCTCATTTGGTGTAATCCACCACATGGCCGATAATGCATCAGCTTGCATCTTCATGTCTGATTGCAATGCTGGTATCTCTGACAAATCTATCTCAATTGTTCTCTTAATGCCATCATTGTACACCGGTAGAATGCTATTGATAATAGCATCTCTAAACAAATAGATGTTAGGAAGAATTGAATTAGTGTACAGCATCTTCTCAGCTGCTGATACATTGTTAAAGGTAGAGCTGTCTTGATTGTTTAGCAATACCTCTGGTAGTTTATATGCATTGCAAAGCTTAGTGAAATCCACACCACTAAGTTTTGATACATCTAAGTCTGCTAATGACAATCCCATCTGTAAGTATCCCATTTCTCCTGCTGCAAAATATGGTGCACCTTTGTTGCTGCTGTTTCTTAGATAACTTGCAAAGTCATTTTTCCTCTGCCCTAAAGACTCTATAGCAAAGTCACTCTTCTCATACACAATACCAGGTACTCCACCATTCTGCATCTGTGCTACTGATGCATCCATCCCTGCATTAAGTCTTGTTAGTCTCTTACTCAATACCTGCAATGGACTCAACCCTCTCCATCTTAGACCATTAACCACTAATGGATTAAAGTACTTAATGTGGATGATTTCCTCTGTGCTAAATGTACCATCAAATCCCATGTCAAAGTACTTGTATCCTATCACTCTTTGTGGAAAGCTATCACTGATAATTACAGTCATATTCTGGCTGTTCAATGTATGCAGTGTTATCTTACCTGCATTTGGTCCAAGCTCCAATATTTCTTTGTACAGGAACAACTCACCAGTGATATACAAAAGTGAGTAGTACTTAATCTTCTCCTCATAAGTTATGCTGTCCAAGAACTCTACGAACTTATCCTGTTCTGGTAGATCCTGCATAGCCTTGCTCCTGTAATACTTCGCCTGTATACTTTGCTGACCATGTTTTCTAAATGACTTCATAGAAGTATCATCCACAACTTCATAGCCATACATCTTTATCCTTGCTGCAGTATCTGCCAATAGACTGATGATAGAGTACACATCATCTACAGTTGTGTAGGTATTGATGTTCTCAATCGTTTGCCATGTTGGATATATGCTAGTAGTAGCATTGATAACCATTCCCAAATTCTGTCCTTGTAAAGCTTTAACCTGTTTCTGCAGGTTAGTAATCATCTTCGTAGTACCGAAGAATCTATCAAGTAGTGCCATATGCAAATACCATTTTAGGTTTTAATTCAAATATTTCCCTCATCATAAACATATCCATAAGATCGGGAGAATCTCCATTCAATTTAATCTTCATCTCATCCTTGCTGATAATCTTTAGCTTCCCATCCATGTCCACCTTATCCCTCTTTATTGCCTTCCTCTCAAACATAAACCTCTGCCTAACTGTCATTGAACTATCATACATCTTATCTCCCACCTTCTTATTAATCTTCATCAACCCACTCATAACCCTATCACCTGTACGATAATAGCATTGTGTCTTTAGGTTAAAATAATTCTCTTTTATCAATCTGCCACTGGTCTCATCCTTTACTGCCATTGCACCTGAGCCTCCATTGAATGGTACAGCTCCTCTAATGAAACCATCGACATAACTTCCTACACCATCAGCATCGTAACAAATATACCGATTTTCTACGGAATACTTCTTAGCCATATTAGCAATTAATTCTATCACCTGCTTACCATCACTCTTATCCATTATCTCAACATCACAAAGCTCCATCCCTTCCCAAAATCCAACCACTAACTTATTGCTCCCTTTCATGGCTATATCTGCTGTGATATATCTACCCTCATTATTCACTCCCTTTAGATTTTCAAACATCCCCATGAATGGATCATGTTCATACACATCATTCGGACTGTTGCTTATCTTCCATCTGCCCTCCAGTAATTGCCTTCTCGTATCCTCATCTTGACTTAACAAATTACCAGGATAAGATGGATCATTCTCTAATCCCTTCTTATTGTCATAGATGGAGCCTGACACAAAGGTAATGGACTTAATAAAGTCCTTTGCCTTTAGTCCACTTGCCTCTATCATTGGTGCAATGATATGCTCACTCTTCTCATACACTTCCTCATAGCTATCACCCCAGATATAATTCTCCCCATACTTTATGAAGTATCTCAGCTTACCTCTTCTCTCCAATATTGGGAAGCCTGTATCTGTATCTATCCACCAACTGATAAGCTTAAACACCCAACTCTCAGGATCAGGATTACATGTTGCTCTCACATACGGTTTTACTCCACAATCACTTCTATTCCTCGACAGCAGGTAGAAGAACATAGACTCTGTAAAGTGAGTAAGCTCATCGAAGCCTAAGAATGGTATCTGTGAACCTTGCCAGTCATACTTATTTTTTTCATACTCCAGATGCCTAAAAGATATCTTTGCTCCTGATGGGAACTTCCAGTCTAGTGATGATTCCCTTGCCTCAGCATTAACCAATCTATAAAGCTTCATCGATGTATCCCATAGTCCACCTTCGTTTCTAATCTGCACAGATGTCCTCCTAAAGATTACTCCTCCGAAGTTTGGTACTGCAATATGTCGCAATGGATCTAGTAGCAAAGCAAATGTCTTACCCACAAATGCAGCTGCACCACCTATCACAATATCTGCAGGTGATGACAAAGCTATCTGCTGATAGCCTACCTGTGGTTGTATGTATGAGTAGTTAATCAATTAGCTGATGGTGTATGTGTCTCAATGTTGATGTCGTTGTCTCTGCCATTATCAGGCAGCTGTATTATCTGCACCGTCTCCATCACACCATTCACATCCATCTCCATGAACTCCTTAGGATTACCTATAGCATGGCCCCATGCAAACTTAACCAATGCAGGTTCCTTACTCAATAGCAAATGTTTTAACCCATCAACTATGCTGCCATATGTCTCCTCTACAGCTTGAAGTGCTAAGTTTCTTATATGAAGCTCCTCAGTTTTAGTCTTACGACCTGCTCCTGGTCTTGCTCCTCCCATTTTTCCCATCTGAATTTTTCTTGGTTATTCACTACTAAGTTACAATTATTTTACTAACCACAACTAATACCACAACTTATTATAGAGTAAATTTGTAGCATGAAAGCCACCCTAATCCTATGTTTAACCTTATACTCCTATGCCATTAATGCCCAGTGTAAAGATGTTTATGGTACAAAGATAGATTGCCCCACACCACAAGATTCACTCGTTGTATACAACAATGCATTAAAAGTAGTAGACTTCTATGATAACAATCCAAGCTATAAGATTACAGGTACTGAGGAACTAACCAATGTAGAACAGGTTATAGATGTTTTTGAATCACTCATCACAGCTCGTAGAATGTTCACCATTATCAGAAGAGAAATAGCCAACATGAAACCTGATAAGTTTTCAGTGGGTAAAGTGAGCAGCAGGTATAAGGACATATCTTACTCGGAGTATTATCAATCTATTGATGAGTATAGGTTCTACCAAAGAGAACTCGAGAATCAGATTATTAATGCCACTGCACCTATGCCGATATATGACACCAGGATAAATCCTATCCTAGTAAATACTTACAAATGTCAAGATACAAGCTCAGTTTACTTTGGTGACTTAGTGAACATACCTCTCTATGTACCAGTGACAGTAAAGCCTGTAGGAATGTTGACTGAGACTGAAGTAATATTAAGGAATAAGATACTGCATTTGCCTATGCCTATAAAACATATGGTAAAAAGAGATAGCATTAATTACGTTATAATAAATGATACCATTAAACCATTGGTTAACTACAAGCCATTGCACAAAGGAGTAGCTATCTATTTTTATAATGCCTTTGGTTCTGCATCAGTAATAGGCTTCATGGCCAATCATAAATTTATAAAACTAAGACATGAACAATATCCTGATTATGCTGTACAAAAGTTTGCAAGGGATCTACTGGAGGATGATAAGCTTCTTGATTCATATCTTAGGTTAAAGTTTGGTACATACTACGAAGGAATCACTCCTTAACTTCAGTCATGGTTCTAAGATAGCCACCTATCTCATAAGCTAAGACATTACTTTCTTCTATTGCTTGAAGAATATCATCTGCCTCAATAGTTAACTCTATCGTGATTATGTATTTATTTGCCACTCGTATAGTTTAGAATTTTTAATCATGCAGTAAGCTTGAGACTTACCATACCCATGCATATCCATAAAATCTTCAAAGGTATATAAATCACCTGTTGCTTTATCAATTACTTTGCCTTCTCTTTTATAAATTGGTCTATGCTTACCATTCACTCTAGCTACTTCCTCATCATTACAATGAATCTTAAATAGTATTTTTCTTCCATCAAACATATTAGTGAGCTGAGCTATAATATCTGCATGAGGAGTATTTATGGTAATACACTTGTAAGTAAGCTTCATTCCTGGAGCATAAACCTTATAAATTCTTTTATCATTCATAATCTACGGATTGATTTTTTGCTTTTCTCTATATATATATATATATATAATTTACTTTTTTTTTATAATAAGTATATAAAATCGATACTATCGATCCGTAGCTTTGTAACTATTTGGTTTTCAGTATACATACAACGGATTGATTTTTAAATAAATCGATATTTATTAGAAATAATCGGTATTATCGGTTATAGTTTGCTGCCATCCATTAACTATTTTTGTAATCTTAAATTCTTTTAGGCCATTATTCTGTTGATTTTTCCTATCGATATAATCGATTCCAAAATTAGTAGTAGCTATTTCAATACCCTTCTTAAACCTCTTTAGTGAGTAATCTTTTTTGTCTAATTCGTAGGCAGCTAAGAACCCTTTCCACTCATCTGTAATAAATAACCAGGTATCATTCTTATTCTCTATCAGGTTATCAAAGTAGTCAAGGAAGTCCTCTCCAAATTGCTGCTTTAATTGTTTTCTCAACAGCTTCTCTGAATTATCTATCTGCTTAATGCCATCCATTAGATATTGTTGAACACAATAGAACATAAAGTTGTAGAACTTCTGCCACTCATCATTATCCCAATCATCAAATAGCTTATGTTTAAAGTGATCTACTGGAGTATACTTAGAACTAAAAAAAGGAGCAAATTCTAATACTCTTTGCCTACGTTTAGCATGTTCGGCATTAGATGCTATACTATAATTCGTTGTAAAGGCTATTTTAGGCGATTCCTCGAAGGATAGAAACATCTCATCCTTATTCTTCTTCTCTACCGTCATCCCCTCTGTAATGGTCGGATAATACCTCTCAAATTCTACATTTTTTGGACAATCCTCTATTACTACAAGCTTTGTGCCTAAAGTCACTCTTTGGAAGGCAAAAGTCTTGTCAGGCTTAAAGTTTTTACCATCAATGGTGACAGTAGGGATAAGCTTAGATATTGCTTTAAAGAAAATACCCTTACCAGTACCACCACCTTTAGCTTCATCATCTGTCTCCTCAGCAAGTATCACAGCATAAGGCCGAGCAGTATCTTTAAAGCTGTGGATGATATATCCGATAAGAGACATAGCATACTTAATACGTTCATGATCATCAGCACATATCTTACGTATAAACTCGTAGTAAACACATCCATCAGGGATAAATTCATTATTGACATAGATGTCAAACTTATTTATTTGGCTATTCCAGATAGACTTATTAGTCACACCATAATCAGTACAGGTGAGGTCATCTTTTGTGACCTTAACGATACCATTGGTAAAAGGGAAATAGCAGGTAGATTGTAAATCATGTAGAATCTCGACATTAGATTTGTCTATGTATTCAAAAAATGAATCGGAGAATATTGAATTAGTATTTTTTATAACAGCCTCCATTACATCAAGATGACCTGCATCTACGAGCTTCTTCTTTATGAATTTCTTAATTGTCTCAGGGAACACTTCAGATATCTTCTTATTGTCCTCATGGATTAGACGGTATACACCACTACTTGCATCATGGAAGAATAGTTGAAAAGCATTATTGTGCAGCCATTGCTGAAGAGCATACTTGTTAAGGATGACATTGCCTGTTCTAGTGTATGACCAGAACCACCCTTGATCATTCTTTTTGCCATATACATCAGAAAGTTTTTTTGCAGCTTTTTTATAGTCACCATTACATTCTAAGATTGTATACACACCAAAGGGATTATATCCTTTGTTTGC
>Ga0315294_10002595_pt1 | contig 19714 bp, 12 predicted proteins | sample YL17G13_40_MG_FD_203626 | JGI IMG/M metagenome (GOLD analysis project Ga0315294, IMG submission 203626) | Sediment microbial communities from Yellowstone Lake, YNP, Wyoming, USA - YL17G13_40 | ecosystem: Environmental > Aquatic > Freshwater > Lake > Sediment | place: USA: Wyoming | collected...
ATAATGGCCGGGCAAAGGAAACGCAAGACCGGGATTGTCCATTTAATCAGTTGATGACCATAAGCGCGGGGCTATTATCAAACCGCTGGGCCAAAACTATTATTGAGCTTAACTTAGCGCCATTCAGCTCTGACCCCAATTTTCATTTGACCCCAATTTTCATTGATAGTCTTCAGCCGCCTTCAACTATTTTTATCTCCTCCTCCGTCAATCCATAAATCTCATACACCAGCCGGTCGATCTCAGAATCTGTCGCCTTGATCTCCCGCTCCAGGCGGACCTTCTCGTCAGGAGTCTTGGCGGAGGAGAGCTTTTGGTTCAGGGCCAGCATGTCGTCAACTAATGAAATGATACGTTTGCAAAGTCCTGCCTCGGAGGTGGAGCTTGGATCAATTTTTCGAATAGGTACCGTCTCGATATATATTTTTTGCTGAAGCAATCTGCCGCCTTTATTCGCATCCCCAAGAACAGAACATAGGTTCTTCAAGAAAAACCAAGTCAGGCTCGAATTTAGTATTGCGAGTAGGTATTTGTCTTGGTTCGGAGTGAAGAATATCGTTTTATTTAGGTAAAATGCGCCGTCTTCAAAGGTGAAGCGGCTCTCTTTGGCGATTTCAGGCCAAACTATTTTCGGTCCTTTAAACTTTTCAATATAATCACAAGGTCTTAGTTCCCACCAGAATTCTCCCTTGTCCCATCGCTTGGCTGCCTTTTGTTCAAATAGGGAGAGATGCCCGGCAATGGCGGGATAGTTCTTGCTGAACCATTTCCAGGGTTCTTTTGAGCCTTTGCAGTTCAAGCGCGTCCAGCCATTGGGGATGAGGATCAGGTATTTTTCCTTGAAATCTATTCGATACTTCCTTATGTCATCTCCGACCACAAAAGGTTTGATCAGCTCCGCGCTTTTCTTGTCCTCTTTGATCAGCCGGTTGCGGGTGGCCTTGTCAATGACAAATGCTTCATTGAGCCCGGTCTTTATTCCATAGTAGATTTGCCTGCCAACATATTCTCCCAGGGGTATGCCCTGCTTTTTCATTTTTCCGATGATGTTGATTTCTTCGGGTTTGGCCAGGGTCCAGTTGTCTCCTTGCAATGCGCGGCTGTCCAGGGTATTTCCAATTTTCTCAACTTCCTGGCCGAGGTCCTGGAAGGAAAGCCTTTTGATGGGGGCATAGACAAAGGACTGCTCTTTTACGGCGCGGTTCTCGGTGAGGATTATGGCGGGAAAGGTTGCCGCGTCCTGGAACACGGGCAGTTCTCCGAAGTCTACAATTTGTCTGAGACTGGTCTTATTGGCCAGGAAATTTCTGAGCGCTGCTCCATAGTTGGCCCTCATGAACTTGTTGGAGCAGATCATGCCAAAGCAACCACCTGTTCTCAAGAGCTTATGGGCCTTTTCTATGAAATAGACGTATAGGTCGGCTGTGCCGGCATAAGTTTCGAAATGGCTTTCAGCATAGCCTTTGAATTCTTGCCCCAGGGTTTCCTGCCGGACATAGGGCGGGTTGCCGATGACGACATCGAAGCCAGGGGAGCAGACACTCTTGTCTGCAGTTGGTTCGCAGGCAGGAGTGCCTGCGCCCCTTGTGCCTGCGCCAGGGGAGCAGACACTCTTGTCTGCTGAAACGGGATAGACAAAGAATTCATATTGCTCGCTATGCGAGACCAGACCGGCTTTGACCGGGTTGTTGAGGATATAATTCACCTTGGCCTGATACTCGTCTTCATTATTGATGATGGTGTCAAAGCTTTCATCCCACCAGAGCTGCCCCCGGGTGGCCAGGAATTGATTGATCTTGCGGGAGCTGACTCCTTTGATCATCTTGAGGATTTCGGAGAGGTCAAACCACTGTCCGGGCATTTTTTCCAGCGGCCTGATTATCATATGCACATGGTCGGGCATAACCACTGCCAGGTCCAGTTCATATCTCCTGCCTTCATCGTATTTGATGGTCTCAACAACCAGTTTGAGGGCCGGCGGAGGGAGGGGGCCGCGCTTGGAATTGAAGCTGATGAAGTAGGTCTTGGCCGGGACCTGCAAGTGAGGCAGACGACGGCGGGTGGATTTGGGGGAGGAGATAGTGGCGGCGGCCAGGACGGTTTGTTCGCAGGCAGGAGTGCCTGCGCCCCTTGTGCCTGCGCCCCTTGTGCCTGCGCCCCTTGTGCCTGCGCCCCTTGTGCCTGCGACAGGGGAGCAGACACTCTTGTCTGCTTCTTCGCGGCGAAACACTTCAGGAAATTCTGCTTGCCAGTCAAAGGCGTTGATTTTGTATTTTTGCTCTTCGTCGAACAAAGCCATCTGCTGGTTTTGGTAGAAGTCCGGGCCGATGAGTGAGTTTCCGCACTTGATGTTGTTATCGAGGTCCGGGAGGGCGCGTTCTTTGAAGAACTGTAATTGTTTTTTAAGCGATTCCTGGCTCTCGTTCTCGAGGACTTTGAGGAGCAGGGATAGCTTGGTTACTTCCACTGCCTGGGGGTCTATGTCCACGCCGAAGAGATTATTAAGAAGAATTCTTTTTTTCTCTTTGGTGGTCAGGAGCCACTGGCCACGGGGGCCTTGGTATATTTCCTTGTTTTTCTTTTCAGGGCTGTTTTCTGAATACCATTTAAGATGATAGTCCAACAAATATTGATAAGCTCCAAGCAGGAAAGAGCCACTGCCGCAGGCGGGGTCGAGGATTTTGAGGTTGGAAATTTCTTTAGGAGTTTTTGAAACAGTATTTTCTGTTTTCTCTGTGTGCTCCCCTCGGCCTGAGCTCGGGACGAAGGCTGTGACTCTGTGGTGAATATCTCCCTCTACCAGTTTTCCAACGGTATTCTGCACAATGTAGTCAACAATATATTTGGGGGTGTAATAGACGCCGCCGGCTTTCTTGACCTCGGGCTTTTCTTCGACCTTGGCCTGGTGGCTTGGGGTTAGGCGGATGACTTTTCCGAGGAACTGCTCGTAGATGTTTCCGAGGGTGTCTGCCCCGAGCACGGAGAACTCATACGGGCATGAGGGATAGTAGAGGTCTTGAATTATTTCTTGAAGGATTTTGTCGTCGATTTTAAGGCTGGTGGTGAACCGGTCTTTTTGAAAGTCAAACAGGCCGGAGTTGTATTTGTCTTCGCTCTGGTAGAAAAGCTCAACCAGCCTTTTGTAAATGTTCTGGCCGTTGATTATGCCCTGGAGCTGTTGATAGGATTCAATGCCGCGGTCTTCGGCCATGCGCAGGAAGATGATCCGGTCAATGGTGCGCTGCACCGAGTCGTTGAGGGCATGGATGTCGAGCCGGGGATTGCGGAGCGCGATATTTTTGGCAAGGGTATCGCGCCAGCGTTCAATTTCCTTGAGAAATTCGGAGTCCACTTCGGAGGTTCCGCGTTTGCCCCTGGCGCTTTCAATAAAGCGGTCAAAGCTGCCTTTAAGGATAGCCTCTTTGGAAAAGATATTGTAAATCCAGTCAATCCGGTCCAGGTATTTTTCGTAATTGAAGTACTCCACCCGCGCGGTGTCCGCCTTGTCCTTTGCTTCCGGACGAATCCGGCAGTCATAGACCGCGAACTCCTCAAAATCCGTGAGAACCGAAAGCGGAAGTTTGGCGCTCCAGGCATAACGGCGAAGTTGGTAAGCCGGAGAAGCGTCAATTTTAAGATTGGTCGCGGGCTTTTTGGCTTCCAGAAAAAATTTGCGCGCGCCTCCGACCCGGAAGGAATAATCCGGGGCTTTGGTCATACCAGCCATATTAAGCGTGTCCTCGTGGATGACTTCCTTGTAAGGCTCGGCAAAGCCCTGGCGATTGGCGGTGTCCCAGCCCAGGGATTCAAAAAAGGGGTTGATGAATTCGATCCGGCATTGGTCTTCTTTGTAAGCCGGGTTGAGATAGGATTCAAGGTTGCGGCTGAATTTTTCAACCAACTCTTCCACGGTCTTGCGCGCGCGCTCAGGCGCTTTGAGAATAGGGCTTGGCTCGGTCATTTCTTTTCTTATTCTATATGAATTTGATTTCAAGGTCAAAAATTGCCGAACCTGAATTCGGGCGGATTGCGCAATGAATTTGAATCCTGGGGTCTGAATCCTGGGGTCAGGTCTCCACCTAAAACGCTAAACGCCAAACGAGAAACGAGAAAGGATAAACGATGAACGCTTCAGACCCCTGTGATTTGCCTTTTCGCCCCTTCGAAAACTGCTCGCAAGCTGCTGAAAACAAAGGCGGATAAAAGTGTTTAGCGGGATTGAAACTCGGCCAACTTGCGCGAAAACCGAGATTCTTTTTCAACTTCAATTCTGTGCGAGCGATTTTCATGGCGATTCCCGTGAACATTTTTTGCTATTAATAGAGGCATGGAGAGTGTGCGGAGCCGGATTTTATCCGGGCCTGCGCCATACCGTCCGACGGCCAGATTGATCTGTCCGACCCCGGCCTGAAAAACCGGAGTCCCAAGGGCGGCGGAGCAGGAAGCGCGAACACGCGCCGCGTTTGCGACAGGGCGAGTCGCAAAACAGTCGTCCGCACCAGCCTTCAGTGCAGAGAGCCGGCTGAGGGAAGGTAAAAAGGTAGAAAGGTAGAAAGGTAAAAAGGTCGGGGAAAAAACGGCCTTGCAGCCTTTGAGCTTTGAAGCTTTTCAACTTTCCGGAAGCGGTCTCCTGTCGGCTTTGCCGCATTAGCGGATCAGCTTGAACCGCAAAGGACGCGAAGGACGCTAAGAATTTATTTCAGAAAGAAATAGATTCCCTTTGCGCTCTTTGCGTTCTTTGCGGTTAGAATTCCCCGGCAGGATGGAACAGCTCCGCACTGATCAGACGCAATCGAGAGGATGCGCAGCCGGTCCCGGGCCAGGGATCGAGATGGGGTCAGGCCGGTCAGGTGGGGTCAGGCAAAATGGGGTCAGGCCTTTTCGCAGGAGAACGAACTGCGAGGATAAGGCCAGACCCCTCGAGCCTGACCCCGAGAATTCCTGACCGGCCAGACCCCTGGTGCGCGACGCCGCGTGCCTGCTCTCGGATGACAGCGATTCATGACCGTTCTTTGACAGCGCATCGTTACGACGTATCGGAGCAATGAACGACCAGGCTCCTAGGAGGGGGTCTGGCCTCATCAACATCGCCCGAGCTTCAGCGAAGAGGCCTGACCCCACGGGTTTTAAGGAAGCGCCCATGACGCGAGTTGTTGGCGTGATGTCTGGTCGATCTGCTTGGATGCGTTTTTTCATTGTTCGATGCGCGGAGAAACGCGGCTGCGGGGAACCGCAGTCAAACGGTTTTCGCGGAGGGGCCGAGTCGGTGCAAATTCGCGTGATCAGCGGAGGCGTTCCGGCCTTAACTGGGATTGAATTCTTCGGCGCCCTGACTACGCAACGCACTTGACAGACAGGAGTGTCTGTCATCCGAATGCCTTTTGATGTCTGTCCTCCGAAGTGTTGAATTTCAAGGATGCTATTGCTATGCCCGGAATGTCCGCAGACAGGAGTGTCTGCGCCCCGAAGAAAGGCGGAAGGGTCAAAGGGTTGAAAGGAATCCATCTTGAATTACCAACTCCCAGCTCCGAATTCCGCTTTCATCAACGCTTTTTTTCTTGCCTTTTATTTTTCTCCCGAATTTTGTTGCGCTGAATTTTTTACGGTAGAGGTGTGTCCTGAATCGCTCCCTCCGGGCCTTGATCCGCTCGGCTGACAAGACCTTGCGAGCAATTTTCGCTATAATGGCAGCATGAAAAAATCCATCCGGTTCTGGCGGCTGCTGGTTTTGGTCCTGGTCTTTCCGGCGGCGCTTGGTGCGCGGGAGACGATCCCGGGCGTGGACGGGTTTTTGTTCGGGATCTGTCAGGGCAATGAGTCGACTATTCCCTACCTTGTTGCTCTGGGCGTCAAATGGTCTCGGGTGAACGCGAACTGGCGGGAGCTTACGCCTGAGGTGACGAATCCCGGTCTGACGCTTGCGCAGGTCAAGTCGGACCGGGCATTGGTGGAGGAATTCAGCAGGACTGCTGACTGGCGGGGGTTGGACCGGAGGATCAAGCTTTTGGTTGAGCACGGCATCCAGCCGATCCCGATTATTGGCCACGGATACTCTTCGCAACTCCCGAGCTTCCGCGGCAAACTCGCAACCCCTGACCGGCTCGGGCAGGACCATTACCTGGCCCTGACTTATCTTTACGTGGCCGCGGTGGTTGAGCGTTACGACGGCGACGGTTTGATGGACGCTCCGGGCGTGAGGATCAAGCTCTGGCAGATCGAGAACGAGCCCAACCAGGCGGGCCTGACCGCGGGCTGGGGATGGCGGGACCCGAAATGGATTCCGGGATTATTGTCGGCATGGTCGGACTGGGAGTTTATGACTCAACTGATCCAGACCCTCAACCAGGCGGTGAAGGACTCAGACCCGGAGTCCCTGACCATGGTCAATTTCCATACCGACGTGCCGGCCAAGATCACGCGGCTGCTCAACCAGCCGGCCTGGCTGGACGCGGTGCGTGAGTGGAGCCCATACATTGACGTGATTGGTTTTGATTCCTACCCCAATTATTATTCTCCGGACCCGGTGCGCGGGAATGAGGTCGGCGAGAAGGTCAAACAGATCCGGTCGCTGGGCTTGAACAAGCCGGTCTTGATCGTGGAGACCGATTACCCGTCCGGGCCGTCGGTTCGGGGCTTCAGCGCGGAAAAGCAGGCCGAGTTCATCCGACAGTCTTTCTGGTCGGCTTATGACGCGGGCGCGGCCGGATACATCAAATTCGACATGCAAACCCTGGACAGCCATACCACGGACATAACTCCCAAGGACCTCGCCGCGCTCGACCGGGTAATCCCCATGTGGGAAAAAGACCAGCTCGGCCGGCTCCTGCTCTGGGCCCTGCCCAGGGCGGGATACGTCCAAAAACATTTCCTGGACGTGGTCAAGACCGTGGAGCCTTACTGGGGGCTGGTCACGCCTTCGGGCGAGAAAAAGCCGGGGTATTTTGTGATCGAAGAAATCCGGAAGGAACTCGCGCAAAAACAAAAACGCGAAAAGAGCGAACAGACCGGAGGGATAAAATGAAGAGAGCTGGTCGGACGCGCAATTGCGGGCTTGGCGGCTTGGGAGCGATCGCGGCATTGGGGCTGCTTGTCTTGTCGCATTCCTGCGGGAAGACGGTTGAGTTCTCGGGCCCGCCGGACAAGACCTGGTGCGAATTTTCCATGGCCCGGGGCAATACCGCGGAGGGACTGGGCATGAGCGACTGGAACGCGGGTTACAACGGCTTTGTCGCGCCGGTGCGCCGGGGCGAGAAAGTAATCGTGCGCGGAAAGTTCCCGCACGCGCGCTATGCGTCCTTCACCGTTTACGACCAGGACTTCATGTTCGCGGACAAGCTCACGGACGAGGAACTGGGTGCGGTTTCCGGGGTCAACCCTTTTCTTCCGGGGGTTGACCGGAGCAGGACCGGTGAATTTGAAATCCAAATCCTGATGGACGCACGGCCCGCCGGGAAGCGGCCGGTTAACACGCTCTACGCCGGGTTGAGCAACAAGGGCAAGCCCAACAAGCTGTTTGTGTTCGGGTACCGGGTCTATCTTGCGGACAAAGGCTACGGCTTCCGCGATCAGCACCCGCTGGCCGCGACCGGCGGTGTAGAGCCGCCGCGGTTCCAAATCATTGACCGCAACGGCAACGCCTACTGCCCGGACCGCGCCACGGTCAGGAGATATTTCAGCCGGACGCAGATGTCGATCATGTGGTCCAACCGGGGCAAGCTGTTCAGGCCGTTCAAGGGCATGGGCCGGCCGGAGTCCCCGCCCGCCTGGTTCAACAACGCCAGCGCGGAGACCCAGCGGGCCAACACCTACGTGGGCAACGACGACACCGCGTACATCGCGGCGCTGGTCTCCAACAAGCTGGGCGAAATTCTGGTGCTGCGCTTCAAGCCCCCGCTCACGCCCGAGCAGACCTACCTCGGCCGGCCGTTCCCGGAAAGTTACGACATGCGCTACTGGAGCATTGCCTTTGCCTACATCGACCACTCAAGACCGCTGGTGGTCTATTCGGAAAAAACCGTGACCGACGTTGACGCGCCTCGTCTCCCGGACGGGAGCTGGCAGGTGGTGGTCGGCCTGGGGGGCATTGCCCGGCCTTCAAGCGTCCCGGCCGGACAGTGGGTCAGCCTGAACATGAAGGAGGGAATCCTGATCATGCGCAACATCCTGATCCGACCCGAATATTCCGGGGACTTTTTCAAATTGCCGCCGGGAAGAATATCGGCTGAGTTTGACCGCTACACCCCGGGCGGGGTCTATTGCTCGGCCCGGGAATTCGCTCAAAACCCGGACATAGGTTTGCAAAGGCCCGGACTTGTTGCAGAGAGGAATAAATGAAACCGCGGGTTGCCAAGTTGTTGCTGATCCTCGCGGCCGCGATCCTGGCGCCGGGAGTTCCCCGGGCCAAAGACGCCGAGCTTCGGGTTGAGCCTTCGGTGTTCGTGGCCGGGAAGCCGGGCGAAGCGAGGCAATTGTTTTACCTCAGCCTGCCCGCTGATTTCCCGCGCCAATTTAAAGTCCTGGCTGAATCCGGCCAGGGCAGCTGCTCGGAAAATTTTCAGCTCCTCAAAGATCAAAGCGAGGTTTCGCTCCTGGCGCCTGCATGCCCGAAGAATTCCTGCCGCGTCAACTTCAAAATCCTGGGAGCGGACCAGAAGCTGCTCGCGGAAAAGACCGTTGACCAGGCGCCGGTGCGGCCCTGGAAAATATTCGTGGCGCCTTTCACCCACATTGACATCGGCTTCACCCAGTCGCAGCGGCTGGTGCTGGCCCAGAACCTGCAGAACCTGAGAAACGAGCTGGAACTGATTGAGCGGACCGCTTCCTACCCGGAAAAGTCTCGCTTCAAGCTTTTCACCGAGGTGAGCTGGGCGGTGGACGAATTTTTATCCGGCGAAACCACCAGCGCTGGGGATAAAGCAAAGCTGGCAAAGGCCATTTCCACTGGAATGATCGAGCCGGGCGCGTTCTACATTTCGCACCAGAACCGGTTCATGCCCGCGGAGGCGATCTATCTTTCCGTGCTGCCCGGGCTCATGATCGCGGAGCAGACCGGAACGCCGCTCGCCACCGCCTGCATCCACGACGTGCTCGACTTTTCCAACGTGGTCAGGCCGCTTTCCGCGGCCGGCGTTAAATACCTGATGGTCGGACCCAACGACAGCCGCTACGCAGTGCCGCCCCTGTTCTACCTTTCCCCGCCCATCGGCAGCGAAAAAATCCTGGTCTGGCACGCCACCGGACTAAACGGCTACGGCGAAAACTTTGACCTCAAAATGAGGCTCAACCTGCCCCTCCAGGAAACCGAATTCGCCCAGATGGAAAAGCTGGTCAGCGAACACCTTAAAGGACTGGAGCAGGGCTATCCAACTCAAAAGCTGGCACGGTTCTATGATTACTACGGCGCAAACTGGCCCTATCCTTACGACGCGTTCCTGCTCCCCTTTTACCCGGCGCAGGGCGGAGACAACCAGCAGCAGAACATTGTGCCCTCGGAGATCGCGCGCAAATGGAACGAAAAATGGTCCAGCCCGGAACTGATCATCGCCACTCCCCGGGAATTTTTCGAATACGCGGAGAAGAATTACCAGGGCCGGATCCCGGCGATCAAGGGAGAGATGGCAGGGTTCTGGGGGGAACAAATTTTCCTCGACCTGGTCCAGGTCGACCCCTGGAAGCAGGCTTCCCAGCAAAAATTTGAAACCCAGGCAATCAACGCCGGCGCCGCCATGGTCGACCGCTTCCTGGCCGGCGATAACTTTTTCAACCCCCTGCCCGAGCTTTGGCCGGCCTACAAAAAGCTCATACTCAACAATGACCACAATCCGCGTCCGGTGCCTTTCGGCGGCGAGAAATACACCAAGGAGAACGTCCAGGAATGGAAAGACACCCGTGGCCAATGGATTGAGGAAATCAGAGTGACGGGCGATTCGGTTTTTGCCCAAGCGTGCCCCGGCCAAAGCTGCGAATTGGATGTCCGGCCGGCAGTCCCGGCCGCAACATCTCGCGCGTTCCAGCAGGGGGAAAAATTCGTCCTGGAAAACCAATACTACCGGGTGACGGTGGCGGATGACTGCGCCTGTGTGAGGAGCATCATTGACAAAGAGCTTGGCAAGGAGCTGGTCCGGCCGGGTTCGCAGGGATTGAACAAATACCTGGTCGCGGTGCGGGGCGAGAACGCGGGCTTGAGGGGATACCTCAAGTCCAAGCCCGGGTTCAAGGCCTGGAAAATCAGCATTGACAACTCCGACCCGCTAAACCCGTCGCTCATGATCAAAGGCAAAATGGACCGCAGCGTGAACGCCTCGCAGGCCCTGGCCAAGTTCGCAAAAAAGGCCTTCGGCGTCCCGGTCCCGGCGCCGCTGGTGAAAGCGCTGGCCAAGGCCGCTTTCATCAAAGGCGGAAAGCCCCTGGAGCTTTCCCAGCAAATCATTTTGCCCGCGGGCGAAAAGAGGATTGAGTTCGCGCAGAATTTTTCCGGCGGCCAGGCCCAATGGGCGGAGCATGTTTTTTCCTACCCGCTCAATTTCCCGGCCGACACCCCGGTGCTCTACGACTCCGGCTACAGCCTGCTCAGCTTCAGCCCCGGCCCGCCCCTCGGCAGCGGAGACATCATCCCCGCCGCGAAAAACCTTGAGGGTTTCCCCAGCATCAATTTCTCGCTCGCGCCCTTCTCGTGGATGTACGCCATGCCGCCCGGATTCAGCTTCAACAATTACGTTCTGCTCAAGGGCGACGGCTTCGCAGCGGCCTTTGCCTCGGTCGAAAGCAAGGCCCTGCTCCCCGGCCCGCTCGAGCATGATCCTGAAAAGGGACCCTTCGGCGGGGAGTTCTCGCTCATCGGCCTGGGCTTCACGCTCTGGGGCAAAGCCGGACTGGGGGCCGACGTGCAAAGGCCCGCAACCATCCACAGCGCGCTCACCAGCTTTGCCGTTGCGGATTTGCCGGACGCGCGCGAAAAGGCCTTCTGGTTCGGCAGGAAATTCGGCGGGTATTCGATGCCGGCCGGGATCCAACTTGAGCCTCCATCCGCGGCCGTGGTGTCCGCCTGGCCGGAGAACGATTCCGCGCTGGTGCTCCGCTTGTGGGAAGTCTCGGGCAAAAACGTCAAAGCCAAAGTCAAATTGGACAGCGTGAAAAAATTGAAGCAGGTCTGGCTCGCGCGTTCGGATGGCAAGTCGCAGTCCGCAATTCCCTTTTCCGACCAAAGCTTTTCGCTTCCCATCCCTGCAGGCGAAGTGCGGACCGTCAGGGTTGAATTTGCCCCCTGAATTGGATATGATGTAAGTCAGAAAAGCGGAAGGCCATAAGATAATTCAGATGATAGTTTTGATCCGGCGGCCAAGGCTTCTGCGCGCGGAGATATAGAATGGAAAAACACGTCAAAGGCTCCCTGTTCGCGGAATACGTCCAGATGGTCCGCAAAAACCGGAACATTGATTGGAACAAGCACCTCAGCCAGGAAGAGCTGGACCTCACCCGCCAGATCATCATGCCCAACCAGTGGTATCCGATGGAAACCTACGCCCGGCTGGGCGCCGCCATTTTCCACGAACTCGCCAAGGACAACCTGGAAGTTGCCCGGGCTTGGGGCAGGATCAGCATGAACCGGCTGGCGGAACTCTACAAGTCAACCCTGGTCATGCAGAATTTCCCGCTCAGGACCCTGGAAAAGTTCAGGATCATATCCCGCAGGTTCTTTGACTTCGAAGGGTTCCATGTCACGGTCATTGCCGACAATCAGGTTTCAATCAGGATCGACCCCACTTTCGGGAGCATTACGCCCGCGGCCTACAGCCACCAGATGCTCGGATCTTTCGAACGCCTCCTGGAACTCGCCGGCGCCAGAAACGTCAAGGCCGGGTTCACCGCCAAGTTCTGGGAAGGCGCTCCCCAATCAGTCATCGAAATCCAGTGGGATGCCTGAGCCCAATTTGGGGTCAAACCTTAACATTTAACATTATCAACGGCGGACAGTGATCGTCGCCTGGGCACGACACCTCCGCAGGGGCCCAGGGCAACTGAATGACGAATGCTGAATGATGAATTGCATTTCGGATTTCCACCAGTTCTGTCGGTCTGACCCCAATTTCTAATTTATGAAGTTGTGGTTGGTATTGCATTTTTTGCAGCGGCTGCCTTGGAGGTCGACGATGCGGATATCGTATCCACGGCGCTTGACGAGGGTGGCGCCGCAGACCGGGCAGATTGAGTCCTCGCCCACGTCCATGTAGGCGTTGCCGACGTAGACCCATTTGAGTTTGGCCTTGCCCAGCTCATAGGCCTTGTGCAGCCGCTCGATGGGTGTTGTCGGGTTCTGCATTTTGTACATTGGGCGGTAGGCCGAGAAGTGGAGCGGGATTTCGGGGTTGAGTTTGGCGACCCAGTCCACCAGCTCGGACAGGTCCTGGTCCGAGTCGTTCAAGCCGGTGACCACCAGGTTGGTCAGTTCGACCAGGCATGATTTCTGGGCGCGCTCGATGGTCTTGAGCACGGGCTCGAGCCGGCCGTGGCAATACTTGCGGTAGTATTCGGGCCGGATGGACTTCAAGTCTATGTTCATGGCGTCGATGTACGGGATCAGCTCCTCAAACGGCTCGGGGTTGTAGTAGCCGTTGGTGACCAGCACGTTTTTGAGCCCGGCCTGTTTCGCCTCCACCGAGCAGTCGAGCACGAATTCAAAGCTGATGAAGGGCTCGTTGTAGGTGTAGGCGATGCCGATGGAGCCGTGCTTCTTGGCCGCGTCCACCAGCTCTTTGGGCTTGACCTTTTCCGTCGGCACGATCGCCTCGACCAGTTGGTAGTTCTGGCACCAGGGGCACGCGAAGCTGCACCCGATGGTGCCGATGGAAAGAATCTGGGAGCCGGGATAAAAATGGTAGAGCGGCTTCTTCTCAATCGGGTCCATGGCGATGGCCGAGACGTCGCCGTAGCGGTGCGCGTAGAGCTCGCCGTCGATGTTGGTCTTGTTCAGGCAGATGCCCATCTTGCCCGGCTTGATCACGCACTCGTTCGGACAGAGCAGGCACTTCACCGCGCCCGCGTCCTTCTTGACCCAGTATTTCGCCTTTTTCATCGCTCTCGCCCCGGGAATGGACCGCTCCCGTTGCCATCACTCTTTGCCATATTCTGTGCGAGCGAATTCATTCGCGATTCCTTAATGCCCAATCCCAAAAACCGTCAACTGACAACTGAAGCTCTGACCCCAATCACCTCTCCACCTGGAAGGACTGGAATTCGCCGCTGGCTGATTCCCAGAACACGTCCACGTTTTGCACTCTTGCCGAGGGCGGGCCTTGCCAGGACCACCCAATCAACTCCTCCAGCTTTTCTTTCGGGCCTTCGGCCACGATCTCGACCGAGCCGTCCATCCGGTTCCTCACCCAGCCGGTGAGTCCCAGCCGGGACGCGGTCATCTGGGTCTCGTGCCGGTAGAAAACCCCCTGCACCCATCCGCTGACCACCAGCCGCACACGGTTGCCGGTTGAATTCGGCTTCAAACCAGCCCTCCGATTTTGAGCATCTCCAGAAATTCCTTTTCGGAGATGATTTTAACCCCGAGCTTTTCGGCCTTGTCCAGCTTGCTTCCGGCCTCTTTGCCGGCGATCACGAAATCGGTCTTGGCGCTGACGCTGGACGCGGTCTTTCCGCCCCCGCGCTGGATCAGGGCCTTGGCCTCGTCCCGGGTCATGGACTCCATCCCGCCGGTGAGCACAAAGCTCTTGCCGGTGAACGGCGTTTCCTTTCCGGCCCGGACCGGCTTCTCAAAGCTGACGCCCAAACCGATGAGCGCCTTGACCAGCTCCCGGTTTTCCTTGTTGGCGAAAAAATCATGCACCGCGCCCGCGACCTCCGGCCCGAAACCCTCAACGCTCATCAAATCTTCCAGGCTTGCCTTCTCAATGGCCTCAATGCCGCCGAACTCGTTGGCCAGGTCCTGCGCAGTGGTCTCTCCCACGTGGCGGATGCCGAGCGCATTGAGCAACCGGGCAAGCGTGGTTTTTTTGCTCTTCTCAATGGAGTCGATGAGGTTCTGGGCGCTCTTGTCGCCGAGCCCTTCGAGCCCGGCGATGTCCTGCTTCTTCAGCCGGTAGATGTCATCGATGCGTTTGAGCATGTCCTTTTCGAAAAATTTCTCCGTGAGCTTTTCGCCCAGGCCTTCGATGTTCATGGCGCCCCGGCCGGCAAAATGCAGAATCCGCTCCTTCACCTGCGCCGGACAATTAATATTAATGCAGCGGTGGACCGCTTCGCCTTCCTCGCGCACCACCCCGGAGCCGCACACCGGGCAGCGGGCCGGAATCTTATAAGGCTTCGCGCCCCTGGGCCGCTTCTCCGGAACGAACTTGACCACCTCCGGGATCACGTCCCCGGCGCGCTGCACCACCACCGTGTCGCCGATCCGGACGTCCTTGCGGTCGATCTCGTCCTGGTTGTGGAGCGTGGCGCGCTGCACGGTCACGCCTCCGATCTCCACCGGCTCGAGCACCGCCACCGGCGTGAGCGCTCCGGTCCGGCCCACGCCCACGATGATGTCCTTGACCACCGAGGTCTTCTGCCGGGCCGGAAACTTGGCCGCCAAAGCCCAGCGCGGAGCGCGAGCGGTAAAGCCCAGACGCCTCCACCAGCCCATGTCGTTGACCTTGACCACCATGCCGTCAATTTCGTACTCGACCCGGTCGCGCTCCTCCAAAAGCTTGCGCCAGACGTCGATCACATGGTCGATGCCGCGGCAGAGTTCAACCCGCTTCTGCACCGGAAAGCCCCATTGCCTCAACTGCTCCAGAAATTCCCACTGGCTTTTGAAATTCACGCCCTTCATCTCGCCCGGCTGGTAGGCGTAGAAGTGGAGCTTGCGGCCCGCGGTTACGCCCGAGTCAAGCTGCCGGACCGAGCCCGCGGCCGCGTTGCGGGGGTTGGCGAACAGCGGCTCCCCGGTCTTCTCGCGCTCCTTGTTCAGCTTCTCAAAGTCCGCGACCCGCATGTAAACCTCGCCGCGGATTTCAATCAACTCCGGGACGCTCTTGTCCGACATGCGCAGCGGAATGGCCCGGATGGTCTTGAGGTTCCGGGTGACGTCCTCGCCGACCTCGCCGTCGCCCCGGGTGGCCCCCTTCACCAACAGGCCGTTTTCGTATAACAGATTCATGGCCAGGCCGTCGATTTTGGGCTCGGTGACATATTCCACGTCGCTGGTCACGGCCAGGAACTTGCGCACGCGCTGGTCAAAGTCCTGAACCTCCGAAATGTCCATGGCATTGTCCAGGCTGAACATGGCCATGAGGTGCCGGGTCTTCGTGAACTCGGTGAGCGGGGCAAAACCCACGCGCCGGGTGGGGGAATCGGGAGTGACGAGCGCGGGGTATTTTTGCTCGAGATCCTTGAGACGGCGCATGAACTCGTCGTATTCCGCGTCGCTGATCTCGGGGTTGTCGTACACGTAGTAGCGGAGGTTGTGGTAATTGATCTGCTCGCGGAGCTTAGCGATTTCCTTCTTCGCGCTTTCCCCAGCCGTCATCAACCCCTCCTCGCTAAAGTCTAACATAAGTCCAAGCCAAATTACAGGCGCTCCGCGCCTCCCGCCCCGTAGGGGCAGGGCTTACCCTACCCTAAATCCTCTGCCTGATCTTGACCGTGTTGCCGATTCGATAGCCCCGCGCTTTAGCGCGGGGTAGGCGGGCCACCTCTCTCCCCTGCTGCGGCCCGCGCCAGCGCGGGCCGCAGCAAAAGGGGGCGCGACCCGGTTCATGGCCCCCCAATTTCAGGTATGCCACTGAAGGTCCCTGGCCGGGGAATTTGCCTAATGCTCCTTTTTACGCCATCATCTCTCCTCATGAGCGGGAAATACAGCGCGAGCATACCCGCGATCGCGATCGTGGGCCGCCCCAACGTGGGCAAGAGCACGCTCTTCAACCGCCTGGCCGGGGAAAAAATCGCCATCGTTGAAGACGTCCCCGGGGTCACCCGGGACCGGCTTTACGCGAAAATGGAATGGAACGGGATGCGCTACGACCTCATCGATACCGGCGGCTGGGTTCCCGAGGCCGAGGGCGAATTTTACACCGAGCTCAAGACCCAGCTTGAGATCGCGGTCTCCGAGGCGGACGCGGTGATTTTTCTGCTCGATGGCAAGGAGGGGCTGATCCCCGCGGACCGCCTGATTTTAGACGAGCTGCGCAAGATACGGAAACCGGTGTTTTTCGTGGTGAACAAGGTTGACACTTCTACGCGGGAAAAATTCGGCTACGAGTTTTACGAGTTGGGCGCGGAAAAAATTTACATGGTCTCCGCGGAGCACGGCCGGGGCGTGGCGGACCTGTTGGACGAGATCACGGAGCAGGTCCCGGGCTATCAGGCCGCGGCGTTGGAGGAGGAGTCTCCGGTCCCGCGCATTGCGGTGATCGGCAGGCCTAACGTCGGGAAGTCGAGCCTGATCAATTACCTTTTGGGGGAGTCGCGGCTGCTGGTGACTTCAGAGCCGGGAACCACACGCGACACGGTGGACAACGAGGTTGAGCACGAGGGCAAAAAATACGTGTTCGTGGACACCGCGGGTCTCCGCCGCAAGGCCCGGATCGACCAGAAGCTCGAGCGGATCAGCACCATCCGCGCGCTCAAGGCAATGGAGCGCTCAAACATGATCCTGCTCATGGTCGACGCCACCGAGGGCGCCACCGACCAGGACGCCAAACTCGCCGGGCTGATTTTGCGCCGGGGAAGAGCATGCATCATCCTGGTCAATAAATGGGACCTGCTCAAAGACGAGAAGGAGCAGGAAAAAACCCTGAAGGAATTGCGCCAGACCCTGCTCCATATCGCCTTCGCCCCGGTCCTCACCATTTCCGCCAAAACCGGACTCGGAATCGATAAATTGTTCCCGGCCATCGATGAGGTCTTCAAGCAATACAACCGCAAGATCGCAACCGGGGAATTGAACCGAAAGCTCGAACAAATCCTCACCCGCACCCAACTCCCGAACCGGCAGGGACGGCCGCTAAAGGTCTTCTACGCCACCCAGACCCGGGTCCGCCCCCCCACCTTCGTCCTCTTCGTCAACTACCCCGAAATAATCAAACAACCTTTTTCCAGATTTCTCCAGAACAGCATCTCTTCCGAATTCCAATTCTCCGGCACCCCTATCGGAATTGAATTTAGAGCACGCTCCAAACGGCGCGAAAAATCCTGAAATTCAGCGCGAAGCGCTTTGGAGTGCGCGCGGCTTCGGCCGCCGCTTTCTATTTCTTCAATGTGCGCCTGCCCGTACCCCCATGGGACGGAGGAGGAAGATCGCGTAGTCCCGCGGAGGCCACGACGCGGGATGCGCCTGTCCTCCGAAGCGTCCCGCCCCAGCGGGAGCGAAGGAGGAAGGGGCTTTCTCGTCCTTCGTAGTCCCGCGCTAAGGCGGGACGAAGTAGGAAGTCCCGATGATTTCAACCACCACGACACAACGAACACAACCTGAAACAAGCAACCAGAAACAATGTTCCGCGCACCACGAAAACGATAATGTTTAATGTTTAGCTTTGACCCCATTGGATCACCATTGGATCACAATAGCATCTCATCTAAATGCGAGGCCCGCGGAATGAAGTGAGGCGGAATCAAGACCTGACCCCAAAATCAGACCCCAAAATCAGACCCCAAAATCACTAAAATCACCGACCCCATATTTCTCTACAGACAAGTTAATACCACCGGGGGATTTTGCTGCGGACTGTAATAAAAAGTCGAAACTTTGGATTTAAGGATATTTATGTCGGGACAATCTCCAGCATCCAGTAAATTGTAAGAAACACTTAGCGACTGATCAACTGTTGACCAAGGGAGACCTGTTAATGGAAAGATGTCGCTGATTTTGTTGTTTTTGAGACTAAGCCAATGTATCTGGGTCAATCCTGAAAGAACGGAGATGTCCGCGACTTGATTATTTGCAAGATCTAGATCCCATAGGCCGGTTAGATTAGTAAGCACAGAAATATCTGCGATCTGATTGTTATTCAAATATAAATAAGTCAAGTATCCGGGTTTTGACAGTTTGGATAGATTAGAGATGTCGCTGATATAGTTATGTGATAGGTCAAGCAAAAGAAGATTGCTCATTGTTGAAAGTTCCGGCACGGCGGTGAGGGCATTTCCTTGGAGGTAAACATTTTGCAAATTTGTTAGAGTTTTCAAAGTCAAAGTATCGGTTATCTGGTTATTTATAAGAAAGATATGTCTTAGCATGGACATTCCGGATAGCGGAGAAATATCGCTGATGTTATTGCAGTTGAGTCCAAGTGACGTCAAATTAGTCAGCCCCGAAAGAGGTGAAATATCACTTATGTGTTCAGCTGTAATTTCAAGGTTCGTCAGATTGATCAAACCTGAAAGGTGCGAAATATCGAGGGGCTCACTGCCGGAAAGTTCGGCGAGCATGAAAAGTGGCGGGTGGTAATGCATTTGGAATGCACAAATTTCCGGCCCCGAACCTATTAGACGTAAGTCGGTCATGGCGTAAGCATATTCCAGTCCCGTCAAATCGTTTATATCTAGACTCGGCCAAAACATTTTTATGGCGCACATATCCGTGCTGATGATGATGCCGGTGGCCTTGGAAATTTTGGTTCTGACCTCGGATTCAAGGTTTGGGTCCACAAAGGTGACGGTCTCGGACTCGTCGACATTGCCATCACAATCGTTATCCAAGGCTTCTCCGCAAGCGATTTCCATGGCTCCCGGATGCACAGAGGTCTTGGTGTCATCGCAGTCATAACTCACGGTTACATAGGCATCACATCCTGCGAAGTACGAATCCCCGTCAAGATCAACGCAAGTTCCGCTTTCAGTCCAGACATTGGGGTTTGAATCATCCTTGTCTGATCCTTGCATGCAATACATGCCCCGGCCATCTCCATCCGCGTCAATGCAATGATGGTCGCTGCTACCGCCTCCATCACCGCCGAAGCAGCCTAAACCAACCATCGTTGCCAGAACAAAAATAAAGCACAATAATCGAGGTTTCCCAATAATCATTTCTTTCATGCTCTCAGCTCCTTTCGAACCAAAAGAGCACCCTGCGATTCGAGTGCTCTGCACTTTGGCAATCGTCGGGCATTCAGCGATTCAATACTTTTACTGCTTTTCCGATTTTCAACTGCAAGGTCTTTTTAGCATTTTTTGAAATGTTTGTCAAGCATAAAATCGAAAGAATCTTCGTTCACCACAGAGACACATCCAGCCTTCGTAGCCGAAATTACTTCAGCGGAGTAGGCGAGAACACAGAGAATTCAGTCTTCAATGTGCGAGCGACTTTAGTCGCTATTCAACTTCAGACCCCTGTGATTTGCCTTTTCGCACCTTCGAAAACTGCCGAAACCTGCCTGCAATCCCGCCTCGTCCCGCCTTAGAGCGGGACTCCGCGGGACTCGCTTCGCTCGGCCTCAGACCCTTATATTTCCTGACCCTTGTTATTTGGCGATTTTGTTCAACCTGATTAAACAAAAATCCGGCGTAAAAACTTGATAAATAAAGCCAATTAATTCTGTTTAACCGGATTGAAATTCGGTCAACTTGCGCGAAAACGGAGATTCCCTTTCAACTTCAATTCTGTGCGAGCGATTTCAATCGCGATTCTCGTGAACATTTTTTGCTATTAATAGAGGGAGGAGAAGTCCTGTCGATTATCGACAGGACGAACGGCAGTGCAGAGAGCCGGGCGGCGCATACGCGCCGCCGG
>Ga0315294_10002596_pt1 | contig 19712 bp, 12 predicted proteins | sample YL17G13_40_MG_FD_203626 | JGI IMG/M metagenome (GOLD analysis project Ga0315294, IMG submission 203626) | Sediment microbial communities from Yellowstone Lake, YNP, Wyoming, USA - YL17G13_40 | ecosystem: Environmental > Aquatic > Freshwater > Lake > Sediment | place: USA: Wyoming | collected...
GGATTGAGCCGAAAGTTTGTTCTGCCGACCCCGGAGGCGGGCCATAATTGTTGGCCAGGTCAAAATGTGTTATGCCCAGGTCGAACGCCCTGGTGATCATGGCACGACTGTTTTCCATAGTGTCCACGCCGCCAAAATTATGCCACAATCCAAGAGACACTGCGGGGAGCAAAAGCCCGCTTTGTCCGCAGCGGTTATATTTCATTTCATTATATCGATTCTCTGCGTCTGTCAGGGCCACCCGTGGTCCTTTCAATTAGTATATAATAGCTTCGATAACTGCATTTATCTTAAACAGACTTGTGTGACTTTTGTGATGCGGCATAACATCTTTTTTTGGATGCCATAATCTACAGCAAAACTATTACCACTGGTCAGAAAAGCCGGGAGTATTATAATGTCTTAATGTAGTTTGAAATCAGCAAAAATAAATTTTTATAAGCTTTTATTTGCCGGTAATTTCAAGTTCGTACGACTTTTGGAACACTACGACTATAACGATGCTTATAAAACAGCAGCCTTGGCAGGACCGGTAGATTCGCCTATGAACAGTTGAGGCTGGCTCGGCTGGATGAGCAGAGAACCGACCCATTTATTGTCCGTCGATTTCGTTCGCTCAATGCACATACGGATATAGGGCGTCGGGTCAGGCATTTCAATACAGGTCAGAGATGGTGAAAGATAACGAGCTAAACCCTCATCGTTTATTGTACAGACGCTGATATCTTCACCGACCTTTATACCCCGGTCGCGCATAGCACGAATTGCGCCGATGGCTGCGATGGCGGTAGTACAGAAAATCGCGGTTGCCTTAAGCTTGTTTTTATCAAGTATTTTGCACATGCGGTCGTATGCCCATGTTAATTGAGCCTCGTAAGGAGTATAGGGCTGCACCGGTTCTCCATGGAGGTAACCGTTAATCCGATGGGCTGCCCGCCACAAATTCCATTGTTCGATTCTATTTACGATGACTGGATCGAGAGTCTGAACGTTAAAGCAATCGACGCTCTGGTGGCCTAATTCACCAAGTTTGTCCAGTAGTCTTTGCGTAAAGAAGGGTGGGAATAGACATACCGATGCAATATTGTAGGCAGTAAAGTCTCGTTCGAGAACAGCGAGCGAGCGACCGGTTTCCTGCAGCCTCGTAATAATACGTGCAGGTATTTCCTCTCCGCTGGGGAACAGAAAAACACCGTCAAAGTTCTCGATTGCATCGAGCAGTATAGGGTCATCCCAGTGCACATAAAGGATAGTGCGTACACGTGCATGAGCGTCGCAGGCAGCTGTTTCGATGGCAAGACGCCACCGTTCGATGTTACCCGATGATGTTGAGGGAACAAGGAAAGCAAACGTAAGCAATCCCTCGGTGACGTCGCGGCAGATAGTCAATCTGCCGTTGGGCTGCCGCTCGAGCAGACCCTTTTCCATCAGCCGTTCAATCGCTTTGCGGGCAGTCATACGGGATGCGCCGACCTCTCGTGAAAGCTCCCGTTCCGCAGGCAGGCCGGTCAGAAGATAATCTCCGTGCCGTATGCGGCGTTCAAGAATAGATTGAATCTGCTTTATTTTGGTCATTATTAGTCTTCAAATAATCTGGTTTACAAAACCAAGTTTTAGCCCATATATGTAGCTAATAAGCCATCACTATTTACCAATTATAATCAACATTCATACGAATGTCAAGAATGTTAGTTGAAATAGTTGGAATAATCTTATAAAAAAACAAAAAAAGCTTGACATGCCCGAAGAGATTAGATACAATCTTGGTAAGGTATACTAAAGTTTAGATAGCTTTGGAATATAAGAGCCGTTTTATTGGAATGAAAAAGCACTTATGGAGGTGAAATCAACACTCCGAAAGCGTGTCGGAGGATGATTAATAGTTACTATATTTTGGGCAATATGACGGTGAATGTGGTTACGTTTTTGAAAAGAAGGATTGAATGCCAAAGAGTGTAAAGGACACGCTCCGAATGCAGTCAGAGTTTGGATGTGTGTCTTGTAAAATTTTATAGTGTTTCAGGTTCGAATGTTAAACTTTTAAAGATCGTATTTATTTAAAGAAGTTTGAGTTAAGTTTTAATTTTGTGGAGGAAAGAAGATGAAAAAGTTTTTTATTTTATTTTTGTTGCTGGCTGTAGCCGGCAGCGCATGGGCATCCAATGACTGGAAGACAGCTAACACCGACAATGCCTGGTTTACCCCAACCAACTGGAGCGGCGGTGTGGTTCCGTCGAGGGCCGTGGAGACCAATACGCGGACATACCAGACGCTTTTTAACACCATTGTTGGGGGGCCGGTAATCAACAGCGGAGCTGCTGAGTCCTTTCAATTAGAGGTAGGAGGAAGTAATGATGCTGTCGGCCCGACTAAGAGTATCGGGACCGTGACGATTAACGGCGGCACGCTGACGACGGGAAGTCTGGATAACCTGAGGGGAGGCTATTTCCGTTGCGGTGCATCCAGCACGTCCAACAGATGGGGCGCGATATATATGAATGGCGGCACCGTCAATGTCGGTGGTGTCGAACCATTCACTGTTGGATGGGGCTCTACCACCCTTGATGTAAGGGGATGGCTGTACATGACCGCTGGAACCATTAATGTGACCAACAAGTTCATCATCGGCAACGCTGCGGGCGCAAGCGGCTATGCAGACCTCGACGGCGGCACTATTTATGCCGGTGATTTTCAGATGAAGGTCACTGCCGGAACCGGAACTGTCTCCTTGAATATGAGCGGCGATGCCGAGATTATCATCACCGGCGACAAGACGGCTCTCGTTGCGCAGTATATGGATAACGGCTGGATCAACGAGGAAGTCCTGTATGACTACGACGGACGCAACCCCGGCAAGACAACGCTTTATATTCCTGAGCCAGCGACGCTTTGCCTGCTCGGCTTTGGTGCTTTGAGCTTGCTCAGACGCAAACGGTAGCAGCAACTACACAGTTTTAAAAAACAAATAGGCAAGCCCTTTTTTTAAGGGCTTGCCTTGTTTTTAATTACAGGAACCCATCCCAGACTAAAACAAACCATGAATCAAAATGCGGCTCACTGTTCCATGGTGAGGGAATAACCTCCATCGATATTTTCCCTTCTTGACAATAAGTATGATTACCAATACAGTGCAAATTATGCCAAAATTTATGAAGAAATCTCTCACTATTTTCATTTATTTGGCCTTGGCAGCAAGTACGTTACTGGTCTTTTGGCAAGTACGCAGCCATGATTTTGTCTTTGCCGACGACCCAGCGTATATTACAAGGAATCCGATCGTACAAAACGGCATTACATTGGAAGGTGTCGTCTGGGCCTTTACAACCGGTCACACGGGCTACTCGCATCCATTGACGTGGCTGTCGCACATGCTGGATTGTCAATTATTCGGCATGAATGCCGGAGGGCATCATTTAGTCAGTCTATTTTTTCATATCGCCAACACACTGCTGCTTTTTATGTTGCTCAAGAAAACAACCGCTCGGGTTTGGCCGAGCTTTTTTGTTGCTGCGGCGTTCGCGCTCCATCCTGCTCACATAGAATCGGTTGCGTGGGTGGCTGAGCGGAAAGACGTTTTGAGTACGCTGTTTTTCATTTTGACTCTGCTGGCCTATACGGCTTACGCGGGACGGCAAACGAAACTGCGGTATATTTTGGTGCTTTTGAGTTATGCGATGGGCTTAATGGCAAAGCCCATGCTGGTTACGCTGCCGTTTGTGCTTTTGCTTTTGGATTACTGGCCGCTCGGCAGGTTTGAACCCGGAGTTGGCAGTAACAAGAGCGGACATCGAAATAAAAGGGCAGTTGAATCTCGCAAGTCTCTTGGTTATCTCGTTTGGGAAAAGCTGCCTTTGTTTGCTCTGTCGGCCTGTTTGAGCGCTCTAACTTTTTATGTTCAAAAAATAACTGGAGCGGTTGTTAAACCGGACATATTGACATTTCAAGTTCGTTTTTTTAATGCAATAATTTCATACGGCAAATATATCGCAAAATTTCTCTGGCCCAGTAAGCTGTCGTTCCTTTATCCTTACCCGCATTTGCCTTTACCTGTTTGGCAGATTGTCGCATCTTCGGCTGTTTTGCTTGGCGTTTCTGTTTTTGTGTTTAAATTTCACCGGCAAAAGTATTTGACTGTCGGCTGGCTTTGGTTTTTGGGAACGCTTGTACCTGTAATCGGATTTGTGCAGGTTGGCGTACAGGCCATGGCCGACCGATACACGTACGTTCCTTACATAGGACTTTTTATCATGGTCGCGTGGGGCATGAGCGATTTGGTCGCGAAAAGAACATACGGCAGGGTTACGCTGGGGTCGGCTATGTTCATTGTAATCGCAGCAATGGGCACATCTACGTATTTTCAGCTTGGCTGCTGGAAAGACAGCATAAGCTTGTCTCGGCATGCAGCCGAGGTAACGCAGGATAAACTCATTGCGCATCTTGCCAGGAACAATCTGGCCTGGATTCTCGCGACCAGCCCTGACCCGAATATGCGAAACCCCTCTGAAGCAATTCGTATTGCCCAAGAACTGAGCAACGAGACTAATTATAACAATCCTGCCGTGCTCGATACGCTCGGAGCCGCTTATGCTTCTGCGGGCAGATTCGCCGAAGCGATTGAAATGGCGCAAAAGGCCTTAAGTTTGGTTGATAAGAACGACAAATATATGCTTGAGCAGTTTCAGCGCCATTTGGACTTGTACAAGGTTTCCAGACCGTATATCGAGACCCTGCAGGAAAACAAAAACGCAAAATAAAAAATGAATAAACCACAACCCAAAAATTTTATTTTCTATATTTATCTGCTTTTAGCGGTCGGTACGTTGGTTTGCTTCTGGCAGGTCCGTAATTTTGATTTTACCAACTACGATGACAATTTGTACGTAACCGAAAATCAGCATGTTTTGAGCGGCCTGACCGCCGACAACATCTTTTGGGCATTTACCACCGGACACACCGGATACTGGCACCCGCTGACCTGGCTTTCGCTCATGCTTGATTGCCAATTGTTTGGTCCTAATCCGGGCAGAATGCATTTGATAAATCTGCTTTTTCACCTTGCGAATACCTTGCTGCTCTTTGCGATTCTAAAAAAAATAACAGCCGCCGTATGGCCAAGCGCATTTGTTGCCGCGGCCTTTGCCCTTCATCCGATGCACGTCGAATCGGTTGCGTGGATAGCGGAACGCAAGGATGTGCTGAGTACATTATTTTTACTGCTCACATTGACTGCTTATCTCAGCTACGTAAGACACAAAAGTCTGTTTAGCTATATACTTGCAGTTATGTTGTTTGGATTGGGTATTCTTGCCAAACCTATGCTCGTCACTTTGCCGTTTATACTCCTGCTGCTCGATTATTGGCCGTTGAATCGTCTTGAACCGCAGGCCGTAAAGCCCTACGGCCGCCAATTCGGCAAATCGTCCGTTGTTACTGACAGACGCGCGGTTCTGTATCGAGTAATAATCGAAAAAGTTCCTTTTTTCATGCTTTCGGTTCTTACAAGCTTAGTCACATTTGCGGCTCAGTCCGGCGCCGGTATCGCACCTGATGTCAATGCCCTTCCTTTGAGCAGCCGAGTTGCAAATGCCTTATTGTCGTACACAAGATACATTGGCAAAATGTTATGGCCGCAAAACCTCGCGGCATTTTATCCTTTCGACATCGGCAAGTTCACATACGCGCAGGTTGCGCTATGTGCGATATTACTGCTTGTTATATCTGTTTTCGTGATTGGTTTCGGACGAAAACAAAAATACCTGCTTTTCGGCTGGTTCTGGTTTATCGTAACGCTCACCCCCGTTATAGGCCTGATTCAAGTCGGCACACAGGCTTATGCCGACCGTTATACCTATGTATCATATATAGGTTTGTTCATAATGATTGCCTGGGGCCTGCGGGCGCTTCTCTCGAAATGGCCGTATCGAAAAATCGTCTTTGGCATATCGATGCCGATTGTGCTTACGATACTTGGAATGTGTGCTTGGCTGCAGGTAAGCTATTGGAAAAATAGTTCCACCCTTTTTTTGCACGCCCTTGAGGTAACTCAAGACAATTATGTTGCGCACTTTAACCTTGCAGATGATTGGCTTACACAAGGTAAACCCGCTGTTGCACTTGAACATTATAAAAAAGCTCTTAAAATCATGCCCGGTTATTCAGACGCCGCTCTTTCAATCGGCTATATCCTTGCCGGCCAGGGTGACTTAAATCAGGCTGTTGAATATTTTAAAAAAGCAATTCAATTAACGCCTGATTCCTTGGCAGCACATTACAATCTCGCAGTTGCCCTGCAAAAGCAAGGAAGGCTCGACGAAGCGGCTGCTCACTTTACTAAGGTCATACAGATTGCTCCTGACATGCCTTCTCCAATGAATGATCTTGCCTTACTCATTGCTACTCACCCTGAAATCAAAAACCGCGATGTGAATGAGGCGATTCGTCTTGCACGCCGTGCTTGTGAACTTACGAATTATCATAACCCTGCCATGTTGGGCACGCTGGCAGCGGCATATGCCGCCGCCGCCAGATTCTCCGAAGCGGTCGATACCGCCCGAAAGGCTATAGCGATTGCCGACAGTGCCAACCAGCCTCAGATTAAAAATATTATTCAGTATCATCTTACCTTCTACGCACAAGGCAAACCCTACATCGAACCTGCTGCAGCCCCCTTTCCCGATGCCCAAAAACCATAATCAGCCTTCGGAAAAGCGACACTTTTGGATTAAAGTGTTGCATAATGGCATCAGAAGGTTCATAATAGCTGTAGTGAGGATTTTTAACCTAATGTTCTCCAATTTGGTGGCGGAAGCAGCAAAGTTGTACTCAACGGCAACAAGGTATCAGCCCTCAATCACCCTGCCGACAGGCCAATAAAAAGACAATCCCCCTATCTTGTATGGAGGTTGAATTTGCTTTATTATGGGTATTATTAGTCCTTAAATAGTCTGATACACCTTCTACCTTATAACCAATAGTCTGTACGAGTACCAGAAATGTCGGTGGAAATGGTTAAGTTAAGTAAAATAAAACTTGGAATAATCTTATAAAAAAACAAAAAAAGCTTGACATGCTTATGGAGATTAGATACAATTCTGGTAAGGTATACTAAAGTTTAGATAGCTTTGGAATATAAGAGCCGTTTTATTGGAATGAAAAAGCACTTTTGGAGGTGAAATCAACACTCCGTCAGCGTGTCGGAGGATGATTAATAGTTACCATATTTTGGGCAATATGACGGTGAATGTGGTTACGTTTTTGAAAAGAAGGATTGAATGCCAAAGAGTGTAAAGGACACGCTCCGAATGCAGTCAGAGTTTGGATGTGTGTCTTGTAAAATTTTATCGTGTTTCAGGTTCGAATGTTAAACTTTTAAAGATCGTATTTAAAGAAGTTTGAGTTAAGTTGTAATTTTCTGGAGGAAAGAAGATGAAAAAGTTGTTTATTTTATTTTTGTTGCTGGCTACAACCAGCAGCGCGTGGGCAGCGGGGACCTGTGACTGGTGGGATGAAGCCGGCCCCGCCCCGGGGTACACCAGCCGCGACCGCGATTGGTTTAATCCGGCCAATTGGGTTTGGAGTGATAATACTTTGCCGGCTCCGGGCATACCGACTGCGACTCTTGACGTAAAGACGCACCGAACTTTAGCCGCTCCGTACACCCTGACGCCAATCATCGCCGATGGAGATGCTGTGGCAAACGTGATTAATATTGGCGGAGTTGGCGCCAACGCCGAGCCCTACGGTCAGCTGACAATAAACAGCGGCTCGCTTACGGTAGCCAACGGTCTCAGGTGTGGCGGAAGCAGCAGCAGCAAAAGGTCTGGCCAGTTGTTTGTGAACGGCGGCATTATTTATGCCCCTGCTTACCTTGCCGTAGGCTATGGCCCCGGCACAACAAGCGGCACAACCGGCTGGTTGTATATGACCGCCGGAGATGTAAACGTTGGCACGTTCGATATCGGCCGTGTTGCCGGCACAAACGGCTACGCGGACATCAGCGGCGGCACCATTTACGCCAACGACTTCAGAATGAGGCCGGCCGGCGGAACTGGAATCGTCTCGCTGAATCTTAGCGGTACCGGCAAAATTATCATCAACGGCGACAAGACGCAAGTTGTTGTAGGCCCTGATAATGATCTTGTGGATTGGATTGACAGCGGCTGGATCAACCCGGAAGTCCTGTATGACTACGACATTAGCAACCCCGGCAAGACAACGCTTTATATTCCAGAGCCGGCGACGCTTTGCCTGCTTGGAATTGGTGCACTGAGCTTACTTAGACGACGCAAATAAGTTTGTGAAGCTACTTAAGGCAGGCCTTTTATAGAGGCCTGCCTTAAGATTTTTGCGGCTTCTTAATCTCTCACGATGTGAGGCTGATTATGGTCTAAAAATAGTAGTGAGAATTTCGAATGAGAGATTAAGTCGAAAAGAGAAGTCTGATATTTTTTTAGTTTTTGAAGGAAGAGAATGATGAAGAAGAAAGTGTTTTATTTGGTTTCTCTATTATTGGTGCTGGGTGCAGCCGGCATCGCTTCGGCAATTACTAACCTCTGGGTGACCGGCGGAACCGATGATTGGAATACCCCTGCAAACTGGAGCATGGGACATGTGCCTTATAACGGGGCTTTGAATGCTGCCGGCTATGCCGACCCTCTTAATGAAGAGGCAAAGATAAATGGCGCAACAGGAACAGGCCCGGTCATTGGAACGGGCGATGTAGTAAGTGCGTATCGTGTCTTCGTAGGCTCTACTGGTTACGGCGAGCTTACAATTGATGGCGGAACTCTTTTAACCAACGGTTACATGACAAGCGCCTATGTTGTCACTACTACCAGTGCGTTAGTTACTATGAAAAGTGGTACCGTTCAAATTGGCTTTACTGGAGGCACTAACGGTCATTGGTACCTGGGGCGATATGGCGCGACCACATTCAACATGTCGGGCGGCGATTTCACCATAATGAACGATCTTAATATCGGCCAGTATGCGAGCGGCAATGGCACGGTAAATCTTAGCGGCGGAACACTGACAGCAAGCACTCTGAAGAAAACCGGCACTGCGCATATTGATATTACCGGCTCGGGCAAATTGGTTCTCCTGGGCGATGATACTGCTGTTGTTTCGACATGGCTCGGCAATGGCTGGCTTACAGGCAATGGCAATGACTTAGACATCCAGTACGGCTACAATCTTACCACCAACAAGACAACTGTATGGGTTCCTGAACCGGCGACAATCTGCATGCTCGGCATCGGTGTTTTTGGTTTGATTAGACGCAAATAATTTTGTGAAGCTACTTAAGGCAGGCCCCATGCAGGGGCCTGCCTTAAGATTTTAGTAATCTTTGAATCGCCGGGATTAGTAATAAATATTGTATCTTTAGATTGCAGAAAGCAGCATGCCTAAAAAGCTATTATTTATAACGGTTCTTTTCCTGATGGCTTCGACAGGCAGCGTTGGAGCGGCAGACGGCCAATGGCAGGGCACAATCAATTGCCCTGATTTCACAATAGCAACAGTTGCCGGAAGTACGGCGAGTATGGATATAACCGACGGCAATAAAGAAAAGATTTTAGGAGAATTGTTATCATGTGTTTTTATACGCCTAATTTAACCCACAGATTTTTTAGGAAAAGTATCATGTCTAAAAAATACAGTCTACTGGTTTCTATCGTCCTGCTGCTGAGCATAGCCGCAATGTCATCTGCAGTAAATATAACCTGGTCAAATGGCGGCGCTGACGGCAACTGGACTAATACCGCAAACTGGACAGGTGGTGTAGTACCGGACTCTATCGACGATTGGGCCAAAATCCGTATGGCAACAGGACCGGTATTCAGTGCCGGCCGGACTGCTACCGCCTACAGAGTTTACCTTGAAGGCACCAACGGCACTCTAACCATGAGCAGCGGAACTCTTAACACAGTTAACCATATTTATGTGGCCGCTGTTTCAACTGATATCGGAACTCTTAATATGAGCGGCGGTGATGTTAATATTGCCGGTACTTTCTACATTTCCCGCGATATCGGCAGTGTCGCAACCGTAAACCTTTCCGGCGGAACAATTACTTGTGGCGTCCTGTCTATGGGGACGAGCGGCGGGACTGGAGGAAGAATTGATATTTCATCTACAGGCAAATTGATTATTGCCGGCAATGCTATCGCAACAATCACTCCATGGATTACAAGCGGCTGGATAAAGGCATACAACGGCGCAGGCACTGTATCTTACGACTATAATATTACCACCCCCCTCAAGACTACCGTATGGGCTGTCCCTCAGACAAAGGCCGGGGGCCCTTCGCCGGATAATAACGCCACTAACGTCAGTATACTGACCGATTTGTCATGGAGACCTCTTCCGGGAACAACTTCGCACGATGTTTACTTCGGAACCGCCTTTAATGATGTCAACAGTGCACATAGATTACTCGGCGATTTGATTGGAAACAACATCGTCGATTGGAATGATATATCAAAATTAACGGAGTACTGGCTGTTAGACCCTATAGGCTCAGACCCTTACGCTGGCGTCAACGACGATGACATTGTGGACTTCTTCGATTACGCCCTGCTCTCACAGGATTGGAAGAACAGCGCAAACTCTGTTTTCAAAGGCAATCAGGACACTAACAGTTTCGACCCCGGCACACTGGTGGAGGCAACGGTTTATTACTGGCGTATAGACGAAGTCAACAGCCTTGTCACTACAACCGGCGATGTCTGGAAATTCACAACGGTAGGCTTTGCCAACATAAAGAAAGGGCCTTACCTGATATATCCGAACATCAACACGCAGATGACCGTCTTATGGCAGGTAGATGTTACTTCTACATGCAATATCGCATGGGGCACTGATACGACTTATTCACTCGGAAGCGTCAATACGACCGAGTACGGCACCGACCATCAGCATAAATATAACATTACCGGCCTTACGCCCGGTACGAAATATTATTATCGCGTTACAATCAGCGGAGTACCGAAAACGGGCAATTTCTACGCCGCCCCTGCCGCAGACGCCAACAATGTAAAATTCTTTATGTACGGCGATACGCGAACCAACGGAAACCTAAATGACAGTCTTTGTGCACAGATGATTTCGACTTACACCGTTGACCCGGCTTATCAAACAATGGTTCTGCACGCAGGCGACTGGGTCGAAGGCGATTCAGAAGTTTTCTGGACAAACCAATGGTACAATTACAGTTATACAAATCTGATGACTGCGCCAGCAAATATGCCGTTTATGGGATGTATCGGAAACCATGAAAGCGGCGCCACTATCTATAAGAAGTATCGACCATTCCCCTTTGTTGCGGCCACTTACTTCTCATTTGACTACGGCCCGGTTCACGTTGCCGTAGTTGACCAGTACACTGCTTACACCAATCCTTCTGCCCAGTATACCTGGCTGGTAAACGACTTGAACAGCACACCAAAGCCGTGGAAGATTATTGTTCTCCATGAGCCGGGCTGGAGCTGCTTGAACAATCATACCAATAATACCACTGTTCAGGGCACTATTCAGCCGCTGTGCGTAACTTATGGCGTATCAATCGTTCTCGGCGGCCACAATCATTATTATGCCCGCGCCAGCGTTCCATTTGACTCTTCCCAGTATCCGCCTTGGGGTGATGTGCAGCATCTGACCAGCGGCGGCGGAGGCGCACCGTTTTACGATCCTGTGGCGGGACAGCCAAATATTGTGACTTATTCCAAGTCACTGGCAGTATCGAAGGTTGAGATTAGCGGAAATACGCTGACATGCACCACTATAAATTCGAGTGGTACAGTGCTTGATACGTTTACAATAACCAAGCCGTAAAAAATGAAATTAAGATAATTGTAATTATAAACAAAGGCCTTTGTTTTGTGTTATAGGCAGGTATCATATGTCCAAATATAATCAACAGAACTTTTAGGAGAAGTATCATGTCTAAAAAATACAGTCTATTGGTTTCTATCGTCCTGCTGCTGAGCATAGCCGCAATATCATCTGCAGTAGATATAATATGGGATAATGAGGCTGGTGACGCCAATTGGAACACCGCCTTGAACTGGAGCACGAATGTTGTTCCAGGCACTGCCAGCGGCCAGTATGCCAGAATCAAAATAGCAACAGGACCGGTATTCACCGGCCAGACAGCTTCCGTTTACAGAGTTTACCTTGAAGGCTCCAACGGCACTCTAACCATGAGCAGCGGAACCCTTAACACGGTTAACCATATTTACGCAGGCGTTGTTTCAGGCGATACCGCAACGCTTAATATGAACGGCGGTGATGTTAATATTGCCGGTACTTTCTACATTTCCCGCGATGCCGGCAGCAGCGCAACTATAAACCTTTCCGGCGGAACTATTACTTGTGGCGTCCTGAGTATGGGGACGAGCGGCGGGACTGGAGGAAGAATTGATATTTCATCTACAGGCAAATTGATTATTGACGGCAATGCTATCGCAACAATCACTCCATGGATTACAAGCGGCTGGATAAAGGCATACAACGGCGCAGGAGCGTTGATAAAAGACTATAATGTTACCACCCCCCTCAAGACTACCGTATGGGCTACAATTTCTGATAAGGCAACAATCCCTAACCCGATAAGCGATGCAAACAATGTGCCGGTCAGCGGAACGAATCTAAGCTGGAAACCAGGTATGTTTGCTGCTTCTCATGATGTCTATTTCGGCACTGTTTTAAATGATGTCAATAGTGCCGAGCGATTACTCGGCGACCTCAACGGCAACGGCATTGTCGATTTCAAGGACGCATCGCGGCTGACCCTTTACTGGTTAGCGAATCCTGCCGGCTCTGAGCCTTACGCAGGCGTCAACGACGACAATATCGTGGACTTTTTCGATTACGCCCTGTTTTCTCAGGACTGGAGGAATACCGCTGCCCCTGTATTCAAGGGCAATCAGGATGCTAATATTTTCAGTCCGGGCGCACTGGCATTTGCTGCAACTTACTACTGGAGAATCGATGAGGTAAACGGCCCTAATACGGCAAAAGGCGATGTCTGGTCATTTACAACTACGTCAGGCAAGGCGTCTTTCCGAAATCCCACCAACAACGAAGCAAATGTTCTTTCAAGAGCGGTCCTGGCGTGGACGGCCGGTGTAGGCGCTATATCGCACGATGTTTATTTCGGCACAAATCCAACGCCGGGTCCAAATGAATTCAAAGTCAATCAGACTGCTACGACATACAATCCGGGCACATCAATTGCGAACAGCACAACATACTATTGGCGTATAGACGAAAACTATGGAACCGGCACTGTGCAGGGCGATGTCTGGAACTTCACGACCATAGATGCTGCCAATGAACCCGACATTGTATTTGTTCAGGCCTCCGACCCGCAGATGGAGTGGAATTATTGCAATTCGGGCGGTGTTGATGATCTTAAATGGGGAATAACAATAAACAAAATCAATGTCATCAATCCCGACTTTATGCTTGTTACCGGCGACCTTATTAACTCCGCCGGCAACGATACTCAGGCAGCAGAATATAAGAGCTATAGGGCCGCTCTTAATCCGACGATTGAATGTTATGAAGTACCCGGAAACCATGATATAAGCGAACCGCCGGATGCAGGCAAATACCTGTGGTGGAAAAATAACTTCGGCTATCCTCTGGACGACGACAGCAACAACCCATGGTATGCTTTCGCATTTGGGGACAGTTTCTTTATCGGCCTTGATGATATTGTACTGAGATCTCCATTTGGCGGCCAAGATGTTAACGAAATGACCTGGCTGACGGAAACGCTTATAGACGCTAATGAGGCCGGATATGCGCATAAATTTGTGTTTATGCATGTTGCACTGTTCGTCACCTCTGCCGGTGAAGCTTATGACAGTGCGGGGAATTTGCCTCTACTTATCCGCGGCGAGCTTCTGGATCTTTTCCATGAGTACGGCGTAAAAGTTGTGATGGCAGGACATCGCCACACGAATAATTATGGTGTCGACGGCGACCTTGAAATGTTTACAACAACATCCTGCACATGCGGACTGGGCGGGACCCCAACGCCGCCTGGTATTCGCATTTTCAAGGTTTATTCTGACCGTGTCGAACAAGAGCAGCGCACCCTCGACAGCCTTCCATAACAATTAGGGTAATATTAAAAAAGACGGCAAGGATTGCAGAATTAAAAACCGTAAGGTGGTTTGTGTTTAAGAAAATAACTGCAGCAGCCGTTACAGTTTTGCTTTCTTTGGCTGTCAATGCTTCCGCTGTATCGTGGGACAACGGCAGCGGCGACCGCCTTTGGTCAACCGCTGCAAACTGGAATCCAAACGGTGTCCCGGACATTAACACCGTTATCTCAATTGATACAGCGGTACCCGGCCCAATTATCAATTCTCCAACCGCAGCGACCGGTTTCCAGATACGCGTCGGAGCAACCGGCGGCGCAAGTCTGACTATGAACGGCGGCACGTTCAATGCCGGCGAATGGCTTATGATAGGCCCCGAAGCAACCGGCAGACCCGGCACTTTAACTATGAACGGCGGGACTATAAGTCTGGGTTGTACAACCGCTGGAAATGGTCATCTGTGGCTCGGCCATATAAGCAGCGGAACTCTTACGATAAACGGAGGAACCATAAATGTGCCCGGCAAATTTGGCCTTGGCTTTTCCGGCGGCTCAGGAGCTGCATATCTGGACGGCGGAACTATAACGGCCGGTTCTTTTTCAATAACATCGTCTTGTTCCATCGATATAACCGGCGGCACATTGATTATAAGCGGCAACCAAACCACCATTATAAAGACATACATCGCTAATGGCTGGATTACAGCGTATGGCGGCAATCCGAGAGCAAGTCTCAATCTTGATTACAATATCTCAAATGCTGGAAAGACTACACTGACTGCTGCATTGCCAGACCTGTCGAAGGCCTGGAATCCAAATCCTGCCGGCACATGGCCGCAAGCATCCGCTGCCCTTACATGGTCATCGGGAGACGGGGCTGTTTCGCACGATGTGTATTTCGGAACCAATTTCGATGATGTTAACAATGCAGCTCGTCTGGTCGGTGATTTAAATGGCGATGGCTCAGTCAACACTCTTGACCTGTTTTTGCTTTGCCAGTATTGGCTGCAGGACCCGAACGGTTCAGAGCCTTATGCAGGCGTAAATGAAGACGCTATGGTTAACCTGGTTGATTTGGCACAAATGGCATATAACTGGATGGCCGGCGCCAATGAGACTTTCAAGGGTAACCGGATTGCAAATACTTTTGAAGCTGCTCCTCTTGTGCCGGATACCATGTATTACTGGAGAGTTGACGAAGTGAATGGCCCGAAAAAAGTAAAAGGAGACATCTGGACGCTTCACACCGGTGTAGATTCAACCACTCTTACAGGCAAGATTATGTGCGGCTATCAGGGCTGGTTTAATACCCCTACCGACGGCGCCGACAGAGGCTGGAAGCACTGGGGCCAGGATGGCACCGGACTTTTCGAGCCAAGCTCATGTGTAATCGATTTCTGGCCTGATATGAACGAAATGGAGCCGGACGAAAAATACGCTACGGCATTCCAGCACGCAGACGGCAACACGGCCTACGTCTTTAGCGCTTACAATCGCAAAACCGTTTTACGGCATTTCAAATGGATGTTCCAATATGGCATCGACGGTGTTTTCCTTCAGCGTTTCGCCGTTACAACAACCACCGCCGCAGGCCTTAATCATTGCAACATGGTTCTGACAAGTTGCCGTGAAGGTGCGAATACATACGGCAGAGCTTATGCAGTGATGTATGATTTATCAGGCCTTGGCGCCGGCGGTACACAGCAGGTCATTGATGACTGGAAATTCCTTGTCGATTCTATGAAAATCACCCGCGACCCAAATGACAGGGCATACCTTCATCACAACGGCAAACCGGTCGTAACCGTTTGGGGCATCGGCTTTAGTGACCGCTTATATACGCTGAGCGAGTGTCGTTCGCTTATCGATTTCTTAAAAAACGACCCCAATTACGGAGGCAATACCGTAATGATTGGCGTGCCGTCGTATTGGCGTACTCTTACGAGGGATTGCGTCAACGATGTCAATGTAACACAAATCGCTCTTGCCGCCGATATCATCAGTCCCTGGTCGGTCGGCAGATTCAATAATAATACTACCGCCCTTACCGATTATCTGAATAATGTCTGGATACCTGATGTCAACTGGTGCAGAACCAACAATAAGGAATATCTGCCGGTCGTCTTTCCGGGCTTCAGCTGGTATAACCTCAAATATCCGACCGCTACTTTTAATGCAATTCCCCGTCTTGGCGGCCAGTTCTTATGGAGTCAGTATGCCTCTGTAATAAATGCAGGGATGACGATGATTTACCAGGCAATGTTCGACGAAGTCAATGAGGGCACTGCAATATTCAAATGCACAAATGATGTACCCGTGGGGGCTTCGCCATTTTTGACATACGAAGGCATGCCTTCAGATGAGTATCTCTGGCTGGTTGGACAAGGCAGGAAGATGCTTCGCGGAGAGCGTCCGCTTACATTTACCAGACCGGCCAGGCCGTGAGAAACAAACCTAAATCCTGCCAATGCCCCGCCGACCTTGCCGCCGGCCAGGGCGACTTAAATCAGGCTGTTGAATATTTTAAAAAAGCAATTCAATTAACGCCTGATTCCTTGGCAGCACATTACAATCCCGCAGTTGCCCTGCAAAAGCAAGGAAGGCTCGACGAAGCGGCTGCTCACTTTACTAAGGTCATACAGATTGCTCCTGACATGCCTTCTCCAATGAACAATCTTGCCTTCCTTATGTCCACTCACCCTGAGCTCAAAAAACGCGATGTGAATGAAGCGACTCGTCTTGCCCGTCGCGCCTGCGAGCTGACTGATTTCAAAAACCCCCAGCCGCTGGGCACATTAGCTGCAGCGTACGCTTCGGCCGGCAGATTCTCGGAGGCGATTGAAACGGCCAATACAGCAGTCAAACTTGCCGACAGTGCCAACCAGCCGCAGATTAAAAATATCCTTCAATATCATCTTACCTTTTACACGCAGGGCAAACCTTATATTGAGCTCGCCCCGCAGCCTCTTTCCAATCCCGTAAATCCTAAACCCTAAACCTGCACCTCGGTTATGTTTCCTTGACAATGCGTTTTTCAGCCAATACATTATCAGCTATGCCGAGATCAGCAAAAAAAACCCTTGTCATTTTGGTTTATCTTGCCCTGATATTGAGTACTGTTGCGGTTTTTTGGCAGGTCCGTAATTTCGATTTTGTCAATTATGATGATAATCTCTACGTATACCAAAATCCGCACGTTTTGAACGGTCTGACCACTGACGGCGCAATCTGGGCTTTTGCCACTCCGCACGTAGGAAACTGGCTTCCACTGACGTGGATTTCTTTTATGTTCGATTGCCAGTTGTTCGGCCCGAATCCCGGCTGGATGCATATTATAAATCTGCTTCTTCACCTTGCGAATACCTTACTGCTCTTTGCGATTCTAAAAAAAATAACAGCCGCCGTATGGCCAAGCGCATTTGTCGCCGCAGCCTTTGCCCTTCATCCGATGCACGTCGAATCAGTTGCGTGGATAGCGGAACGCAAGGACGTACTGAGTACATTATTTTTACTGCTCACATTGACTGCTTATCTCAGCTACGTAAGACACAAAAGTCTGTTTAGCTATATACTTGCAGTTATGTTGTTTGGATTGGGTATTCTTGCCAAACCTATGCTTGTCACTTTGCCGTTTATACTCCTGCTGCTCGATTATTGGCCGCTGAATCGTTTTGTGTCCTCCACCGTAAAGACCTCTGGTCGCCAGTTTCGCAAATCTGCGCCTGCTCCCAATAAACGCTCGATTATCAACCGGCTAATAATCGAAAAAATTCCTTTTTTTGTGCTTTCTGCCGTTTCGAGTGTAATTACATTTTTTGTTCAGCAGAGCAGTGGTGCCGTGGCCGATATTAACATCTTTCCTCTGCAGAGCAGAGTTGCCAACGCTTTCTTGTCTTATGCAAAATATATCGGCAAAATGTTCTGGCCTCAAGACCTTGCGATATTTTATCCTTATGATGCCCGCACCATTCAGTCATGGCAGATTGTGCTTTGTGCTTTGCTCTTGATTGTTGTATCCGTTTTAACCATTCGATTTGGGCGAAAACAAAAGTATCTTTTTGTCGGCTGGCTCTGGTTTGTCGTAACACTCATACCTGTGATAGGCCTGATTCAAAGCGGCTCCCAAGCCTGGGCTGACCGCTATACCTATATTTCCTATATAGGCTTGTTCATAATGATTGCGTGGGGTGTGCCCGAGCTTCTTTCGAAGTGGCCATATCGAAAAATCGCGATCGGTATATCGATGGTAGTTGTGCTGACGGCACTTGGAATATCTGCCGGTCGGCAGGCTATCTATTGGAATAACAGCTCTACCCTTTTTTTGCATGCGCTCAAGGTAACCAGCGGCAATTATGTTGCCCATGATTGCCTTGGCGATGATTTGCGGGAGCATGGCAAGACGGCCCTTGCGATTGAACAATTTACAAAGTCGCTGCAGATCAAACCCTCCTATGCAGATGCCGTTAATGGCATCGGTATGGCTCTCTACGACGAGGGTGACTTAAAGCAGGCGATTGAATATTTTCAAAAAGCGCTTCAATTAAAACCTGACTCTCCATCTGCTCATAACAACCTCGGCTTTGCTTTGCAGAAGCAGGGAAAGCTCAATGAAGCTGCCACCCACTTTACACAGGCTGTGCAGATTGACCCCGACTTTGTCCTGGCCCGCAATAACCTCGCCAATGCCCTTGTCCTGCAGGACAGACTTGATGAAGCTCTCGACCAGTTCCATGCAATTCTCCGGCTCGAACCTGATTCCGCCTATGCCCATGATGGCCTCGGCATTGTTCTACAAAAACAGGGCAAGCTCACCGAAGCTATTGTTCACTTTACTAAGGCCGTGCAAATTATGCCTAATTCATCCCAAGCCCATCTTGATCTTGGAAGTACCTTGCTTGAAAAGGGTAGTGTGAGTCAGGCAATTGAGCAGTTTAATATAGTACTGAAGGCTGAACCTAATTCTGTCAAAGCGCATAATAACCTCGGATACGCCCTGTCACGGGAGGGAAGGCTTGACGAGGCTATTGCACATTTCTGTCAGGCAGTACAGATTGCACCCGACTTTGCCGAAGCCCGTAATAACCTCGCCAACGCCCTGATACTACAGGGCAGACTCGACGAGGCTCTCGACCAATTCCGCGAGGTTCTCCGGCTCATGCCCGATTGGTCTGCTCCTATGAACGATCTCGCATGGTTCATTGCCACTCACCCCGAAATTAAAGACCGCAACGTCAACGAAGCGATTTCTCTTGCCAACCATGCCTGCGAGCTTACAAACTACAAAGACCCCGCTATCGTAGGCACCCTCGCTGCCGCGTATGCTTCCGCCGGCAGATTCCCTGAGGCAATTGACACAGCTAAAAGAGCGATAGCGCTTGCCGATACTGTCAATCGGCCTCAGATTAAAAATATTATTCAGTATCATCTTACCTTCTACGCACAAGGCAAACCCTACATCGAACCTGCTGCAGCCCCCTTTTCCGATGCCCAAAAACCATAATCAGCCTTCGGAAAAGCGACACTTTTGGATTAAAGTGTTGCATAATGGCATCAGAAGGTTCATAATAGCTGTAGTGAGGATTTTTAACCTAATGTTCTCCAA
>Ga0315294_10002598_pt1 | contig 19703 bp, 19 predicted proteins | sample YL17G13_40_MG_FD_203626 | JGI IMG/M metagenome (GOLD analysis project Ga0315294, IMG submission 203626) | Sediment microbial communities from Yellowstone Lake, YNP, Wyoming, USA - YL17G13_40 | ecosystem: Environmental > Aquatic > Freshwater > Lake > Sediment | place: USA: Wyoming | collected...
GGGATGAACGCGGACGATGCCCGCCGCACGTCCCATATCCTCAAATGGACGCGCATCGTCATCGCACTTGTCGCTGCGAATTTCGTCGGGCTGGGCGCAAGCGGTCTCAGTCTGCAGCTCCTGGCGGCGGCACGCCAGGTGGCGTCGACGGCGTACACCGACCCCATCTTCGGGCACAGTATCAGCTTTTACTTTTTCACATACCCTGTCGTGCGAGGGCTCTTGGGTATTCTTGCGGGCATCGCCGTGGGTGGTCTGGCGGTGATCGGCGCGAGTTTCCTTCTGGCGACTTCTGTGCCGGGGGATGCCGTGCTGCACCGTGGGCTGCGCAATCGCCTGAGCTTCTTCGCAGGCATCCTGCTGCTCATCGCGGCTGCGGGAGTCTGGTTCTCGATGTATGGACTCCTGTTCCAGAGCAACGGCGTCGTGTTCGGCGTGAGCAACGTGGATCAGGTCGTCCGCATCCCGCTCATCAAGGCGACGGCCGTAGGCGTCCTGCTGTGTGGCATCGTATTCCTGCTGGCTTCGTTCAAGCCACGGCTGGCAAACCCCAGATTTCTCGGCTGGGTGGGCGCCATCACGCTCATCGCCTATGTTCTGCTCGTGTCCGGCATTCCAGCGTTCTATCAGCGCTTTGCCGTCAAACCCAATGAACTCTCACGCGAGACGCCCTATCTGGCCAACAACATCGCGGCGACCAACACCGCTTTTGGCCTGTCGGCCGTCAACGTGATCCCTGATCCTGGCACGCAGACGACCTTGTCCGCAGGCACCGTCATCGCCAACAAGGACGTGCTGCAGAACGTGCGGCTGTGGGACTGGCGCGCGCTGGCCGATACCAACGAGCAGCTGCAGTCCATCCGCAGCTACTACAAGTTCAACGACATCGACATCGACCGCTACACATTGAACGGGAAGTCGCAGGAGGTCATGATCGCTGCACGCGAACTGGACCAGTCACTGCTGTCAGACACGTCGCGCAGTTTCGTCAATGATCGCCTGGTCTACACCCATGGTTTCGGAGTAGTCGCAAATGGTGTCAGCGACTTCTCGTCCGAAGGCGCTCCCGTATATGCGGTGAAGGATATTCCCCCCGTCAGCAACGGTGGGTTTGTCGCCATTTCCGAACCACGCATCTACTATGGTGAAAGCACCAACGGGTTTGCCATCGTGGGGGGCAACTCGTCGGAATTCGACTATCCACTGGGTGACGCCAACAAGCAGTACCAGTACACGGGCAACGGCGGCATCCGCCTATCGATGCTCAACCGGCTTGCTTTCTCCTTCGTCAACCAGAACGTCAACATCCTGATATCGGGACAGATCAGCAGCGGATCACGTATCATGGTCTACCGCAATCTCCAGGAACGCATCAAGCACATCGCGCCGTTTCTCGAGGTGGACAGTGACCCCTACATCGTCGTGGACCCTGAGGGCAGGCTCTTCTGGTTCGGCCAGGGGTATACGACATCGCAGTACTTCCCCTACAGCGAGTACTACGATGCCGGCGCAGAGTTGAGCGGCAAGGTCGTCAACTACATCCGCAACAGTTTCATGTACACCGTGAATGCATTCGACGGGACAACAACCTTCTACCTCATCGACAAAGCCGATCCCATCGCAGCTACTATCGACCGCGTCTACCCCGGGTTGTTCAAGACGCTCGACGAGGCTCCGTCGTTCGTCAAGGACCACTACCGGTATCCGTCCGGGCTGGGCGCGCTGCAGAGCCGCGTCTTCTCGAAGTACCACATGACGGACCCGCGTGTGTTCTATGGACAGGAAGACAAGTGGGCGGTGGCGAAGGAACGCTACCTGGGAACAGATGCCTCTATTGAGCCCTACTATATTTTCTTCAGGCTGCCGGGGTCGACCGAAAAGGTGTTCTCGCTGGTCACGCCGTTCACACCTGTCGGCAAGGACAACCTCGTCGCGCTTATCGCAATCAGTTCCGACATTGGCAGCTCCGACCGTGTGTCTGTCATCAAGTTCAGCAAGGACCGTGTCGTGTACGGTCCGTTCCAGGTCGAGGCCCGCATCGATCAGGATACGGAGATCTCCAAGACGCTGACACTCTGGAACCAGCAGGGTTCGCAGGTCTTGCGGGGCAACATGCTGATCTTGCCGGTCGACGGCTCGCTGCTGTATATCGAGCCCATCTATCTGCAGTCCAGCAGTTCCAAGATGCCGCAGATCAAGAAGATCGTCGCGGCCACCAAAGACAAGCTGGTGTGGGGCGACAGCCTTGACCAGGCTCTCAGCGGCTTGCTGGGAACGACGATAGACATCGGCGGCATCGGGCCGGTTTCCTCCACGCCAGGGACGGTTGAAGAACCTGGGACGGGGACGACGGGTGGGAACGTGACACCCGGGACGGTGACCGCCGAACAGAAGGCGCTCATCGCGGAAGCAGTCGCCACGATGACCCGGTACAAGCAGTACACATCGACGGGCGACTTCGTGAAGGCGGGGCAGGAACTCAAGGCCCTCGAGGATGTCCTCGCAAAACTGGACGCCTTGAAGACGACGCCATAACACCAATCCTAGAGTGTGCACTCGGGCCACGGCATGCCGTGGCCCTTTTTTGCATATACTGGACGAAAGGCACCGGCTCTCCTCCGAAATCGCGGTGTCTTTGCTGGAGAACTGGACATGATGCGACAACCTGACGTACGGCGTGGAATTCCTTTGGCATTGTGCGCTGGTACGCTGCTGGGAGCAGGAGTTCCTCTTTCGAAGCTGCTGGTCTCCCGGATGAATCCCGTAGCCCTTGCTGGAGCGCTGTATACCGGTCCGGTGATCATCGCCGCACTGGCGCTGCTGCTGGGATTCGGCAAACGCGAGCGGTATGTACGCGTCACGCAGCGGGACGTTCCGCGTCTCACCGTCGCAGTGCTGACCGGTACGATCGCAGCACCTGTCTTCCTCATGTATGGAGTGCGTATTTCCAGTGGATTTGCTGCTTCGCTCATGCTCAACATGGAGGCTGTCGCAACGGCGCTCATCGCACTGGCATTCTTCGGCGAGCGCGTTTCCCCATCAATCTGGCTTGCCGTCCTGTGCATGACGGTCACGGGCATCCTGGTCACCGGCACGGGGGGTGAAGGATCGGCACCTGTCGCGGGAGCAGTACTCATTCTCGGCTCCTGTGCCGCATGGGGGATTGAGACGAATGTCGTGACGACACTGTCGTCGCGTGACCCGCTGCTGGTCATGCTCGTCGAGTGCCTGCCGGCGGCATTGATACTCACGCTGGTGGCCGCTTTCCGCGTGGGCGGCCTGCCCCCGGTGCGCGATCTCCTGCTGGGAATACTGCTGGGATCTGTGTCCAATGGAGCCGGCCTTCTGCTCTACTTCGTGTCCCTGCGGATCATGGGGGCGGCACGGACAGCCGCCTTCGCAGGCGTCGGGCCGCTGGCCGGTGCCCTGCTGTCGCTCGTGCTGTTCAGAACGCCTGTCACCTGGGTCGTTGTTGCTGCGCTCGGACTGACAGCGGCAGCCGTCCTTGTCGCGGGACACGACGACCAGCGGCGTTCACTGGTGGGAGAGACAGCGGAGCGATGAACGTCCGCCGTGGCATTCCGCTTGCGCTGGGAGCGGGAATCCTGTTCGGGCTCAGCGCCCCGTTGTCGAAGCTCATCGTCGCTGGCATGGATCCGATCGCACTCGCGGGGGTCCTCTATCTCGGTGCATTCGTGGCTGTGTCTGTTGGCCGTCTGCTCGGGGTGACGCGTGGACTGCAGAGCGAACCACTTCGGCGCTCGGACGCGCCGTACGTGCTCACGATGATCGCCGTGGGCGGGGTCATGGCGCCCGTTCTCCTGATGTTTGGCGTGCGTGCGGCGTCGGGGTTCACGGCGTCGCTTCTCTTGAACTTCGAGGGCGTGACCACGGTGCTTATCGCATGGATGTTCTTCAAGGAACGTGTTTCGGGAGCGGTTTGGGGCGCGGTCGTGCTGATGACGGCGACCGGCGTCCTGCTCACGGGGGTCACCACGGGCGGGAGGTCCAGCATGGTCGGACCGCTTCTGATCGTGGGCGCTGCCATTGGGTGGGGTGTCGACAACAACGTGTCCGCGCGGCTGTCCCACTGCAATCCGCTTATCCTGGTCACTATCAAGGGGCTGGCGGCGGGACTCTTCTCTCTGGGACTCTCGTGGGCGACCAGAGGTGGCCTGCCTGCCCTGCGCAGTCTCCTGGCTGGCCTCGGCGTCGGCTGCATCTCGTATGGAGTTTCTCTCGTGCTGTTCATCCTTTCGCTCAAGGCCATGGGCGCAGCCCGCACGGGAGCCTTCTTTGCTGTAGGTCCCCTGGCCGGAGCCCTACTGTCGCTGGTCATCTTCCGCAGCCCGTTCACGTGGGCGATGGTGGTAGCGCTGGTGCTGACGGCGGCGTCGATCGCGCTGGTGGCAAGCGAGGGCCTGCGCGCCGGTGGAAGGCAAGAAGCCGACCAGTTGACCCACTGACCGTTCGGGGCAGACTGTGATGTCTGGAGGAAGTCCGTCATCCGGGAGACTCATATGAAGTGGGTAACGCGCGCGCACGTGCATGTGGACAGGGTCGCCTGTCCATGGCTGATCAGCCGGTTCGTCGACAGCGAAGCGGAGTTCGTGTTTGTGGCGAGCGACATCGTGGATCGGTTCAGCAAGGACGAGGTTGCGATACCGTTCGACATTGAAGGCGCCGAGCTTGGTCATCAAGACGGTCACTGCAGCTTCGTCTCCATCATGGAGAAGTATCGTCTGAGCGATAAGGCACTGTTGCAGCTTGCCGACGTCGTCAACGCCGCGGACACGGATCAACTGGACACAAACCCGTACGCCAGGGGGCTCGAAGCGCTGGCGCAGGGATTCTCTCTGATGTATCCAGACGACACCGACAACCTGGAGGCCCAATTCGCCGTGTATGACGCGTTGTACGCGTTCTTCCGGCTCAAGGTCGCCCGGGAGAGTAAGTGAACTCACACATCACTCACACTGAAAACACTGATTGGCCGAACAATACTCTAGTGTCTGCAATCCTGCATGAGGAGGAACAACAATGACAACAGCAATCAAGAGTGTACTGGCACGAGAGATCCTGGATTCACGCGGCAATCCGACGGTCGAAGTGGAGGTCACCCTCGCATCCGGCATCATGGCACGGGCGGGTGTTCCATCTGGAGCGTCGACCGGTATTCATGAAGCACTGGAACTGCGTGACGGTGACAAGACTCGCTATGGTGGCAAGGGTGTCCTGAAGGCCGTAGAACATGTGAACAATGAGATTGCGCCCGCTGTCATGGGCAAGGATGCCACTGACCAGGCGAGTATCGACCATGCAATGATCGAGCTGGATGGCACACCCCACAAGACGAGACTAGGCGCCAACGCCATCCTGGGCGTCAGCTTGGCAACTGCACGGGTTGCAGCACAGGCCTGCGACCTTCCGCTGTATCGGTACATCGGTGGCGTGACCGCGACAATGCTGCCCGTCCCCATGTTCAACATCATGAACGGTGGCGTCCACGCCAACTGGCAGGGAACCGACTTGCAGGAGTTCATGATTGCCCCGGTGGGTGCACCCACATTCCGGGAAGCTGTGCGCTGGGCAAGCGAGACGTATCATACGCTCCAGAGCGTTCTGAAGAGTTCCGGCTACACCGTCGGCGTCGGTGACGAGGGCGGATTCGCTCCCGCGCTCAAGCACAACGCCGACGCCATTGAGCTGATCATCAAGGCCATCGAGAAAACTGGGTACAAGCCGGGCGAGCAGATTGCCATCGCCCTCGACCCAGCCTCTAGCGGCTTCTATGAAGACGGCCTGTACAATCTGCGCACTGAGGGCCGCAAAGCGACGTCCGCCGAAATGGTCGCCATGTATGCTGACTGGGTGGAGAAGTATCCCCTCGTCGTCCTCGAGGACGGCTTGGCCGAAGACGACTGGGACGGCTGGAAGCTGCTGAACCAGACCATCGGGCAGAAGATCGAGCTGGTCGGCGACGACCTGTTTGTCACCAATGTCGAACGCATCCAGCGCGGCATCGACGAGAACGTGGCCAACGCCGTCCTCATCAAGCTGAACCAGATCGGTACCCTGACCGAGACCATCGCGGCCATTACAATGGCACGCAAGGCCGGATGGGGAGCTATGGTCTCCCACCGCAGCGGCGAGACGGTCGACAGCTTCATTGCCGACCTGACGGTCGGCATGGGCACAGGTCACCTGAAGACGGGCGCTCCCTGCCGTGGCGAACGCGTCGAGAAGTACAATCAGCTCATGCGCATCGAAGAACAGCTGGGCAACCAGGCTTCCTACGCCGGCCGCACCGCGTTCGTACGGCCCTAAGTAGTGGGAAAAAGCAAGTGAACAGCGCGGCACGACTCCTGTCTACGAGATGAATCAGGAACGCGTACCGCGCCGTCGCATTGCTGGCGCCATCCGCAGCTTCTTTGCGCTGAACTCCAGCATAATCGCTCTGCTCGCCATGGTTGTTCTGGTGGGCATGGGCGAGAAGATGGCCGAACGGTTCCTGCCACTGTACCTCATGGCCGTGGGCGGCACGACGTGGGCGGTTGGCTCGCTGAATGGCATGGACAACCTGCTGTCGGCTCTCTACAGCTTTCCGGGTGGGTATCTCAGCGACCTGCTCGGCTACAAGAAGGCGCTCATCGTGTTCAACCTCGTGGCGATGGCAGGATATGTGATCGTCATTCTCGTCCCCACGTGGTGGGCGGTTCTCGTCGGCGCGGTCTTCTTCATCTCCTGGACGGCCATCTCCCTCCCGGCGATCATGTCGCTGGTCAGCAAGGCCGTCCCGAAGGACAAGCGCACGATGGGTGTCAGCCTCCACTCACTGACGCGGCGCATCCCCATGGCTCTGGGGCCGGTCGTAGGCGGCGCGCTCATCCAGGTGTTCGGACGGGTCAAGGGTGTCCGGATCTCGTTCGGGGTCGCCTTGCTGCTGGGGGCCGTAGCCATCGTGCTGGAGGTCTTCTTCATCAAGGAAGACCCGGATGCCGGCAAGAAGGACCGTGCCGTCCGCCTCAAGGATTCCATCCGCTTCATTACCCCCGATCTGCGCAACCTGCTCATTTCGGATATCCTCATCCGGTTCGCAGAGCAGATTCCGTACGCCTTTGTCGTGTTGTGGGCCGTGGACCGGAACGGCATTACTCCCCTGCAATTTGGCATCCTGACGACGATCGAGATGGTCACCGCGATGCTCGTCTACATCCCCATCGCAATCCTAGCAGACCGCAACAGCAAGAAGCCGTTCGTGCTGACGACGTTTGTCTTCTTCACGGCGTTCCCGATTGTGCTGTACTTCAGCCGGTCATTCCCTGCGCTGTGCGGTGCTTTCGTCCTGCGCGGCCTTAAGGAATACGGTGAGCCGACACGGAAGGCGCTGATCATGGACCTTGCTCCGGAGAATGCCAAGGCGTCGACGTTTGGAACGTACTATCTCCTCCGCGACGTCATCGTCTCGGTCGCCGCGTTTGGTGCTGCCTGGTTGTGGAACAGGGGACCGGGAGTGAACTTCTTCACCGCCGCGGCCTTCGGGGCTACCGGCACAATCTACTTCGCGGTGTTCGGGCGGGACCTGAAGTCTGCTGCCTGACGTTTCGCGGTTCGGCGTCTACGGGCGAAACCAGGCACGCCCATGGCAAGGACGGACCACCACAGCCCGACACCCCATCCCGCGAGGACGTCTGAAAGGTAGTGCGCGCCGAGGTACAGGCGGCTGAAGCCGATCAGGAGAGGGAAGAGAAATGCGAGGGCCAGCCACAGTCTCTTGAGTCTCGGTGACCGCGTAGAACGGAACAGCAGGTAGAAGCCCAGCGCGTAGAGAGCTACCGAGATACTGGAGTGTCCGGACGGAAAGCTCGCGTCCAGGGGTGTAACGGCTGCAAGTACGGCCGGGGGCCGTGGTCGGCCGAAGCCGGCTTTGCCGAGCGATACGACGATCTGTGACCCGGTGGTGGCGACAATCATCGCCAGCGCCGATCGGCGTCTGCGATTCCACAGGAGAACGACGGCGACGATCAGCACGACGGCTGCCTGCCGGTTGCCCAGGAAGGAGACGGCGTCGAAAAAACCGATGCCGACGGGCGTACGGTGCGCGGCCAGCCAGTGCACGAGCCATCCGTCGGCGAGCACGATGCTGTCACTGTCCAGGACATCCTCCGCCAGTCCCGAGACGAGGGCGCCGACGTACAGTAGGGCTGCACCCACCAGCACGGCGAAGGGCACGGGGTTCTGCAGCCAGAGACGTGTGCGACTGGCCAGGAACGACACCTGTTTTCTCATGCAGTCATGATAGCAGAACAGACGCAAAAGCATGCATGTCTGGGCTTGCCTGGCAGGGTTGTCCCGGTACACTTCAGAGGCAGGGGCCATTTCCGGGGTACTCCAGGAGGTACGAGTGCACGACGCGAAGACCAGAGAAACCTTTACTGCTGAACAGCATGCGCTGCTGTTCACGTGGGTCGCCCGGGAGGCGATCGTGCGTATTGGCGAGAAGCCGGCTGCGCCTGTCATACGCGCGGCCGTTCGACTGTATGGCGAACAGCGCGGCCATCGCATGGCGTTGCGGGCACAGCAGGATGGACAGCCCCTTTCCATGGCGAGCTACCTGTCGTTTCGCGAGTGGGAGGTTCCTGCCGGCGAGATACAGCAGACCGGCCTGCCTTGGCGAGGAGACCTCCGGGCTCGGGTGCGACGCTGCTGTTGGGCTACGGCGTGGCAGCAGGAAGGACTCACTGACTATGGCAAGTACTACTGCCAGGAGATCCACAAGGCTCTTGTTCGCGGGTTCAACCCCGACCTGGTCATCGACGTGAAGGGGACCAGGACGGACGGAAGCCGGATGTGTCAGCTCGTCTACCACGGAGCGTTCGAGGGGTCGCTGGTCCACGAAGACACACAGCGGGACCAGGAGAGGCGGATTCTTCCGTGGAGCTACCACACGGCACACCTCCATTCCACGATGAGCGCAGTACTGCAGCGGGAGATGGGTTCTACCGGTGTCGCTGTCTTGCAGGCGGCGCTGGAGACCTTTGCCGCACGTTTCGGCACTGCCATGGCAGATGTCCTCGCCCTGGATGCCGGTACCGATTTCGACGTGCTGCCGGAGGAACGATGAGGTACTCCCTCTGCTGCACCCGGTGTGGCCGGGAGTACGACGACGATGGAAGGCGACTGCGCTGTGAGTGTGGAGGGATGCTGGACCTGCGGTTCGAGTCGTCCTTCCAGCCCGGCATGACGGTTGGACGACCGCATGACCAGTGGCGCTACCGCGAAGCGCTGCCTGTCGGTGATGAGGTCGTGACGATGGGCGAGGGCTGGACGCCCCTGCTGTCCGTGACATTCGACGGCAGAGCGCTACTGATCAAGCAGGAACAGCTGTTCCCCACCGGTTCCTACAAGGACCGGGGCGCGGCGGTCCTCATGACCCGCCTGCGCGAGCTCGGCGTGAAGCGTGTCGTAGAGGACTCCTCAGGGAACGCAGGCGGCGCGGTGGCCGCGTATGCTGCTCGCGCGGGCATCGCCTGCGACATCTACGTACCCGAGGATACCTCCCGCGCCAAGACCGCGCAGATCGAGGCGTATGGTGCGACGCTGCACCGCGTCCCCGGAACGCGTGAAGACACGGCGCGCGCGGCGCTCGAGGCGGCTGCGACGTGTGTGTACGCCAGTCATGTGTACAGTCCGTGGTTTCTGCAGGGGACGAAGACGTTTGCGTATGAGGTCGCCGAACAGCTCGGCTGGACAACCCCCGATACTCTGGTCCTGCCCGTAGGCAACGGCACCCTGCTGCTAGGCGCGTACATGGGGTTCATGGAGCTCGCGCGCGCGGGAATCGTGAGTCATGTGCCGCGCATCATCGCGGTACAGGCTGCCGCATGTGCGCCTCTTGCCGCCGCGTTCGCGGATGGCCTGGATGAACCCGTTGAGATCCATGCGAGCCATACAGCTGCTGAGGGCATTGCCATTGCGACCCCGGCGCGTGGTTCGCAGGTGCTGGCGGCGGTGCGTGCCACCGGCGGATTGTTCGTGACCGTCTCCGAACAGGAGATCGTCACCAGTCTTTGGGATTGCTGCCGAAGGGGCTGGTTCATCGAGCCCACGTCCGCTGCGGTTGTCGCGGGCGCGCGCAGGTACGCTCGCACGATGGCGCCGGGCGAGACGATCGTCACAGCGTTTACTGGACATGGGTTGAAGGCGGCGGGCAAGGTCGCCGAGCTCGTGGAATCTCTCTGACAGGAGGAGGTCAGCCATACAACTGGCAACGTTCTCGTACCAGGGTCTCCGGCTTCAGCCGGTATCGGTCCCCTCAGGAACGTGGTCGAACAGGCGTCAGTAGGCTCTGATGGCGCGAAACAGAATCCAGGAACTCAGGATAACCAGTGCGGCTACGGAGAGCGCGAGTGTTGCCTCGTACTCCTTGCGTTCTTCTTCACTTATCCGGTCGTGGTCGCGCAGCAGCATGGTCGCAGCCACGGAACCGGCGATAACCAGCAACAGCACCGACACGATATTGCTGGGAACATAGAGGTTGCGCCCGCCGGATGTCATGGTCCATCCGTCCCAGACGTAGTTGCCTAGTCCCAACAGGCTTCCTGCGAAGGCCATGATCGTCATGAGTCTTCTCATTCAAAACGCTCCCCGTTGCCGGCCGGCTGTTGCCGCGACATAGGTCATTATATCAGGATTGTGCCAAGAGACGGATCCAGGCAGTGCGTTGTCCTGAACCATTACCCGGTTTGTCATTCCCTCGTGCACGGGGATCCAGTTGCTGCACTTGCTACGGGTTCCGGCCCTTGCGGGAACGATGGAGGGGCTGATGAGGAGCAGCAATCTGCTACTTCAGCTTGTCGGTCATGCGGGCGTGCGTCATCTTCAGGATGCCTCGAAACAATCGTTTGCCGTGCAGCAGACTGTAAAGTTGACCCGTCACTTTGCCAGGCTCCTGCGCCGCGATGTCGACGAATCCTTGTCCCACCGCGTCGAGAGGAACACCAAAGGCATCGAGCACGGATGGCAGATTGTCCAGTTCCCCTGAGCATCTCGGGCTGGTCGCTATGTCCTTGTAGAAATCTGTGGCGACCATGCCGGGGATGACCGCATGGATGGAGACGTTGCTGCCCTTGTTCTCGGCGGCGAGACTCCGCGTCAAGCTTGTGACCGCAGCTTTGGTGGCGGCATACAGCGCTGTCCAGGGACTGGCTTCGCCCTTGCCTCCGCGGCCACTCATGTTGATGACGATACCTCCTCCGTGCGCCCGCATCCACGGGATGACGATACTGCATCCTACTGCCAGTGACGTCACGTTGGTTGCGACGACCTGGGCGATTTCCTCTGGATTCATCTCATCCAGTGGCCGATAGCCACTGGAAAGGCCCGCGTTGTTGATCCACACGTCGACCTTGCCGAAAGTGCCGATGGAAAACCGCAGCAACTCTCCAAGTGATCCAGGTACCGTCGTGTCGCAGGTGATTCCGGCGGTGACATAGCCTCGCGCCTTCATCTCGTCGACCGTCCTCTGGACTGCTTCCGCTGAGCGGGAAGAAACGACGACCGATGCTCCTTCACCTGCGCAGGCGAGGGCGATAGACTTGCCGATGCCCCGCGTCGAACCTGTAATGACGACGACCTTGTCCTGTAGTCTCATGGGTTCACCTCTGCTACAGGATAGCTGGGAACACGGGAACCCGAAGAGGGGCAAGGAAACCAGGAGGGCACCTGGTCTCCTCGCCCACAGCAGTTGGACTGGGTACCGCCCACATTTGTTCACAGCAATGGTCACGTCATGGTTTCTCGTTGTCGGGACGCGTCAGTTATGATAGAATTCACGTGGTGTGAGGCGCCATCGTGCCTGGTCTCCGTGGAGCGGTTATCGTAACCGAACCACCTATGGGTTCGATGCCTGACGCGGACCTGGTGACCAAGGGGGGCTGACGATCTCGAAAGCGGTCCAGCTGGTGCGACAGACCAAAGGGGACGAGCGGAACCTGCCGGCCCTTCCGCCGTACTGTGATGAGGAGCTGGTCTAGCGAGCTCCCTGGATTTCGCGCAGGTCGATCACTGTCTCCTCGGCTTTGAGGAGACTGCGCATCGTGTCCTGGTCTACATCTGCCACCTTGAGGATGATCCTGATGCGATTGGGCGATGCCGCAGGGAACGACGACACGCTCGCGACGAGCCCGCCCGCTTCGACGACGCGGTTGAACAGCGAGGCGAGAGCACCCTTGCGGTTGTCTATCTCAAGAGATGCGCGGACACCCGGTGCACGTGAACCGAGCATTTCGACGAACAACCTGAAGATGTCCGTTTTGGTGATGATCCCCACAAGCGTAAGCGACTCGGGAGAGCTTGCGACGGGCAATGCGCCGATGTTGTGGTCGGCCATGGTCGCGGCGGCCAACTCGATGGGACAGTCAGGGCAGACCATGACCATGTCGTGCTGCATGACCTGGCGTACAGGAAGGGCAGCGGTCTGGGCGCTGGCTTCCACCCAGCTGATGGGTCGGTCCACGGAGGGCAGGGCATACAGCAGGTCCTTCTCGGAGACGATGCCGATCAACAGGTTGTCTTCGACGACAGGAAGACGGTGGACGTTGCGCGCGCATCAAGTTGAGAGCATCGGACAACCGTGCTTCGGGCTCGATCGTCACGAGGTTGTGCGTCATGTATTCCCAGACAAGCATCAGCTTCTCCCTGAAACCTTAGCGCTTGCGTGCCGTGCCAACCAGGAACGCACCGGTCAGCGGCCTGAACATACGGCCAAAGAACTCCTGCCTTGAGGCGGTGCTGTCCCGGAACTTGTCCTCGTCAGGAAGTGTGTGGATGCAACTTTCCATCGTGAGGGCGCCAAAAGTGCCCGTGCGGTGGAACAGCAAGCGCAGGTCGGACGACGAAAAGAAATGGGCTGCCCCGTAGATGGACTCCTCACGCTTGGCGTGTTCACGGCGAGCGTCGGCCCATGGAGAATCGTTGTTGAGGACGCCGACGACCAGCTTGCCACCCGGTCGTAGTACCCGGGCCATTTCCACGAGGGCCAGCAGCGGGTCCGTGGCAAACTCGAGCGCGGTAATGGACACGACCATGTCGAAGGTCCTGTTCTCGTAGGGGAGTTTGACCATGTCGGCCTGATCGTACCAGATGTACTGACCGCGGTCCTGGGCCTTGCGGCGCGCTATCTCGATCATCTTCGAGGAGATGTCTACGGCAGTGACGTCACCGCCGCCTTCGGACAACCGGATACTGTACAGTCCGGTACCACATCCCACGTCCAGGACGGTCTTACCCCGCACGACGCCCACATGCTTGAAGACCAAAGCGCTTTCAAGCTCATCTTCATAGGCGCCCAGGGGTGTCATGTACCAGCTATCGTAAGTGTCAGCCCTGCTGTCGAACAACGCGTCGTCTGCCATGTGGCGCCTCCTGGAGAAAATCCTCTTGATTCATTCTCTGCGAGACACGCAGGAATGCAAGACAGAGGAATGCAAGCGGTGCTATCATAACCAGTTTGACCGGCGGAGGCTGCTAGGCGACACGGTTCTGAGAACACCGCTGGAGCTGGCAAGGAACTAGCCTGCAGAACAGACTGACGGCCCGACGTGTTCATCGCCGGGCCGTACCGTCAGAGAAGCCTGAGGCTCAAGCTTCCGTCTTCAGGTTGAAGATGCGGTATGCAAGGAGGTACAGTGTAATGGCGAGCAGACTGCCGACCGCATCCGCGATAACATGCTGCTTGAGGACCTGGGTCACGATGACCGTGACCACGGCAAATGCCGTCATCAGCCAGGCGACGGGGCGGTAGCGCCGCTTGACCCACCAGAAGCTGGCAGCCAGAGCCGACAGGCCGCAGTGCAGCGATGGGAAGCAGTTGTAAGGGTTGTCGCTCGCATACTTCGCCAGCAGAGGGTCGACGTACCTGCTGCTACCGGCGACCAAGTTGGTGGGACGGGGCACGTACGTCTGGAACACGATGTAGACACCATTGCTGATGGCCTGGATGGCGATGAAGGCGATGCCGAATGCCGTGAAGATCTTCGGATGGAAGACGAAGAAGAACAGGAGACAGAAGTAGAGGACGGGTTCCAGCCAGTTGTATGGGACGATGAACAGCGGGATGACTGGGACCCACCGATCGAAGGCAGTCTGCAGGATGTGCACGTTGGCCGTCGCGTGGTTGGTCATGCCGTACCAGGTCGAGGACCAGTAGACACCGCCGGCGAGAACGAGGTTCATCAGGTATCTCCACCAGTTCTCCGTCATGAGTCGTCTGAGTCTACCCATGGACTTCTCCTCCTTCCCCGCCGGCAGTTCGGTAGCGCTGCGCGCAGGCACACAAGGCATGATAGCAGTCGATGACTGCAGTGCAAGGACAGCGAAAAGGGCCGGAACACCTCCTTGGCCCACGAATGCCTTCCGTATGTCTGGTCTAGCCCTTGGCCGTCTCGGTGGTTCTCGTGAGCAAGGCGTGGATGGCACGTGCAGCCTTGCGGCCCTGGCCCATGGCCAGGATGACTGTGGCAGCGCCCAGCACGATGTCGCCACCTGCGAAGACTCCCGGGACCGACGTCTCCATGGTGTTTTCGTCGGTGATGATGCCCCCGTGCCTGTTCATCTGCAGACTCGGGAGAGCGGCGGGGATAAGCGGGTTGGGGTTGTTGCCGATCGCCACGACGACGATGTCCGCAGAGACATTGCTGATCTGGCCGGCAATCGGCAGTGGCCGCCTGCGACCGGATGCGTCCGGTTCCCCAAGCTGCATCTTCTGCACAGTCAGGCCGGTGACCCATCCCTCACCGTTGCCGAGGATCTCCACAGGATTCTGGAGGAAATGGAACTCGACTCCCTCCTGGACCGCATGGCGATATTCCTCTTTGCGGGCGGGCATTTCCTCCTGCGAGCGTCGATAGATGACCATGGCCCTGAGGGCTCCCAGCCGCAACGCCGTCCGGGCCGAGTCCATGGCGACATTACCGCCGCCCAGGACCGCCACCGATTTGCCGCGCAGGATGGGAGTGTCGGAGTTCTCGTCGTAGGCGTGCATGAGGTTGGCGCGCGTCAGATACTCGTTGGCGGAATACACGCCAAGCAGACTCTCGCCTGGGATGCCCAGGAAATTGGGAAGCCCGGCGCCACTCCCAATGAAGACGGCGTCGTAGTCCTTGCGTACTTCGTCGACCGTGAGGGATTTGCCGATGACCGTGTTGTACTGGAACTCGACGCCGAGCCTAGTCAGGTAGGCAACCTCCCCATAGACGATCTCCTTTGGCAGACGGAACTCGGGAATACCATATCCCAGGACGCCTCCCGGCATGTGCAGCGCTTCAAACACGGTGACGGCGTGACCCAGCTTGATGAGGTCGCCGGCCACGGTGAGGCCTGCGGGACCGCTGCCGATGACAGCCACTCGCTTGCCGCTCGCGGGTTGAATCTGAGGGATGACTGCTGCGTGGTTCTCCCGTTCCCAGTCGGCCAGGAATCGTTCCAGCTGGCCGATCTGCACAGCCTGTCCGACATCCCGGTGCGCCTTGCCTACCGTACAGCTCTCCTGACACTGGTCTTCCTGGGGGCAGACGCGCCCGCAGACGGCCGGCAGCAGGTTGGTCTGCTTGATGATCCCGATCCCGGCGAGGTAGTCGCCGGACTCGATGGCCTGGATGAAGTCGGGAATGCGTACGCCGACGGGGCACCCCTCCACACAGGGCTGGTTGGTGCAATGAAGGCAGCGCTGCGCTTCCTGCAACGCCATCTCGGGGGTGAACCCGAAGGGGACCTCGCGGACGTTGTAGACGCGTTCGGCAGGGTCCTGCTCGGGCATGACGACGGGTGGGAGCTTCAGTCGAGCGGCAGCGTTCATCGTGACTCCCCGGCGTTCAGGCCGACGCGGCATTGGTGGTCATAGCGTTCAGCTGCCACCTGCTCCGCCGTTCGGTAGGTCCCGAGACGACGGATCATGCTGTCCCAGTCTACCTCGTGCGCATCGAACTCGGGGCCGTCCACACAGGTGAACCTGATCTCGCCGCCCACGGTGACACGACATCCGCCGCACATGCCAGTCCCGTCGATCATGATGGGGTTCAGGGAAGCCATCGTGGGGATGCCGAGTTCCTTGGTGAGGAGAGACGTGAACTTCATCATGAGAGGGGGACCGATGACGACAGCCTGGTCGATGTGCGCCCCGCCGTTCACCAGAGAGCGGATCGCGTCGGTCACGAGTCCCTTGGTGCCGTATGACCCGTCGTCGGTGGTGACGAAGAGCTCATCGCTGACATTGCGCATGTCGTCTTCGAGAATAAGCAGGTCGTGCGTCCTGGCTCCGAGGACTGTGATGACACGGTTGCGGGCTTCCTTCATGCCCTTCGCGATAGGGTAGAGTGGAGCTGTTCCGATGCCGCCGCCAACACACAGCACGGTTCCGAACCGCTGGATATGCGTTGGTCTGCCCAGGGGGCCAACGATGTCGTGGATGGCATTCCCGGGTCTGAGCATGGCCATCTCACACGTGGTCTTGCCGACGGACTGGACGATCAGGGAAATGGTCCTCATCTCGGGGTTTGCATCGGCAATCGTCAGAGGGATCCGCTCACCATGGTCCGTCACGCGGATGATGACAAACTGCCCGGGTTTCCTGTGCGTCGCGACCAGTGGCGCGTCGACGACATATCTGATGACGTTGCGTCCGAGCTCTTCTCTTCTGCGGATCGTATTCATGCGTGCCTCTTGGTTTTCCTGGTGTATGACTTCGTTACAGTATATTCCGAAAAGGTGGTAGGCATCAGACCAGTTACTGCGAAGACGCCGGGGCCGAGGGTACATGGGGAAGAACTGGAGGGCAGACAACTAAAGCCATCCGATCTCCGAGGCATGTTGGGTGGCGAGGGAGGGCCGCAACCTTCCCTTCCGTGACCATGCACCATCATAGGTAGTGAGACATGCGATGCAAGCAAAGCCGTGTGATAGGTTCCATCACAATCCGTCGAGGTTTGATGGCGCTGGAACTCCCATGAAGACTGACATGGGCCGGCTGCGCTGACAGGAAAGCTTGGCTGTTCACAGGTTTGCAGTTCTTTCCCAATTGTCGTATAACCTAAGCCAGAGAGGAGTGACCATGGTTGGGACGTTCATTGCCGGATACGGAGCCGAGATGCTTCAGCGTACGCTCCAGCACGTATCGATAGTTGGCGTCGCCCTTGTGCTGGCGGTATCTATCGGTATGTCGCTCGGCATCGTCATTTCTGGACATGAGCGCGTTGCCCGCTGGGTTACTGCACTTTGAACGAATCGCGCGGGCCAGCCGGTCCATGGTGATAGGGGGAATGATCGCCATCACCGTGCTGGGACTGGCCGTGAACGCCGGACTGCCACTGGTAGAAGACGCCCTGATGCCGGGAACACGTGGGCGAGGGGAGCGGACGTGAGCGGAAGAATAGATAGACTGCAGGCAGCTATGGATACGGTGACCGCGATAGCGGCGAGCGTCGAAACGGTGGTGCGGGGCAAGCATGAGCAGGTTCTGCTGGCCCTGGTTCCCATGATCGCAGGTGGCCACCTGCTCCTACAGGACGTGCCGGGAGTCGGCAAGTCGACGCTGGCGCAAGCACTGGGCCAGTCCATCGGCGCGTCCTATAGCCGAATCCAGTTCACGTCCGACCTCCTGCCCGCCGATATCCTCGGCGTCAACATCTATGAGGCTGCTACCGGGGAGTTCCGGTTCCGGCGCGGCCCCATCTTCGCGAACGTCGTCATGGCCGACGAGATCAACAGGGCGAGCCCTAAAACCCAGTCCGCGCTTCTCGAGGCTATGAACGATCGACGCATCAGTATCGACGGGACGACATGGGAGCTGCCGGACCCGTTCTTCGTCATCGCCACGCAGAATCCCATCGAGTATGCGGGGACGTACCCTCTACCCGAGAGCGAACTGGACCGCTTCCAGCTGTGCACGGGCATTGGATACCCGGACGTCGAGGCGGAGCGCAGGATCCTGACCGAACGCCCCGTACGGCAGCATTTCATCCATCTGCAGCCGGTAGCCTCGGTCCAGCAGGTGCTGGACGCACAGGATGCCGTCGACAACGTGATGGTGACGCCGGCGGTGCTGGACTACCTCCTCGCGTTCGTGCGCGCGACCCGTTCCGAGACGCTGTTCGAGGTGGGCGTCAGCCCCCGGGGTGCCATCGATCTGCTCAAGGCGGTTCGCGCTTGGGCGCTGCTTCGGGGTCGCACGTTCGTCGTCCCTGACGACGTCAAGACGATGGCTCCATACGTGGCATCTCACCGCATCCTGCGTCGCGGCAGTCGAAAAGGGGCATCGCGCGCCGATATCGACCGCGTCTTCGAGCAGGTGTCCGCTCCTGCGTAACGGCCGCGGCTCCATGCTACAATCGCGATGAGTCTGGTCGAGGTGCGGTTCAGGAAGTACCACCGGGCTGAACGTCTGACGCGCAGCGGCCTGTTGTTCTTCCTTGCCATCATCGGCATCGGCGCGGTCGCCATCAACTCGGGCAACAACCTTCTGTATCTCATCTTCAGCGCACTCCTTTCTGCGCTCATCTTTTCGGGACTGCTGTCGGTCGCCAACCTTCGCCGTCTCGAGGTCTCGCTCGACACGGCGGACGAGGTCTACGCTGGCCGTCCGGCGCTGCTGGCCATCCGGGTTCGCAATACCGGTTCGTTCCCATTGTTCTTCGCACGCATCGATGTCCGAGAGGGTGGAGACACTGTTTCGCTGAGCGTTCCCTTCGTGGACGCTCGTTCTGCCCTGGAACTTCCGCTCACCCTTACCCTGCCCACGCGTGGGTGTGTGACGGGACTGCGGGCGGACATCGCGTCCACGTTCCCCTTCGGTATCGTCGAGATGCGCAGAGAAGTAGCTGTTGGCGGCGAGCTGGTTGTGTACCCGCAGGTCTATCCCGTCCTTTTGCAGCAACAGGACGAACAGGGTGAACACCGCCTCGAGAGAGCGAGGGCAGGTGGCGACGGGGATTTCTTCTCTCTGCGCAGGTACCACGAGGGAGAGGATTCCCGCCACATCGACTGGAAGGTGTCGGCGCGGAGGGGCGACCCCTACGTTGTGGAACAGGAAGCCAGGTATCAACAGGAGACTGTCTTCTACCTCGACACCGCACGGGATGCGTGGCCTGACAGCCAGGCGTTTGAACTCGGTGTCTCGAAGATCGCGAGTGGTCTGACGTCGATCTTCGAGTCGGGAGAGGCCGCCGCGCTTGCTCTTCCCGGATCGTTTCTGGTCGGACGTGAGCGCAGGGTGTGGCAGCAGGCAATGGAGCTGCTGGCCCTGGCGGAACTCACGGAGGGCCCTCCCCATTCCGGACCTCTCCACAGTTTCACGCACGAAGCCATCACCTTTGTGAGCGGTGCTCCGTGAAGAGTTCGCTGGACATCCGGCGCAAGCTGGCGTTTTTTCTCGGTCTCACGGCGTGCGGGTTTCTGTCCATCGTCGAGTCCTGGTACTCTCTGTATGCGATCGCATTCCTCGTGGCGCTGCTCCTGGCAGGGCACGTTCATGGGCGCTGGGGACGGCGCGCCCTCGAAGCACTCCCCCTCGCCTGGTTCCTCATCCTCGTAGTTCTGAGGACCCAGCTCTTCGCTCTCCTTGCGCAGGCGATGCTGGCAGCGATGACATGCCGATTCGTTCTGACAGAAAACACCCGCGATTATCAGGGACTGGTGCTCATCACGGTTTT
>Ga0315294_10002599_pt1 | contig 19701 bp, 17 predicted proteins | sample YL17G13_40_MG_FD_203626 | JGI IMG/M metagenome (GOLD analysis project Ga0315294, IMG submission 203626) | Sediment microbial communities from Yellowstone Lake, YNP, Wyoming, USA - YL17G13_40 | ecosystem: Environmental > Aquatic > Freshwater > Lake > Sediment | place: USA: Wyoming | collected...
AGCCCACGGTGGACCTGCCCTTTATCGGGTACTTCGACCTGAAGAACCCGCCCTTCGTCTATCCGTCGCTGGTACACGAGGTGGCGAGAGGCTTCAACAACTACGTCCCGATTCCCTACCAGAAGTCCTGCAGGATCGTCATGGACAAAGACTGGGGCGCGTACTATCATTTCACCTACTCGACCTTCCCCTGGGGAACGAAGGTTCCGACGTTCAAGCGCGACCTGTCTGCCGAAGAAGAGGGAGCTCTGAGCAAAGCGGACAGGTTTCTGAGAATGAGCCTGGGCAGCGACCCGGCGGGCAGGCGTGCCGGAGAAGAGACGGTCTTAGAGAGAGTCAGGCTGGCCGGAGGGGAAAAAGCGACGGTCGCGAGCCTCACCGGGCAGCGCGCCATCACCAGCCTGTGGGTGAAGATTGATCCGTCAACGCTCCAGAAGTCCCCTGAGCTGCTTCGAGATGTCATTCTCCGCATAAGGTGGGAGGACGAGGAGCGACCGAGCGTGTGGGCGCCGCTGGGCGACTTCTTCGGAACCGGCCCCGGAGCGAACATATACACATCGCTGCCGCTGGGGATGACGGAGTACGGCTTCTACTCCTACTGGTACATGCCGTTCGCCAGGGAAGCCGTCGTGGAGCTCGTGAACGAGGGGAGCAGTGTGTTTTCCGGAACCGTTACACTGACCCATGCGCCGCTCACGCGTCCGATCAGAGAGCTGGGCCGGTTCCACGCGAAGTGGCACCGCGACGCCTTGCTGCCCAAGGAGCCGGAGCGAGCGATTGACTGGACCATGCTCAGAACCAGGGGGCCGGGCCGCTACTGCGGCGTGATGCTGGAGGTATGGAATCCGCGAGGAGGCTGGTGGGGAGAAGGCGACGAGAAGTTCTTCGTGGACGGCCAGAAGTTCCCCTCAACGATCGGCACCGGCTCCGAGGACTACTTCGGATATGCCTGGTGCACGCCGCAGGTATTCCACAATGCCTACCACAATCAGACCAGGGTGAACAACAACGTCGGCCACGTATCCGTAAACCGCTGGCACATCACTGACAACGTGCCCTTCCAGAAGTCCTTCGAGGGCGCAATCGAGAAATACTACCCGAACGACAGGCCGACGCTCTATGCTTCCACCGTCTACTGGTACATCGCGCGGGGCGGCTTCGATCCGTACGAGCCGGTGCCGGTCAAGGACCGCACTTTCTATATCGAGCCCGAGGTCGTGAAGAAACCTGGAGTCCTGGAAGGAGAAGGCCTTAAGATCCTCGGCAAAACCGGCGGGGATGCCCAGGCCCAGGAATTGCGCGATAAATGGAGCGGCGATTCTCATCTCTGGTGGATCAATGCCAAGCCGGGCGATACTCTGGACCTCGCCCTGCCGGTGCAGAAGAAGGGCAGCTACGAGGTAAGAGTGGCGCTCACGAAGGCCAGGGATTATGGCATCGTGCAGTTGTACCTGGACGGGCAGAAGATCGGTGACCCGTTCGATCTCTACGATCCAAACGTCGTGCCGACGGGCGAGATATCGCTCGGAACAATGGAGTTATCCGCCGGGGAACACAAGCTGACCGTGGAGATAGTCGGCGCGAACGAGAAGGCGATCAAGTCGTATATGTTCGGGCTGGACTATGTGAGGCTTCAGGGGGCGAAGTAGGGAGCCACGGTATGGCGAGCCGTATCCTCGACTGCCATGTCCACCTGCGCGATCTGAGCGGCATTCAAGATCTGGAGGAAATTCGCCGACGCGTCGGCGCGGACCGAATGAACATCGTGTGCGTCTTCGGCCGCGAGAACGTGAATGCGAACCCGGCGGCGTTCGTGGCAAAGGCCGAGTATCCGGATCGCTTCTATGTGTTCGGCGGGCTCGATCACTCAGCACATTTCTCGTCCGGGAAGATCGCAGCGCCGTCGCTGGCGGAGCAGGTGGATCGCCTGATCGCCCTGGGCGCGGACGGCATCAAGATGCTGGAGAACAAGCCCACCCATCGTAAGCTGCTGGACATTCCGGTTGACGGCCCGTATTTCGAGGAGTATTTCGCGCGCCTGGAGGAAACCGGATTCCCGGTGCTCTGGCACGTCTGCGACCCGGAGGAGTTCTGGGATCCGGAGAGGACGCCCGGGTGGGCGAAGGAAAGAGGCTGGGGATACGATGATACCTTCGCGCCCAAGGAGCAGCTTTACGCGGAGGTGGAAAACGTGCTGGAGCGACATCCGCGGCTCAGGATCTTCTTTGCTCACTTCTACTTCCTGTCAGCAGACCTCCGTCGCGCGGCCAGCCTCCTCGACCGGTTCGAGAATGTCCACCTTGACCTCGCACCGGGGATCGAGCTTCTCTACAACATGTCGAAGGACCCATCCGCCGTACGCGATTTCTTCGTCAGATACTCCGACCGGATTCTCTTCGGAACGGACATCTCCAGCGATCAGCCGGTCGAGGAAGCGCGCATCCGGGCCGGGATCGTCACGCGATGGCTGGAGACCGAAGACGAATATCGTGTGCCCGAGGGCGCCGATTTCCTGCTCGGGCCGCCGGAGGACGGCGTGATGAGGGGCCTGCGCCTGCCTGAGGACACCCTCGCGAAGATATACCGCCTCAACTTCGAGCGGCTCGCCGGGTCGAAGCCTCGGCCGCTGAACCGGGAGCTCGCGGCCGAGGAATGCGAGCGCCTTGCGCGCGAGATCACCGCTCTCAAAGGGCTAGACCCGGAACACGCCGACACATCGGCGGCAGATCGGCTGACGGACTCAGGTTGGGGGAGCTAAGGGCAGTTGGGCGAAGCTACAGGGTGGAGATCAGGCTTGAGGAAGGAAGGCGAACGCTGTCGGAATGCGCAGAGCGGGGCGACTGCCTCATTCAACGCTGGTGCCACAGTGTCAGCGACGTAGTAGTCGCAACTGGTTCACCACCCCATCGGCCATCTCGATCGCACACTGCGCGTCTTTCCCGACATTCCGGATTTCGTCGCTATAGTCCGCGCGTGCCCTCCGATAGCGCAGACGGTCTCCGTTGAGCCCGATGTTATTCTGCACATTGCCCGCAGCGTTACGATACTCGTTCCAGACCGACTCGTGCGCCTGGGCGTCCTTCGCGATATGGACGCCCCCGCTTGTCAACTGGTTCCGGGCTGTGCAGAACACTGCATAATAGGCGCGGCTGATGGCGGAGCGTGACTCGGCTTCGCTCGCGCCCGGTTGTGCTAATCGTCTGGCCAGGTTCAGGTACTCCGTCCAGTCAAACGGCATCACACCATCTCCACGTCTAGGTTCAACAGACAGCGCGCCTCAGACGAGGCCTCGAGCCACCATTCCTCATCCAAGGACCCCAAGGCGCTTGCAGCCTCATCAGGAGAAAGGCCTGTCATTATGAGCACGAACAACTCTTCCGCCGCTTCACCCTCAGGATCCGCAAACAGCTCCAGGGCAACCTGGGTATTTCGACCAAAGACGTCCTGGATCTTGTAGTAGGCCTCGAACAGCAGGTCGATCAAAAACTGGTTGCCTCGCAAGAAGGAGCTGATCGCAGTATGGTCTCTGAACTGATAGAACTCCTCCAGAACTTGAATCTTGCGATCGGGCAGTCCTGCGTCGCCTACTGCATCTTGCGTGTCCTGCGCCTCGCCCATTAAGCTCTGTGCGGCATCCGTATCCTGGCCTGGATGCTCGCTTACTGCATCTCGCGTGTCCTGCGCCTCGCCCACTCCAGCCAAGCTGTGCCATACAAAGTACGCGGAGAGGAATTGAGCTAGCACGGCATCCACGACGCTGCTGGTCCATCCGCCGATCTCCACGATTCCCTCGCATTCAGGCTCGACCTCTATTGGTTGACCGTCACGGAGCATCTGCACTCTCACCTAGCCCCTCACCTCTCCGAACCGTTCTCTCAAGCTGTCCTTGATGCAGCCCTCGAATGCCGCTTCTACGCGCTCGTGCGCCGTGTTGAGCCAGTCGGTCTCGCCGTCTAGGGGTACCTCGCCCGCCTTCCCAACAAAACAATCCAAATCGAGTCTGATCAGCACAACCTCGGGCGTGCCCCTCGCGCCGGTGGTCATCTGCAGACGCAGGATGTCGCGGCCTTCGTGCTGCGGTATCTCCACACCCACCATAAAAGAAGAGAAATCCTGCGGAAGCTGTGCGCCTATAAATGGGTAAAAGTTGAAATGATCTTCCAGCTCAAGCGTCGTACCGGGGATCTCGATCTGGTTCACGTATCGAAGCCCAATCCGTCCGTACGCCTTCGGCTGAACAACGTCCCGATAGACTTCGAGCGCCCTGCGAATCACGGGCAGGAAGGTCTCCCAGTTGGAATACGGCTTGAAATGGCTCACTCCGAGCCGGTGTTGCCCGACCTCGACGAGCATAGTCTTGTCGTTCCTGAGAAACTGCAAATACTCGATCCGCGTGAAGCGCTGCTGCACGCCCTTCGGGCTGGGCGTAAGCGCGGCTTCGAATGTTACCCTTGGCTGACGGTCTGGAAAGTCATCCTTCAGCTTCTCGAACATGAGCCCCGGGACCGCCAGGTCCCAGTTTCCCCCGGGTTCAAACCGAAACTCACACACTGCCTCGATGATTGGAGGATTCTTATACTTTCTTCCCATCGCAGCCTACTCGTCTCTGGGCACAGAACCGATAGTACATTTGTCCACCCCGCTATCTTTCCACATGCATACCGTTCCCTCCTGCACGTTTTTCCAAGCAAAGCACTTCGTCTGAGTATTACGCTCCTCATCAATGCTGCAGGCTACAGCGCCTTCACCGCTTCCAGCCACGCCCGGGCAATCAATGCGTGGCCCGCCGGAGAGGGATGAACTCCGTCCGCCGCCCAGAAGCCGAGCTCGCGGCGGGCCGACGCCTGGGCGAAGATGCCGTCCGCGCGGATGAGTATGGCCTGAAACTCGCGCGCCAATCTGCGGACCGCTTCGATCTTCGGATCCAGGTCCTCGCGCCACTGGATGCGATCTTCGGGTATCGGCAGAACGAAAGGCTCGATCAGGACGAATCGGGCATTCAGAGTGTCCTTCGTCTTCGCCAGAATTCCGCGATAAGTGCTCTCAAAATCCTCTATTAACACAGGCTCGTTCCTGGAGTAACGCCGCGCGGCGTCGTTGATGCCTATCAGGATGGAAACCCAGGTCGGCTTCAAATCCAGACAGTCCTCCTGCCAGCGCGCTGATAGATCCTTCACCGCATTGCCGCCGATGCCCCGGTTTATGAACCGCACCCGCAGTTCGGGGTGCATGGCGGAGAACCATGCCGCTGTCATCATTGCGTATCCCCGGCCCAGGTCGTCATCGCTCTCCCGGCTGCGGCCGGCGTCCGTGATGCTGTCGCCCTGGAAGAGCACTACTGCTCCCTCTTCGATAATGCACGACATCCTTCTTCCTCCAAGTGACTGGAAAGTCAGCTTTCAACCACTTCAAGATTCTAGCGTACGGATTCCGATCCCTCCACCGTCTGAGCCCTGGAGAAAGCGCCGCTTCCGATATTCAGATGAGCGGAAGGACATTGGCGGTGTACAGAGAACCTTAAGTCGAACAGGGGGGAGAGAAATGAAGCGTATCCTGGTCGTCTATCACTCGCAGGAATTCGGCAACACGCGCCGCATGGCCGAGCTGGTTGCTCAGGGGTGCCGCGAGGCACCGGGAATCGAAGTCGAGATGGTGAACGTGAACGAACGCCGCGTAGACATTGACGCGGTCGAGCGGGCGGATGCCTACGCGCTCGGCAGCCCCGACTATTTCTCGTACATAGCCGGCGGGCTGAAGCAATTCTTCGATGACCTGCACATCGCCGACCTGGCCGGGCGGAAGGTCAAAGGAAAGCCCTGCGTCCTGTTCCTGACTCATGGCGGCGGGGGCAAGGCCATCGCAAGTCTGCAGCACCTCGCGGAGGCAATGGCGCTCGCAGAGGTCGCGCCAAGTGTTATCTCCCAGGGAGCGCCGACGGGGGACGCAGTGAAACACAGCGTTGAGCTTGGCAAGGCACTGGCCGAGCATGTTTCTCGTCTGCCCTAGTCAGCATGACAGCGGGCGATGGTACGGGAGCCACCATATCAGCCGGGCGGCATCGGCGGCAGGCCGCCTATGACGAACACATTTGCGGTAGCGCTCTTGGTGGGATCCGCCTGGCTGGTTACCTTGACGTGGTACTCGCCCACCACGCCGGGAGCCGTATACAGGCCGGCTTGTGTTATGGTTCCGCCGCTCGCTTCTACGACGCTCCAGGTAACCGACGTATTTGACGTACCTGCGACCGTCGCAACGAATTGCTGCTTGCCGTAGACTCCGAGCACGCACGTGTTCGGGACGATGGAGATAGTCACGCCGCTGTCGCCGCCATTTCCTCCACCGCCATCACCCCCGCCATCATCGGGGGCGCTGCTGGTCACGGTGATAGTCGCCACATCGAACTTGGTGAGGTCGGCCCGGCTGGCCACCCTGACATGGCAGGTGCCCTCCGTGCTCGGAGCCACGTAGCGACCGGTTTGAGAGACAATGCCGCCGTCAATCGCCTCCTCGACGCTCCACGTGACCGCGATGTCCGGCGTGCCGGTTACGGTAGCAGCGAATTGCTTGGTTCCTCCGGGCCTCACCTCAGCCGTCTCCGGGCTGATAGTGACGATGACGCTGAGGACGTCGGGAGCGGCGGTCCCGGGCTTGCCACCGCCGCCTCCTCCGCAGCCGGCCAAGACCAGGGCCACAAGCACCAGCACCGCTGGTGTATATCTAAGCATTGTTCTCTCCATAGGTATTATACCGGAAGCAGGGGCAATTGCCAAGAACGACCACCGACCCCTTTACAGATAGACGACCCGGCTACCTCGGCAGTTCCACCATTGCCAGAAGCTCGCACAGGTCCTTGATAGACTGATAATAGGGTCAGGTTTCTCCACCCCAAGCTCTCGGGAGGTGAAGAAATGCCGAGAGTATCGCCGCATGTCTACCTTAGCGAGAGCCTGAGCCATCAGCTCCGAGTCCGAAGCCCCGGCGTTCGAGGCGACGGCGCACACAAAACGCTCGCAAAGACGGTCGAGGGTTCCCTTTGCGCCCGGGATGGCCTCAACATGCGGCCAGTGGGCCATCGAACCCTCGTACTCAGGGAAGTCCTTCATCAGGGTATCGCCCCAGTCAGATATGATTGCTTTGGAATCGGTGATAATTCCCACCAGCTTGCCGGAAATGCCCTGAGAGCCATCTCAACGATCCACTCTGACAGCGTGGGTCAGTATCTTCTGCTGCTCGTCGTCTCCCAGGCGCAGCCTTAACCCAAGCATTCGCTGGACGTGGATTCCTATGGTTCCTGGGGAGATGTCCGGGTGCAGCTTGGCAATCTGCTGCGCGAATGCTCTGGCTGCTTTCGAAATCTGTTCCTCCGCACGGCGTTCAGCTGTTTCATTGAACTGGCGACGCTGCTCCGGCGTCATTTCATTCGGAGGGGACGGCATCATGTCGGCCGTAATCTCCACGGTAAGCGGGGTTCCACCCAGACTACGCATGTCTGCTGCTGCGTACAATACCATTTGCTCTTCGAGCCCCGCGTCTACAAGGGAGAAGGTAGCCGTCTGCGGCCAGCTTGGGTCCTGTGCATGCTCGAACGTAGGTTGCTCTTTGACTTCGTACGCTTGCATGAACATATACTGCTGCTCAGGCTTCAGTGTGGAAACAGGGATTTCAGTTCCCTGGCTGAGCGCACGCTGCTGATTCGGTGTCAGCGATGCGTAGAGCTTCAGCACGTATTCGCAGCGTGCCAGGTATGATGGATCGGGTATGCCGAACCAATGCCGGCTGTTGCTGATGATCCCGCGAACCTGCCCCCAGTTCAGGCTGCCCATCTGGACGGCCACTTCGAATGTAGGAGCGGGAAGGCCGGTGACTATTCGCTGCCAGCGCTTGATCTTTTCCTCCGGCACTTCTCTGCTTCGCAGCCGGTGCCAAAGCAAACTCTTTGTGAGAAGGAAATCGCCGTCACGCTCAACCGTGAACTGATGTCGGCGGCACAGCTCGGATATCCGCGCGTTGATTTTCACGGGTGCATGCGGCCCGGGCGCCAAGTCGGCAGCACCTGCATATTCGGAAAGATACTGCGCCACGACCGGAACCTCGGCTGCCTCCGCGATTGCCAGCAGCCCGTCGCTCATGGTGGCGGGAGTCGCACCCGAGCCTTCGCCGGGACGAGGGACTGCAGGCAAAATGTACTGCGATGGATCGGTCACCCTACCGTAGACCTGTAGTTCACCCGGCGCATTGCCGGCGGGCGGCGTCCGGACAGAAGCCGAGGAAGGAGTGCCCTCCTTCTGACCAGGTAGTTGGACCTCCCGATCCAGTGCCGTATCCTTGAGCAGCTTCTCGTTCGCAGCCTGGATGGTCTTTTCGTACCTGGAGTCATCAAAGACCGCCGTGGCGAGCAATATTGACGTAGGGATGAAAGGCCGTATGGAGCACCTAAGCAGGTAGCCGCCCAGAGACCGCTCGATCCAGAAGTCAATCGAGGCGAGATCGGCTTTCCGCTCTGATGCCTCCCTGGCAATGGCCGATCCGGATACCGTCACATGCTTCCCTGCCATCAAGTCCTTGCGCTGCAGCTCGGAAAGCACAAGATACTGCAGGGTGGCTGCCGCATATTCGTCCCATTGCGCTGCCCGACTGCGGCGAAGCAGCCGGTCATATTCATCCCGACTGAGGCCGCCCGTGTCCTCCGGCGGCCCGTAATCCTGATCCGATCTGATGACCGCAGCATTGGCCTGAAGCTCCTTGTCGAACTGGTCCACAATGGCTTGGTAGTCGTCATACGCCCGGCGACGCAGGTCGGCAGCCGAGTCACGGTCCATGAACAACCGCAGGAAGCTGCTGCTGCCGACTTCGCTGTCAACCCAGCACAGATTGAAGCAATGCGCGACTGCGCAGAGCACCTCGCAGGCCGGTTTGTCCTTCACCCATATGGTGGCCTTGTCTTCGGCGATGTCTCGCTCAGGTCGGAGCTTGACTCCTGTCAGTGCTGTGACTTTATCCAGCACCTCCCGGAGCGATGCTGCACGCAGAGACAGGGTAATGGCCTTGTCCAATCCCGGCTTGCTGTCAAGGGCAGCCGTCCGTGGGTCGGATTGCACGGCGCTTCCGAGAAAAAGGATTGCCACTACGAATGACAGTATAGCTTTCACCGGTTGTTCCTCCTTGACACGAATGAATCGCTCTATTGGATAAGACGCCTGGAATCAGGAATTACGTTTCGACCGATAACCGACAACTTCCTCAGCCAGTATGGATTCCAGCACCTCCGCCATTCCATCCTCATCATTCGACAACGTCTGGAACCGGCCGAGGTCCACCAGCCTTGAGATTGTTACCACGTCATCAGCGCAAGCTTGGGACTCCAGCGACTGCTCGCCGGCATCCAAATCAAGCGGTACTGCTTCCCGGCGAATGAGGATTGGCAGGAGGCCTGCTGCCCTGGCCGCCTGGACGTCTTCGTGGGTGTCTCCGACATAGGCCACTTCTGCCGGACTGAGCCCTGCCTTGGCAAGCGGGATGACGCAGGCGCCGCACGCCGGCAAACCCTTCCGCTGGGTATGGCAAGACCCATATCAGTAGACTGGCCCGCTACCCCGGAAGTTCCAGCCTGTGAAGCAGAGGTTGCTTGCCCCATTGCTCGCGAGCTGCTATCATGCTCTCGAGCTCGGTTCGAGGAGGCATGAGGTTGGCAAAGGGCAGTAGATACCCCGCGGAGAAGCGTGCTTTTCGGGACCCGGAGACCGGAGTCAGGGTACAGCGCCTGACGAGCTGCCTGTGTCACAGCAATCATCTTTACTTCACCCATTGGCCATACTATGCCGGCGGCCGGAAGATGCTGTTCCATTCTGACCGGGGAAATGCCTATAACCTGTTTGGCATTGAGCTGGAATCCGGAGAGATCCACCAGCTCACGGGCTTCGAGCCCGCCAGCGAAGGCGTCAGTCCGTTCCGTGCCTGTGTCAATCCAGCTCGCGACGAGGCCTACTTCTGGGTGGGCAGGACTCTGTGGGCGATTGACCTGACCGACCTGACCGAGCGCCCGATGTGGGAGTACGGCAAGGGGGCCCACGGCGGGATGCCGAACTGCAGCTCCGACGGCCGGTTCGTGAACTTCGCCATCTCGCCGGATATGTCGGACAAGCTCCCCGTGAATCTGCTTCACCGGCACGTAGAGCCCGAGGCATATCTGGCGGCGCGGCCTCACTGCCAGATTGTCCGAGTGCCGACGCGGGGAGGTGAAGCCGAGGTCGTCTGGGAGGAGGACTCCTGGATCGGGCACATAAACACCTCGCCGAACATCCCGAACATCCTGACGTTCTGCCACGAAGGGCCCTGGCCGATGGTCGAGCAGCGCATGTGGGGATTGGATACCGATGCCGGGCGCGTGTGGAGAATCCGCCCGGAGACCGAGGGAATCGTCATCGGTCACGAGTACTGGTTCGCGGACGGCTCGCGCGTTGGATACCATGGGAGAACGAAAGATCATGCGCCGCTGTGGGGACATGCGGATCCCTCCGGCGGCGACTACAAGGAGTACCCGGTTCAGAGGCCCTCGATGCACTTCCACAGCCTGGGCACCGAGCTCCTGGTAAGCGATGGCAGCGCGAAGGACCCGTATCTCAGGCTCTGGCGCTGGAACGGGGAAGGCTACGACGGCGCGGTGCTCTGCAAGCACCTGTGCTCCTTTCACACCCAGCGGCTGCACGTCCATCCGGCCATGACCCCGGACGGCAAAGGCATCGCCTTCACGAGCGACATGCACGGTTACGGGAATGTCTACTTCGTGGAGATCCCCGACTTCGAGTCCCTGCCGCCGGTTGAGACGAGATAGGTGTAACCCCTATTCCTTCCTTGCCCAGTACGTTATCCTTCCTTCAGTTTCGTCGGCCCACTCGATGGTGAAGCCGCGCTCCTCAAGCCAGCCGCGGATCTCGCCCTGACTGACCGGATGCTTCTGGACAATGTGCTCGGCCTGGACCTTGCGCCCATCCGGGTACGTGACCACCGTGCGTCGGCGGCTCCTATGCAGCCTGGCCGCCGCGTCGTACCAGATCGTCTCGCTGCTCGGTTCGAAAAGCACGCCGTCCGGGGAGGTCCAGGGTTTGCCTTCCTTGATTCCAGGTACGCCCCAGTTTTCCGGGAGTTCGCCCTCCATGTGGTCGCTGTCGTGGAAGAGGTATCCGCCGGGCTTCAGGGAGGTCGCTGCGGATGCGATGCATCTTTCCTGTACCTCAGCCGTCGGCAACTGAAATGCCCAGTTGCCGACGAGTATCACGACATCGAAGTCCTGGGGCCATATGTCTTTCGTCACATCCGCGTGGATCAGGCTGATCCTGCGCCGCACCTCCTCCGGTAGGTGTTCGCTATTCACACACGCGCGATCCAACATTGCCTTCGAGATGTCAATTCCGACGAGCTCATGGCCGTCCATCGCCAGAGGAATGAGAATGCGCCCGGTACCGCACATGGGCTCGAGTATGCGCAACGGCCCGCGGTCTCCGATCAGCTTGCGGATGAGTTCGACATCGTCCGTGCCGGTTTCGATCTGGTCATACCACTCCGCAGCCCGGGCGTCCAGATCGGCATCCGGGTGGAACCACAGTGTGGGCTTCTGACTCAACCTTGTACTTCCTGAAGTGTTGTGCAAAGACATGGCCATGATCTTGTTGCCGCCCTCCATTTCGCCTGTTTCCTTGAACCCACACGACCGCCAGAATCCCTCCGGGGGTGGATTGGCAGTCAGCCAGACGTCTTCGACGCTTCGCTCGCGGAACAGGTTCAGCACATAGTCGCACAAAAAACGACCCCGGCCCGAGTTTCGGCTCTGGGGTCGTATGTAGAACTCCAAGATGTATCCCCAGCCGGGGCGGTCATCCCGGTCAATCTTAGCGTGGACGAGGCCCGTGGGTTCGCCGACAACCTTCAGCATCAGCAGCCAGCGGTCGGGTTCTCCCTGACGTGCCAGCATGCTTTGGAGATAGGCTTCTCGCTCCTCCGCAGGCCGGTCTGAGAGAATCTCCGCGAGGTAATCGCGCCCCAGGGCAAGGAATGACGGAGCATCAAGGCAGCCGGGCGCAACAACCACGATATCAGGTTCGGCATTCTCGGTCATCAAGCGTTGGCGTCTCCTTCTTTGGTTGTTGCAGTCAGCCCTGCGGGAGGGCGAAGCTCCTGCTGAGCCGTAGTCTCACTCCGGAAGAGGGTCGGCCTGAGGGCTAGTACAGACTGACTCCGCGGAGCCCTCACTCTAGCTCTCTCCCAAGAGGAAAGGGAGCTCGGCTCGGGAGGACCCTCGCCCTCCCAAAGCGGGCCGTCCCGATAGCTATCGGGACGGCCCTGGGAGCATTTCTTCCGCCTTCGCCAAGGGGACTTCGCCAAGGCTGCGTCCCCCAAGGGCTACGGCGAACCGCCTGCTCCTGGGGCGGGTGCTAGGCTCTTGCTCAATACACCCACCTCCTTTCCGAGGCACAGTGTGGTTCGCGCCTCATAAAGTTGTGCCGCGAGCGCTAAGCTTCAGACTCATTGAGCTACTCGTCGGTCCACTCCTCGTACCGCCTGCGGATCTGCCGCACGTGATGCGCGATGTTCGCGGACGTGCAGCCCAGCGTATCTCCGGCCTCACGCCACGTGAGCCCATCGAGCAGGCAATCGAGCACTGCCTTCTGAGTGGTCTTCAACCGTCCCAGGAACTCGGATACGCACACCGTATCCACTGCTCTATCCGCGTGCGAACCGAAAATGGACTCGTCACCCACGTCGTCAAGCGGAGAACAGCGGCGCACGCGGGCGCGCTTGATGGCATCCAGCAGGCGCCACCGCGCGCACTGGATAAGGTACTGATCCGGGCTGCCGATTCCGAGATCAAGCCCGGGAAGTGCTTCCAGCAAACCTACCCATGCCTCCTGAAGCAGGTCATCCGCATCCTCGCCGCAGCAGCGGGCGTAGTAAGCCGCCATCTTCGCTATGCGGGGACGCAGAGCTTCCACTATGGTTTCTATCGCTGACGGGTCTCCGTCAATCGCCCGTTCGATACTGCGGTGCATTTCGAACCACTCCCCCAATAAAAACAAATCGGGCCGCAGGCACATCGCCCGCGGCCCGTTCCCTTACGGAGATTCTGGATCGAACGGCGGCTTGGGAAACGAATACTCCCCCCAGCAGCTCGCAGTTACGTCCGACGGCTCCCGGAACGAGGCGAGCGAAGTGCATTGTACGGCATGCGAAGGAACCTGGTTGTCAGTCGGCTATGGGTCATCACGCTCGCCTCCTTTCCGGTTAGATTTTCGTACTCTCTTTGGGATTTCCACAGCAGGAACAAGAATTCCTCCCATGTTTCCCTCTATATTATCGCGCGCCAGGGCTTATTTGCTAAGGCCGGAGAGCTACGGGATAGAACTTTTTTGCTCGCCCGACTGAAACTCACGGCGATTCCTGCAAGCGAATCAGCATAGCGGATCACTCCGTCCTTCCTGATCGTGGAACGCCCCCTTCGTGAGAATCAGATCATGCGATTCCTTTGCCTTCGGGTCGTCGGGCTCGCGCGTCACCTGCCAGATCGTGTAGCCGTTCTTCTCGAAGGCTCGGCGGCTGCGAGGATTGTAATCCCCTACTCCGCAGCCGAAGATCGCTTCTGCATGCTGGTGCTCGAAGCCGAACTCCGTGAGCAGGCGGATGACCTCGGTTCCAATGCCTTGGCCCCAGAACTGCTTCTCGCCGATCATCAGGTCAATCCGGCGCAGGTCCTGATCCGGAAACTCCTTCAGGATGCGGTCCAGGTTCATTCGCTGGAGCCAGCCCTCGCCGATGGGTTTTCCATCCAGCTCGATGATGAAGCAGAAGGCGTTCCGAGATACGCAACGGTAGATATCCTGGACTTCCTCCAGGCTGTATGAACTGACATCGTTACCGTCGGAGTAATGGAGCACCCCGGGATCGCTGTTCCATTTGAGCAGCAAGTCCCAGTCATCCTCAGTCATCGGTCGGAGGACGATTCGCCCGCTCTCCAGCGTGATGTCGTGCGTTCGCAGCTTCTGCACCCATGCCCCCTATAGAAGTCTGATCAGCTTCAAGGTAAGTGCGCTCCTAGTCTCCTCCGCATTCGGATCGCCGAAGATGACATAGGCGTCCATGCCGGCTCGCACTCTTTGCTTGAATGCGAGGTAGAAGTTGGCCTTTCCCTCCCTGCTGACAAGACGGCCGCCAAGTGTCCGCTCGCTGTCCAGATCGTATGCCAACGACACCACCAGCTGCCGCGATAGAAAGGCCTGAGGGCTGGGCTGCTTAATCTGGGCATACTCATAATCCGCGCGCACGTTCAACTTGTCTGCAATCCGCCAGCCCTGAACTACCGACCAGTGTAGGTAGTCCCCACCGGCCTGCTCACCGAACCCGAGGTTCACGCCGCCGTTGCGGTACAGATCGCGCCCGCCCCATGAGAAGCCACCGCTGATGATCCTGTCACGGTAGGCTTCGCGGCGGGAGACGCCCGCGTTCACGTATGCGCCGGTCCCGTTCCTGAGCTGAATACTCGCGTACAGGCCGATCCCATCGGTGAACGGAGAGCCGTCCATCTGGTCTGCCTTTGCGAGATCCAGGCCGACATACCATTCCGCGATCTTGCCCTTGCTCAACTCATCATATGTACTCAGGTAAAGGTCGGTTTCGCGGATACCGGTATCGCCCACCAAACCGAGATAAGGATAATAGTCGGGCTCGATGACCGCATGGGCCAGGTTCCAGTACAGCTTCCGCGGGAGGCCGCGGTTCCATATCCCCGCTCGGTACCTGCGTCCCTGGTCGGACGGTGAACCGGCGGTCGCGTAGCTCGCAGTGGCCTTGATCTCATCCTCGCCCTTCCGGGAGACGACTTGATCCATCACGAAGTACCCGACAGAGTTGTTCAGGGCGGGTGTATGGCTCTCGATTCCGCAGAGCCACATCCACGTATGGTCGCCCCATTGCCGGCTGATCTGCAGCAGATTGTGGTGCTCCTCGCCGAACTGATCGGTGTGCATGAACCCCACGCCGTAATCTCCCACCCGGCCAGCCAATTTGGCGCCGACGTCTATGTCTTGTATCCGGCGGGTATAGAATATGTTCGACAGCGGAAAGCGGCCGCTTCCCTCCTGGAAGAACGGCCTGCTGTCCGGCAGATAACGCTCTGTGTAGGAAAAATCCACGCTGTCAACTTGCTGCTCGACGTTGCGGAAGTCAGGATTAACGGTGACCAGGCCGGTCAGGCTGGGCGTCAGGGCATGCTTCATATCCAGGCCGAGACGCTCTGACCGATTATCATGCCCGGTGCCAAGAAGGGAGTATCCCATCAATAATGGCTTTGGCTTGACAACCGGGAGTTTCAGGCCTTGCCAGAGATAGAAGTTCCGAGCATCCGTGTTCGGGCCGACGTTCGGCGACCACCACCACTGGTTCGCCCTGGCATGCCTGCGAATGAATGCTATTCCCATGCTGGTTCGGTTGGCATCGTATTGCAGAATGGAGAATGGCACGGCCAGTTCCACTACATACCCGTCGGTCACCCGCTTCGCCGCCGCGTCCCAATCGCCCTTCCACTCAATCTTGCTGACGTCACCCGATTGCAGGCTCTCCACTTGCACGCCGCTCGCCGTCGCGTCGAACCAGACTATGTGCCTCTGAGTGTTGTAGCAGTCGAGATTGAAGCCCACCCAATCATCGGCGCCTATATCGCCTCCACGCTTCTTCTGCTGGGCCACGATCTTGTCCGGCTGGGAGTCTCTGCAGTGGAAGGCCACGTATATGTTCTTCTGGTCGTAGCAAAGCCATACGGTGGTCGGCTCCGCTGCCTTAGTCCCATCGGACACGAAATAGAAATCCGTGACAGAAGGCGCCTGCTGCCAGCACGCATCGGAGAGATCACCGTCTATCACCGGCGCAGGATCGGCCACTACTGCTTCGATCCTCGGCTGTTCTGCATGCACATGTCCGGTCAGCAGCAGACTTGACAGCAAGATGATTACCAGAACTAGTCTTCTCATTCCTTCACCTCCTACAACAGCCTGATGAGCTTCAAGGTAAATGCGCTCTTCGTTTGGTCAGCATTCGGATCGCCGAAGATGATATAGGCGTCCAGGCCGGCGCGGACCCGCTGCTTGTATGCCAGGTAGAAGTTCGTCTTTCCACTCCTCGTTATGAGCCGCCCGCCGAGGGTGCGCTCGGTATCCAGATCGTATGCCATGGTCGTCACCAACTGTCGTGACAGGTAGGCGTCGGGGCTCGGCTCCTTGAGATGCGCATACTCATAACTTCCACGAACGCTGAGCTTATCGTTAATCTGCCAGCCCTGGCCTAGCGACCAGTATAAATAGCCGCCGCCGGCTTGCTTGCCAAACCCCAGACTGATGCCGCCGTTGCGGTACAAGTCACGTCCGCCCCAGTAGAAGCTCGTGCCAAGGATGGCGTCATGGTTCGGGGGCCGATGGGAGATGTCGCCGTCGAGGAAGAATCCTGTCCCGTTCCGGAACTCCATCCCGCCGTAAACACCCAGGGCGTCGTAGAACTTCGATCCGTCCATGTGATCGGCCTTGTCAGCGTAGAGACCGGCCCACCATTCCGTCATCCTGCCCTCGCTGAACTCGTCGAATGTGTCGAGCCAGATTGACGTGCACCGAATATCCTTTTCCGTTGTTATACCGAGGTACGGCTCGAAGTTGGGATAGGTTACCTCGTGCTCTATGCCCCAGCCCAGCGTCCGCTTCGGCCCGTGTCCGTAAAGCCGCAAGCGGTACCACTTCCCCAATCCCGGGTCAGATGCATCGTCTGCTGTCGCGTACGCCGACGAAAACCGTATTTTCCGGTCTCTCTTATCGTAGAGCTGCTGGACAAAGGTCGTTTCCGTCACCATGTTGTTCACGCCGGGGCCGCGGCTTTCGATCCCGCACAACCAGACCTCGGTCCAGTCTTGCCAACGCCGTCCGACTTGCAGGACGGTGTGCTGCTCCTTCTCGAAGTCCCGCGCGTGCATGAAGGCCAGGTTGTACGGGCCGACCTTGCCCGACAGTTTGGCCCCCGTGTCTATCCCCTTGATCCGGCGGGTGTAGAATATGTTGGCAAGCGGGAAGACGTTGGCCCCTTCCTGAAAGAACGGGCGACTGTCAGGAAGCTTCCTCTCCGTATAGGAGAAATCCACGCTGTCAACTTCCTGCTCTACGTTGCGCCAATCCGGGTTCACCGTCACCAAGCCGGTAAGGCTGGGAGTGACCGCGTGCTTGACATCAAGACCCAGACGGCGCCGCGCGTCTTCTCCTCCCATGCTGAGGAGCGAATACGCAAGAACCAAGGGCTTCTTCTCTGGCTTCGGCAGTTGCAGTCCGTCCCATACGTAGAACCGCGTGGCGTCAAAGTTCGGACCCATATTCGGCGACCACCATGTTTGGGTCATCCTGGCATGGCGGCGGATGAAAGCTATGCCCATGCTGGTTCGGTTGGCATCGTATTGCAGAATGGAGAAAGGCACGGCCAGCTCCACGGCATATCCATCGCCGACACGCCTGGATGCCGCATTCCAATCGCCCTTCCACTCGATCTTGCTGACATCGCCGGTCTGGAGATGCTCCACTTGGACGCCGCCCGCAGTCACGTCAAACCAGACGATATGTGTGTACTTGCAGTAGCAGTCGAGATCGAAGCCGACCCAGTCGTCGGTGTCTATGTCGCCGCCGCGCTTTTTCTGCTGAGCCACTATCTTGTCCGGCTGCGAATCTTTGCAGTCGAATGCCATGTATATGCTCTTCTGGTCGTAGCATAACCAGGCCGTGGTAGGCTCCGGGGCCTTGGTGCTGTCCGCCAGGAAATAGAAATCCGTGACAGAAGGCGCCTGCTGCCAGCAAGGATCAGACAGGTCACCGTCTATCACCGGGGCAGGATCGGCGACCACTGCCTTGATCACCGGCTGGGCGCACGCGCCGCCGCCGATCAGTATCAGAAAAAGTGCGAATCCCAACAGAAACCGCTTTGCCGATCGCTGTGCGAACCCGCCCTCTTCGTATGAGACCCTAAGTGTCAATGACCGCATCGGTCTACCCGGTGGCACGTCTTCCTCCCGAAACTGCCGACTTCGCGCAACGCAATACCCATATAGAACAGACGCATCTGCTGGGGTAAATGGTTGGATCATCACGACGAAAAAGCCGCGAATCTCACGTCCCGCGGGCTCACAAGGAATCAGAAAGGCCGCCCCGGACGGAGCGGCCCGTAGTTCTTCAAATCAGTTAGAGACTACTATCTACTCCTCAGCCCTCCGGGGACGTGACGGTACCCTACCAAGTTCACCCGCGCTGTTCGCTCTCATGCACTTCACTTCACGTCCCTGCTTTCGTTCGGAATCCCAGCGTCTCGCACACGTTTAAGCTGGTAACGGCTAGTATACCAGCCTAGCCGGCCGACGTCAAGCGAAATTCCGGCGGGTAGGAGTTGACGATCCTTAACAGTAATGTCATGCTGAGCAAAGCGAAGCATCTCATTCGCAGCGTGGGAGATTCTTCGCTCGCGCTCAGAATGACAAACCTGGGTCTTCTACTGTCAGCAACCCTAAGATCCTGCATTGTTTCAATGTGCATCATACCTTCAAACTGGGGACGGGCAGCAGGAACATTTTCGACGCGCAATGAAGTATCTATGGATAGAAGAAGATTTCCTGGAGTGCAGCATGGCAAAACGCAAGAGAAGAACGCAGACGGTAGAGGAAGTCGTAGAAAAGCAAGCCAAAAAGGAGCCGAAGCTCACGCGAGCGGCCTTTCAGATAACCCTGTGGGTCATCCTTCTCGGGCTGGCTGCCCAGGTCATAATGGCCATAGCGGTCTACCCGTCCCTGCCGGACACCATTTCCGGAGGTTGGATCGGCCTGTCGGAACCGCAGAAGGCAGTTCCGTCATGGCTGGTCTTTCTCGTTTTCCCGGGCGCGCAACTCGTCCTGCTCATCCTGGCGATATTCTCACCGAAGGACGAACAGGGCAGGCTGGTGATGGAGTCCGGCAAGGCCTGGACGCTCGTTCTGGTGTCTCTTCTGTTCACGGTTCTGCAGGCCTCGGCATTCCACATGTCCAAGCGGTAAGCATCAGCTCCGCAGGCAGGATTCCCGCCGGGCCGCAAGGAAACTTACCCCTACTAGTGCCTCTGCAGCGCGATACGCTGCACTCCGGCCCAGGGTTAAAACCCTGGGCTAGTCAAGGGCAAAGTCCTGCCGGACTGAAACGACCGTAACCCGGAGGGTTTTGCTCGAGGGCAGCCCAGGAATTCATTCCTGGGATTCTAGGCCATAGAAGTTGCACAGGCACTGGCTGTGGAGGATATGCCATGCTGCCACGAACAATCTCCCTTATCGCGCTGCTGTTGGCTCTGATCCCGCCGAGCGGCGCGAATCCGATTGACGACGCCCCGGCGATGGATTCCCTGTATCAGCTCTGGGACGGCGAGACCAGGCAGGTCAACGCGCTGTGGGGCGAAAACCCGAAGGAAATGCAGTTTGGCGAAGGCCGGGCAAAAGTTGTCATCGCCGATCTGAAAGGCCCCGGCGTGATTACCATGATCCACTTCGCCCTTCCCCAGAACATGAAGCTGAACCGGGATACCGTTCTGCGCATATACTGGGATGGCGAGAGAAACCCCAGCGTCGAGTCGCCCCTGGTGGACTTCTTCTGCGATCCGAACGGCGTCCTGGAGCGGGTG
>Ga0315294_10002601_pt1 | contig 19694 bp, 14 predicted proteins | sample YL17G13_40_MG_FD_203626 | JGI IMG/M metagenome (GOLD analysis project Ga0315294, IMG submission 203626) | Sediment microbial communities from Yellowstone Lake, YNP, Wyoming, USA - YL17G13_40 | ecosystem: Environmental > Aquatic > Freshwater > Lake > Sediment | place: USA: Wyoming | collected...
ATTCCGGCCAGGAAGTGACCTGGGACCAGATCATGGCCTCGCAGCTTGACCTGTATCCCAAGGAGTTCGATTACAAGGCGAAGCTGCCCGAGCCGAAGCTCGCCGTCCCCGGCGTGTACAAGCTGGTTTAGCCACAAGGCGAGGAATGGGACGCAGATAAACGCAGATCAACACAGATCGGACGCACCGGCTCTGATCTGTGTTTCTCTGTGTGCATCTGCCGTGAAAACGTTGTAGCGCTCCCCCTTTTCATCGTTTCTGGGTAGCGCCCTCGGCGGTCATGGGCATCTGCGTCCCTTTGCCTGCTTAGATCTCGACCCGTGTTACGATGGTGTTGGCATGGATCGAAAAGTCGCGGAATTGGCGCCACGGCAGACAATCTGGGTGCCGGTGGAATCGTTTGCTCCGGAACCCTACGATGTGCTCCGCCGATTCACGGCCGTCGTCACGCCGCTCGAGGAGGGATTCGAGGCGGGTTTCTACGACGCCAACATCCACGCGTCAGGCGACACCGAGCAGGAAGCCGTCGAAAACCTCAAGAGCCTACTGCTCGATTATTTCGATCGGCTCAACGAGCTGGATGACTCGAAACTTGGACCGGAACCGAAGCGGCAAAAGCGCATCTTGAACGTCCATATTGTCAAATCACCGAAGTAACTGGCCGTGTTTACGCAGAAGCACGCAGCCACGATAGCGTCGAAGCTCAAGTGCAGGATTGTCGAAGGCAGAAGGCACGCAATCGCCATGCTTTACGAAGCCGGCCGGCTGATCGCCAGTTTCGGCATCCGCCGCGGCTCCAGAGAAGAGCCGCACGATTACATTCCCAAGCAACTCCACCTCACCCAGAAGCAGTGCCGGGAACTGTGCGACTGCACACGCAACCGCGAAAACATAATAGAGATCCTGCGTACCAAGGGCTTGCTCTGATCTGAGGTGGCCGCAGCCAAGCTCAGGCACTAGACCCGAGGCAGATGCCAGGGTGTCCTACACGTTTTGGTCAACATTTGGTTCGCCTCCCGGTCATCGAGGATGCTTTCGGTCTTTGCGTCCCATCGGATTTTTCTTCCTGTGCGGTAGGCGATTACGCCCAGGTGACAGGCAGTTGCCGCGCGGTGGCCTGTCTCCCAGTCCGCGACGGTCTTCGTGCGGTTGTGTATCGCGTCCAGCCAGTCTTGGATATGCGCTTCCTGAATCGCCGGATCGAGCGAAATACCCGTCACTTTGATCGGTTCACACAGAGGTTTGGGCTGCGGCGCAACCGGCTTTGGTCCTGCAGAAGCGCCGGGTGTGACGGGAGGACCCAGGTGGTAACCGGCATCCGGAATGCGGCGGCTGTTCAAAAGGCTCTCCACCATGTTCACTGGACCCAGGGAGGCGTCACTCTTCATTTCCGGGATCACTTCGTAGCTGCTCCGGTCAACGATCACCGTGCCCTGAGTGCCGTGGAACAGCATGCCGTATCGCCGGTTTTCGAACAGCCGGGAGTTCACGCTGCTCTGCGTGTAGGAGGCCACGAATCCCGGATACTCGAACACGGTCTCGAAGTAATCCGGCGTCTCGCGATTATCCGGGAGCATGCGGCCGCCGCTCGCCCAGACGGACCTCGGAGCCTCAACGCCCATGATGTGGCGGATGCTGTCCAGGTGATGGGCGCCCCAATCGGTCATCATGCCGCCCGAGTAATCCCAGAACCAGCGGTAGTGCCAGATGAACCGGTTGCGGTTGTAAGGCCGCTTCGGCGCCGGGCCGAGGTACATGTCCCAGTCAAGTCCGGGCGGCGGAGCTTCGTCGGGTGGATTTCCGCACCCTTCAGGGTATTCGTTCCCGGCGTTCCAACAGTGAATGAATGACACCTTCCCGATATAGCCACTCTGGATCAGGTCTCGCACCTTGGCAAAATGAGGCGCGGAACGCTGCTGGCTCCCGGTCTGCACCACGCGACGGTACTTCGTTGCCGCTTCAACCATCCGGCGGCCCTCGGCGACAGTGTGCGTGAGCGGTTTCTCGCAGTAGACGTCTTTGCCGGCCTGGCAAGCCATAATCGATATCGGAGCGTGCCAATGGTCGGGGGTGGAAACGAACACGGCATCGATGTCCTTGCGGTCCAGCACGCGTCGGAAATCCGTGCAGCCTTGAACTCTGCCGCCCACTTTCCCGACCGCATGGTCAACCAGCGGCTGGAAAACATCGCATACCGCGGCGATCTCCACTTGCGGGTTTCGCAGACAGAGGGTCAGCTCGTAGTAACCCCGGGCGCCGAGGCCGATCTGGCCGATGGTGATTCGCTCATTGGCACCAAGAATTCGTCCGAGAAAAGGTCCCGAAGCCGCTGCTGAGAAAGTGCCTGCTGCTTTTAAGAAGTTTCTTCGGTTCATGATTCGCTCCTCCGTGATTGGTGAAGGGCCAAGAATTCTTGCTGTTCGTGGCGAGTCAAGATGTCCGGTCTTAGTGGCACGCGATCTGTCCGGTTCTCGGTTTCGTGCGAACAGAAGCGAGCACCGGTCCTCTTCCGGTCTTCCCCAATCTGGGTGAAGTGTCGATGGGACACTTTTGAACGGGCTGTCGCACACGTCTCTGCGACGCGGGCCGTTGTTTACTTGTAGATTCTTGGTTCACCCGCGCGTTTTGATCCTCGCGCCACGACAACCCGGACCGCGTCCCTTTCTACCGGCAGGGTAGCGAGAGTGAAATTGTCGTCACGGGTCGTCTTGACCGTTGTCCCCGAAATGATTTCCATCACCTCTTGGTAATCTCCCCGAAAACCGATGGTTACGTTGTCGTCCTCACCCCAGTTAGAGAGCACCGCCGCCAAACCGAAAGAGTTCTCCAATCCGCGAAAAGCGATTCGCTGCGATCCCTTTCTCAGCTCGACGGGGAGACCCGAGGCCTTCTCTACCGCGGGTGCGACAATCCATCGCTGGACAATCGGATTCTCGCGCTTGTTATAACCCAGCGAAAGAGCCGTGGCGTAGTAGATGGCTTGTCCGCGGCCATACCGATGTCTGGTCGCCACAGGCGCGCCATCGGAAGTTCGGAGCAACACATCCGCTCCCTTCAGCCGGAGAGGCAATCTCAACAGTTCACCCGCTTTTTCATTCGCATTGGTAAGTGAGAACGCCTCGGACATGGGGACAATGTCCTCGAGCTCACAGCCAAATACATCGGTCAGGCCGCCGGGAATCGTTGACCGGACGTTCCCGTACTCGTTCTTCCAGGCGACGAGGCCGTCAGCCCACACGGTCCCGCCGTTTTCAACGTACCGCCGAACCGCGGTCACAGCCTGGTCATCCATGGCATACGAGTATGGCAGGTACAAAACGTCATATCGGGCAGCGGCTCCGTTTTTCAATCCATCGATGTCAAGGAACTCAACGGGAATGTGGCTGCCGTAGAGCGCTCGGTAGCACCCCAGCAAGGAGGAAGTGACATCCAATCCGCGGTCCGGACCTGCCGGCGGCCGTCCGTCCAGAGCGTTGATCAACATCGCTTCCCGGTTGTATAGGATTGCAGCCCTTGCGTGTTGAGCCCTGGCATTCCCCAGGAACGGCATTTCGCGTCGAATCGTATCGGCGGCTCGCCGAACCGCCTCCAGCCGTTCTGATAGGCCGCCGTTCTGGCTCACAAGCCCCCACTCGCCGGCCTCCCGCCCGATGGTACGCCAATGCCAATTCCAGAACACGATTCCTTTCGCGCCTGCACCGATCGCGTCCCACAGCCATCTCGTGATTTCGCTCTTCGTAGGATTCAACGGTCGAATGCCCGTGTAAACGCTCGGCCCGCCTTGCAACTCCGTCACCCACCAGAGTGAATCGCTGCTTGCGCTCCGAATCAGATCCACGCAGTATGCATAAAGCAGGCCGAAATCATCCCGGCGTGCCTGGCCAAAATGCCAGGCAGGATGGATGGACGCACCCAGGAAATCCACCATTTTCCTTTCCTGCCAAAGATCCTGGCCGCTGGCGGGCATGTTGTACGCCAGTCCGTGTGGATTCGCGTGGGTGGGATGAGCCGGATCGAGCTTCTTCACTTGGTTTTCAACCCATCCAAGCTGATTGCGCAGGTTGTCGATGTTAAACTCCTTCCAGTCGATAAATGACCGATAGTCGCAGAAGCCCGTCTTCCACTGGTCTGCTGAGACCTGGACTTCCTGAAAACTTCGGATCGGACGGAACCAGTGCTTGTTTAACTCCTCCACAGACCCGTATTTTGCCTTCAGCCAGGCTCCAAACTGCTCCATCGTGGAACGCTCAAAGTTCTCAGGCTGGCTGGGTTCGTTCATCACTATCCAAACGGCATGCGCCGGGTGGCTCTTGTATCGATTGACGACCTTCTCGATATAGATTGAAGCGCGTTCCCGAAGATAGGGCTCATTCAGGTTTGCTGGATTGTGGTAGAAGGGGGTACGGTTCATCCATCCCGGCGGGTCTTCCGCGAACAACGTGGCTGCGATCTTAATGCCCACCGCAGCGGCCGCGTCGTAAGCCCAATCGTAAGAGTCGAACGTCCATACCCCAGGCTTGCGTTCGACGTCATCCCAAATCAAATAGATGCGAACTACCGTCAGGCCGCACTTTTTCATAAACTCAAAGTGCTTGCGGATGCCTTCTTTCGTTTCCGTACGGTTGACAAAGAATGCGGTGCCCAGGTGAATCTGGTTGCTGAGCTCGGCTATCCCGGCGTCGGGAGTCGCCGGTTGAGAATGGGTCTTCCCAAAACTGGCCAACGTGACTGCTGCCACAGTAAAGCCAAGCACTACCACAAGACAAAAAAACGGGATTTTGTTTCGCCGCTCAGACTTCACGGACGTGCTCCTTTCTCCAGATGTGCAGGCGCGTCCGGGGTCAAGCGACCGGGATGCGCAATGCTGGTGCCGAGGAGGACGCAGCATGTTTTGCTTCCACCCTGAGAAGCTGCGCTTCGACTCCGACCGGTTGCCCGTCTTGTCGATGCCACCGCCTACATGGTTCCCACGCGTAGAGCGCGGTAGCTCATTTGATCGCCTGCTTCTTTCCCAGGATCTGCCATTCGGTAAAAGGCGACCGGGCCCCCCTGATATTCACGTTTAGGCAGTAAGGAACGCCCGCCGCGAAGGCACGATCCAGAGCGGGGCGGAGTTGTTCCAGCGAATCGATCTTTTCGCCATCGCCGCCAAACCCCTTCATCACGATGTCATAGCGGGTCGGCCGCAACTCGCATGCTACCGTTTCATTGCAGCCGCTCATTTCGCGCTGCAATTCCCGCTCGAGCCCCCAACCTGCGTCGTTGCCCACTATCACCACGATGGGCAAGCGGTGCCGGACCGCGGTGTCCATCTCGGCGATATAAAAGCCCAAAGCGCCGTCGCCCGTAATAACGGCAACAGGGCGCCCCGGATGCGCGAGCTGGAGCGCCAGGCCGTTGGGCAGGGAGGCGCCAATGGTGCCGAGCGGACCAAGTCTCAGCCAGCGTCCCGGGGCCCGCGCGCCCAGCATTGCCCGGCCCCAATGGGCGAAGTCCCCTCCGTCCCACGCATAGAGGACATCAGACGGCAAGGCTCCGCGGAGGGCGCGGTAGAGAGCGGCCGGGTGGATCGGCTGCGAGTTGTCGCGGGCATAACACTCGATCTGTTCCTCCCACTCGGCGCGGAGCGCAGTAACTCTCTGCAACCATGGTGCGGCGCTTGGTCGGGTATGATCCAGAGCTTCCAACAACGCCCGTAACGCTGCCTTGGCGTCCGCGCAAATAGCCACATCCAGCGTTCGGTTCATGCCCAATTCGGGTCGGTGGATATCGATCTGCACGACACGGGCATGTGCCGGGAACAAGCGCGGGCTGCCGAAAGACAGGCGGTAGTCAAGCCGCTTGCCAATCACCAGAAAAAAGTCGGCTTCTTGAAACGCTTTCCATGCCGCCCGGTTCAGCGCCGGATCGGCGTAGCCCATGCAAAGCGGGTGCTCGTCGGATATCGCGCCGCGCGCCATGGTGATGGTGTAGAGCGGGGCCGCAACGGCTTCGATGAACTCGCGCAGCTCATTCTCAGCGGCGGACCACCAGACACCGCTGCCGGCGATAACCACGGGGCGCTCGGCCGCCTGCAGCAAAGCGAGCGCGCGATGCAGTTCGCGCGAGTCCGGCAGCGGATGGGGCGTTTCCGCTGGCGCCGGTAGTTCCGCTGGTGCCGGCACGCGCTGCTTAAACAGGTCGGATGGGATGCTCAGGTGCACCCCGCCACGGCGGCCGGAATTCGCTTCGCTGAAGGCGCGCGCCAGGCAGGAAGGGATCTGCGAAGCGTCCAGAGGCTCCGCCGCGAACTTCACGACCGGACGCGCCATCCCCACCTGGTCGATATCCTGGAAGGCCTGCCGGCCGACAAGCGTGGAGGGGCGGCTGCCGCTCACTGCAATTAGCGGGCTGCCCGCCAAGCATGCAGTGGCGAGCCCGGTCAGCGAATTTGTGTGGCCCGGACCACCGGTAACCAGCGCGAGGGCTGGCCGTCGATGGATCCGCGCCCAGGCGTCGGCGGCGTGCGTCACGGCTGACTCGTGGCGCATATCCAGGATGCCGATTCCTTCGCGCCGCATCAAGTAGAGCACCTCGTTCAGGTGATCGCCGACGAGGGTGAAAACCTGCCTGATACCCAGGCGAAGTATGGAGCGAACGAAGAGGTCTGCCCCCGTGGCAAATTCCACGTCAGACACCTGCCCGGCTTCGGATGATCTTCCGCCGGTTGAGTTGCGCCCATTACGCACACATTTACGGACGGCTTGCGGTGCAATAGCGGGGTCTCATCAAGAAACGCGCGATGGAGGAACTCTCCCGGCGACGCCCACTGCACCCCCGGCCTCCGGCCCTGTCCGGTCCTTTACAGGCCGCGACCCGGACGCCTTTCACCCAACACCGGGCCATAGAAAAGACCCGCGTTCTTCGCGAACGAATCGGCGCCGCGTCGCCGCGCCAGAGCAAATCAGCATTACCCTCGGTTCGCCGATGCAACCCTATCTCGCACCGGCGAGCTTGTACACTTCACTACCAGCCAACAGAAACGCGCCGGTCACGTACTCGTGCGTACTATCCCTGTTCACCGGATTCGGCCACGCACCCACCTGCTGGCCCCATAGCACTTTTCCCTCGGGACTCACATTTTGGGTGAGGCCAGCCCAGGCTCTCTTGACGGCGGGGAGATACTCGCGACGGTCCAAGATTCGGTTGTTGATTCCCCAGCCCAATCCGTAGCAAAAAAATCCGGTGCCGCTAGTCTCTGGAACCGCTACGTCGTCCGGATCATCGAGGTTCGGGCGCCAGAGACCGTCGGCTCCCTGGCGCTTCATTAGCTCGGCCGCCATTCGCCGGAAAACCTGTACGTACTGCTCTCTCTTAGGTTCGCTTTTCGGCAGGTATTCCAGGATACGTGCGATACCCGCAAACACCCATCCGTTTCCGCGCGACCAGAAGATCTTCTTGCCGTTTTTCGTCCGTTTCCCCGGGTACCTTTGTGCAATTTCCTGATCGGACTTCTCTATGAGAGTCCTCTCGTCCGGATTCCTGGCGCTCGCCAATGCCCGTTGGAGCTGGGCGTCATGGAATTTGGCACGATAGTAGTCCGTGCCCGCCGGTAGTTGATTGATCCCCGCCGCCCCCTTCATGAAGCGGTAGTCCCGGTAATACAAGCCCGATTCCTTATCAAACAGCTCTCCGGTCACGTCCTCGAAGAAAGCATGCATGATCTCGAGATACTTGCTATTCCCGGTGGCCTTGGCCAGCATGGCTAGGGCTGGCGCGCCGTACAGGGAATCCGCGTAGGGATAGCCGAACTCCAGATACCAGCGCTTTGCCCCTGCCGGTGAAAGCGGGTGTGATGTATCCAGCCACTCGATGGCCGGCTGGATCATAGCCTGATCCTTCTTGACGAAATACAATTCCAGCCAGGTGTGGACGCAAAACAGGCGATTGGCGCCCATCCGCTCAGTGTCGACTTGCCACTTATGCTGGCGGCCCCAGTCGAAGGCCTGGTCGAGGAACGCCCGGTCTTTTGTCGCCTTCCAGGCTGCCATCACGCCTGTGTACCAGGTGCTTCGCACCCAACCACGTGAAGGTGAAGACACGAGCGGATGCGCCACCTGCCAGGAGTTCACCTTGCGCATTATTGAGAGCGTTTGCTCTCGCGACGGGATGCTGTCTGAACCCGCCAGATCCCGCCGCTCCGCTAACGCCGGGATAGTGAAAAGTGCGGCGGCGCCGATGATGAAAAAGGCCTTGCTGTAACTACGCATGTTGCTCTCCTTTGCAGGCGCGCCGGACCAGCCAGAAACTGCTCACGCCGGAGCCCGGTGAACCTGCCGGGCTCCGGCAGGTCAGACGTTAGAAGTAGAACTTCAACCCAATCTGGGTCTTCCTGTTGCCGCTCTTTCCGTAGATCTTGCCGAAGTCTCTCGAACTGTAATCCAAGCCCGGTTGGTTCAGATTCGGGTGATTGGAGATGTTGAACCCCTCGAGGCGGAACTGAAAATATTTCCTTTCACTGACGTAGAAATTCTTCGCCAAGGCGCTGTCAACACCCCACGACCCAGTGCCGAATACCGCATTTTTCGGCAGGTTGCCGAAGACGTAAGAATTGATGCCATCGCCCGGCAGCTTGAATGCGCCGCGCTCGAGAAGCAGAGCGGTACCAGTCATGGGAGACCCAACGTCGAGGTATTGGATCCAGCCATTTCCGAGTGACTGCCGGACATATCGGATCGGACCGGCCTGGTCGGGCCGGTCTCTGGGAATGCCGTCGAAGTTCCAGTCGCGGCCGATCGTCACGTCCATCGGAGGGCCGGTTGCGGCCCGGAACATGCCTGACAGTTGCCAGCCTCCGAGTGCCTTGCCCAAAACTCCCGTGTGGTTCCTCAGGAACGGAATATCCCACGTGTAAAACACCTTGAACGTATGGTGGCGCTGAGTCGGGCCCCAATCGTAGTTCAAATCGAGTGGGTTGACCACCACCGGGACGCCGTCGGGGTCAGTGTTAGTTGCCACCGTGGAATAGCCATGCGCGTACACATATATGAAACGCGAGGTCAAGCCTCGACGCAAGCGCATATTCGCCACAGCCTGGAACGCGTCGTACCGGCTTTTGGCGTTCGAGCCGGTGATGTCGATCTGACCGTAGTTCAGCAGCGGCCTTCGGGAGTTGATGTTCGCGCCGCCGTCGGAGGCTCCAGGCGCCCACACGGCCCAATTGGATGGTACTGTGACGGTCAGGTTACGGGCGCGATTGCCGACGTAGCTACCCGCAAGGGTCACGCCACGCCAGAACTCGCGCGCAAAGGACACGTTGAATTGGTAGCTGTAGGCAGTCTTGAAATTCGGGTCCAGGGCTGTGACCAGGCCCAGAGACGGCGGCCAGTTGAAATTCTGGATGTCCTTGCTTGAGAACGGAGTCGGTGGGGCCGTGTAGATTGGACTCTTGCAGGCCAGCCACGGATTGCTGACGATCGTCTCGCTGCAGTACGCTTGCGGGCGCCACGGGTTCTGTTCCGCCATAAGCATGAGGGGAACTCTGTTGCTGTAAGAATAGAATTTGCCGAAGCCGCCGCGGAGTGCGGTCCGGCCGTCTCCGGTCACGGCGTAAGCCACCCCGAGTCGGGGTGCAATGAGGCTCGATTCCGTGTTATAGAGGCCCGCCGGCACGCCTTGATCCCCCGGGAACGCCATTCCCACCGGAGCGTTTGGGAACAGGGTGGATCGGTGACCGGGGCGGAAATCCGACATTTTGTTGTTCTTCTCGCGCTGGGGCTGGTAAATCTCGTAGCGAAGCCCCGGGGTGAAGGTCAGGCGCGGTGTAACCTTCCACTCGTCCTGCACGAAGAAGTAGTCGTTCCAGTTGTACACATTGTAATCCAGGAGACCTCTCTGTCCCCATGTGGTGGTCCGGCCCAGCATCAGGTCGGCCATGCCATAGAAGAAATTACCGGTGGATTTGTTGAGCGAGCTGTAGCGGCCGTTGAAGGTAAGACCAGCACCCCTGCCGCCTTTGGTCGACTGATCGTTCCTCTGCGGCACCGCGTCGTGCGAGAAATCGGCCCCGAACTTTAGATTGTGGGAACTCTTCGCCCAACTCAGCGTGCCGCCGAAACGATGGTTGTACTGTGTAAACCGGCTGAGCCAACCCTGAGCGCTGGAGAGCCCGTTTCCCCCGGCTCCGTTGCCGATCTCGATGCCCGGCAGGTACTTCCTTGCGCCCTCCTGCGTCAGCGTTACGTTCTGGGCGCCGAAATCCGACAGATCCTTCGTGTGATTGAAGGCAGTGTTGTCGCGGTAAGCCACATGCGTGGTCCATCCGAAACGGAACTCCGCGACGACAGTTGGGTTGGCGATCCATCTGTGCCGCGCGCCGATCATGTTCTGGTGGGAGGTGTTGGTTTGTGGCCCCCCTGCTTGAATATTGCACCCAGCGAGGTCTATCGCGGGGTAGATGGCGCTCCCCCACGAGTACATCCAAGTGAAGCTGGTCCAGTTCGTATCGTTCCAATGATGGTCGACCTTGCCGAAACTCGTGTGGTTCCTGAGGGGACTGCTGTACAGCCATGTAAAGCGGTCGCCGTAGTTCCCAACTGTCGGCAGAAGCTGAGTCAGGTTCTGGCCGACCTTGTCGATTCTCCCTGCCGGGATAACATTGCCGGGAAACGGCTGGCCGGTGTCGGGATCGTTAATCGGCTGTGGGAATTCCGAGAAATCGCCGCTCAGCATCTTCTTAGTGGGCGCGTAATGCTGCTGGATCCAACCGCCGGATACCTTGTCGCTGAACACGTCGAAGGACCCAAGGAAGAACGTCTTGTTCTTGATGATCGGGCCCCCGATCGTGCCGGCGCCGGATTTCTGGAGCTGATCCGGCCTCGGGATGCCCAAGCGGTTGCGGCCCCACTCGTTCGCGTTCAATTCCTTCAGCCGGAAAAAGTAGGAGCCGGTGCCGTGAAACTCGTTGGTGCCGCTCTTGCTGACCACGTTGAACATGCCGCCCGCCTGCCGACCGTACTCTGCCGAGGTGTTGGAGGTCGAGACCTGCACTTCGGCCACCACGTCCGGATTCGGCATCTGTAAGGCGTGATTACGGTAGCGCCCGCTGTTCTCGGTTCCATCCAAATAGAAGTTGTTGCGGCCGTCACGATTTCCGTTCACCTGCGCGCTTGTGCCCAAAATATTGAGGTTCTGAGAGCCGCCCGCAATCGCGCTGGTGTCCACTTCCACGCCGGGCGCCAACTCGGCATACGTCAGGATGTTGCGCGTGAAGTTGGGCAGATCCTGAATATCCTTCGTGCCGACGTTCGTGCTGACCTGCGCTCCCACCGTGTCGATGCGCTCGGTGGATCCTTTCACTTCGATAGTCTCCACCACGGCGCCGACATTGAGGATCACGTCCACGGGCGTGTTCTTGTTAGCCTGTACAACCAGATCCCCAACAAGTGCGGTCTTGAACCCAGCGGCGCTTACTTTCAGGCTGTACTTGCCCGGCTGCACGAAATTGAAAACGTAGTTGCCCGAGGCACCGGAGCTTTGGATCTGAGCGACATTGGTATCCGCACTGACCAGCTCCAGCCGTGCTCCGGCCACTGCGGCTTTCTGCTGATCCATAATAGTGCCTTGGACGGCGCCGGTCGTCTGGCACAGCGCCAGAGAGCATAGGAGGGTTAAGCTGCAGCCCAGTGCTCCAACTGTTGCCAACAACCGTCGCATCCTCATTTTTAACCCCTTTCGGAGCAAGACACTCCAACCAACTTTTGGCCAGACGTTCAGACGTCTCCATGTCTGAACGCCAACACCTTGTATCATTGCCTTCGGCGCTTGTCAAGCGAAATTTTTGCGCCGTCCTGCCGTGCAGTGCACCCCAGCAGCGCTGCCTCGGGTCGGCCCCTTGGAACGGGCGTGTCAAGGACCGGCGATTCGGAACGACCTATTCGGGAGCTATCGTCTTGCCTGCAAGGCAGTCCCGGCACCCGTCGCGGACTGCAGTCGGGAAACAGTCTATCAACCGCGGCTACCAGACGTAGACTTTGAGCACCTTGCATACGCCCCGAGCCTGATTGTGCAGGCGGTACGGGCCGGTGGCCGCCGGAACCAGGAGCGTTTCGGCAAAGTGGAGCAGGTGGTTGCCCCCATCCCATTCGACCAGCGCTTCTTCTCCCTCCACCATGTGGAGGAGGTGAAAACGCTCACCACCCGTATCATCGGTGAACACGTGCTCGAAATCGGCGCGATGAACCGCGTAGGGCAGGAACGGTAGCCCACCGAAGGCGATCTCGGTCCAGCCCTCCCCACAACGGACCATCCGGGGTGATGGAATAAGGTTTTCCCGCACCCACCTCGTCTGCCGGCAGAAGTCAATGTTGTCCCATGCCTGCTGGATGTGCACCTGCCGCCGACGCCCGCGCGAATCCGTCCGCAAGTGGTCGTAGATGCGGAGGGTGTGCATTAGCGACGACGAAATGATTTCGAGCACGAGATTGCCGGCGCCGATGTTGTGAACGGTTCCGGCCGGCACGTGAAACACGTCGTGGGCGTGCGATGGCCAAGCGTTGACGTACTGCCCGGTGTCAAACGCCACGCCCGCGTCGCGGGCGCATTCGGCCACGTGCCGAAACGCGCCCGGGTCCAAACCTTCTCTCAACCCGAGGTTGATCTGTGCGCCCTTGTCAGCCGCCAAAACGTAATAGGTTTCGTGCTCGGGATAGCGATGGCCAAACTCGCGCCAAGCATAATCGGGCAGCGGATGCACCTGGCAGGACAGATCACCGCCTTGGATCGTGTCGGTGAGGTTGAGCCGAATTGGGAACTCCGTGCTGAAGCGTTCGGTGAGCTCGGCTCCCTGGATGTTCACGGCTTCCTGTGCCATGAGCAGATCGAAGGGCACTTCAATCCGCAGGCCGTGATCCTGGAGCAGAACGCTGTTCTCCGATGCCAGGAATTCGTAGGATCCCCCGCAGTTCGGGCGGTCCTGGTCAAGCGAGAGACGCTGCTTCAGCCACTGCCCGCCCCACACCGTCGAGTAGAACACCGGCTTGACTCGAAACGGCCGGCGAGACATCGCGGCCAATGTTGCGCGCAGGGCGGCGCCTTCGATCAGCACGGGGTTTGCCGGATCGCTCATGTCAACATAAAGGTCCTGGCAGCTATGGAGCGCTGGCGTCCCGCCGGCCCCCGGGTTCCTGCCGATTGCTGCGGCACCCGGGGCCGGCAGGATGCCAGCGCTCCATACGCAGGCGCGGGCGGCCTTTACAGGAAGCATCGCGCTACCCTGGCCAATGCAAAGGACAAGCTCCACGTTGCCGGCCGCACGATCTATCGCGAAGCCGCCCGGGCCTTGGACGTCGCGGAACGCCGCGTTGTGTCCCGCCAGTGCCGCCTGAAGACCGGCGCGCACAGTCCCCCAGTCCACGCCGACCATTCCGTCAATCAGCCAGACCTTAGCGCCACGCTCAAGCAACCGGTGAGCGAACGCTTTGAAGCCAGCGGCGAGCCGTCCCTGTGACAACGGATAGCCGGGCTGTGCGTTGTAAGCAGGCCGCCGGCCTTGCACCTCTAAGACATCCGGTGCTCGTTGGACTGCGGTGTTGGAATTGTCGCTCATAGTGATTGACAAGCCGACCAGTGCATGCTACCATACTTCCGATTATGCATGTCAAGAGGACCATACGTCCATATGGCAACTGAAACCACAACCGCCTTTGCAAAAGACAGCGCGATTCCCCTCTACTTCCAACTCAAGACCTGGATCCTCAGCCAGATTGAACAAGGGAGTTTCAAACCGGGCGACAAGATCCCGAGCGAGCAGGAACTTGTCGACAGCTTCCGCGTGAGCCGCGGAACAGTTCGTCAGGCACTCAGGGAACTGATCGATTCCGGGCACCTGTACCTGGTACGTGGGCGAGGCACTTTTATCGCCCAGCCCGCGCAGCCCAAGTGGTCGGTGGACACACTGGTCAGCGTCACGGAGGCCCTTAAGCAGCAAGGCTTGGCATTGAGGACGCAAATTCTGGAACTTTCACACAAGAATGCCGACGCGTGGGTCGCAACCCGTCTGAAGCTCGAGCCCAATGAACCGATCCTGATCCTCAAGCGCCTTCGCTTTGTGGCAGGCAAGCCAACACTCATCGCCACCTCATGGCTCTCTTACGAATTGACCAAACGCCTGTACGAGGTCGATCTGGCCTCTCAATCGCTTTACACCGCCCTGGAAGAAGTGTGCGGCATTCGCATCTCGCGCGTCACCCGGAGGATCAGTGCCCGGCTGAGCGATGAGGCAGAGGCGGCGCTGTTGGAACTACCCATACCTTCCGCGGTCTTGTTGCTGGAGGGCATAGCGTACGACACGGCTGGGAACTCCGTCGAGTGCTCGCAAACCGTTTTCCGATGTGACCAAAACTGGTTTGAGCTCCAAAGTCAGACGGGCGTTCGCGATCACGCGGCTTCCGCAACGGGTGGCAGGCCATGATGCTTGGGCGGGTCGTTGACCTTTCGCACACTCTCATGCCCGGCCGGGAAGAATATCGGCTGGAGATCGATACCCGGTCCGCGGAGAAGTGGGAGCAATTCGCCAAGTACCCCCGGATCGGCGACAGTTGGTACATCATCTCCGAGGTGACTCTGAGCACTCACTCCGGGACGCACATCGAATTTCCCTATCACCATGTCAAGGATGGTCAGGACGCCGCTACTTTCCCATTGGAGAACCTGGTAGGCCCGGGCGTGGTGGTGGACGTTTCGGAGTGGGGCGACGGGCAGGAAATCACACTGGAAGACTTGAAACGGGCGGCGGGCGGCCGGATTCAGCCCGGCGACATCCTGTACTGCCGTACCGGTTGTGACCGATTCTACCGAACCGAAAACCGCCACCGCCGGCCGTGGTTTTCAACCGAGGCCATCAAATGGCTGATCAGAGAAGCCAAGATCAAGATCCTGGGCGTGGACGCCTCGGGGATTGAACCGCGAAGCGCGGACGGTAGTCCCTATCCCGGACAGCCCAATCACGAGGCACTGCTACAGGCCGGGGTCCCGCTCATCGAATACATGACCAACCTCGAGATGCTGATCAACAAGCGCTTCCTGACGTTCGTCCTGCCGTTGAAGTTGGCCGGTGCGGAAGCGTTTCCCGTCCGTGTGATCGCCATGGAGGCCGAACCGTGAACGGCCACGCTGCGGTCGCCCCGGAAATGCTGCCCCCGCTGGATTTGACCGGCCTGGACCCGGTCCGGCTGCTGTCCATGTACCGCCGCATGCTGCAGGCGCGGGAATTCGAGGAACAGCTCTACTACCTCTTTCTGACCACGAATATGCCCGGCACGATGCACCAAGCCACGGGCCAGGAGGCGGTCGCCGTAGGAGTAATCAGCGCCCTGAATGACGACGATTGGGTGGCCAGCACCCACCGCGGGCACGCGCACTGCATCGCCAAAGGCGTGCCGACTAACGAAATGATGGCGGAGATGTTCGGGCGGCGCACGGGGAGTTGCAAGGGGATGGGCGGCTCGCTGCACCTGACCGACTTCCGCCGGGGAATGCTGGGCGCGTTTGCCATCGTGGGCGCCGGAATACCAATTGCTGCTGGCGCAGCTCTTTCCGCGCGCGTCCGCAAGAGCGGCCAGGTCGCCGTCGCCTTCTTCGGGGACGGGGCCATCAACGAGGGGGTGTTCCACGAGACTTTGAACATGGCCGCGTTGTGGCGCCTGCCGGTCATCTTCGTCTGCGAGAACAACCACTATGCCCTCTCGCTTACGGTCGAACAATCGTCCGCCGTTCCCAACCTGGCTTCGCGCAGCAGCGCGTACGGCATTCCTGGAGAGCGTGTGGACGGCAACGACGTCGCCGCGGTTTACCGCGCGGCGGCGAGCTTCGTGGAACGGGCCCGGGGCGGATGCGGCCCGAGCCTGCTGGAGTGCGTCACCTATCGTCTTCGCGGGCACTCGCGCTTTGAACCCTCCCACTACCGCCGGCCGGATGAGGTGGAAGCCTGGAAGCGCCGCGATCCGATCCGGCGGCTGGAAGACGCGCTTCAGACCGCCGGCTGCAGTTCAGCAGACGAACTTGCCGGCATCCGGGCAGAAGTGAAGGCGGAATTGGAAACGGCCATCGCCTTTGCCAAGGCCAGCGAAGCAGTGCAACCAGACGATTTCTGGAACTATGTCAGCGGCGACGCAACCGACACGTAAACTGACGATGGCGGAGGCGATCCGAGAAGCGCTCCGGCAGGAAATGCGGCGCGACCCGGCCGTCATCCTGATGGGCGAGGACATCGGCATCTTCGGCGGGGCGTTCCATGTCACCGCCGGCCTGTTGGAGGAGTTCGGGACAGAACGGGTTTGGGACACGCCCATCTCGGAAGCGGGGTTCACCGGCATCGCCATTGGCGCGGCACTGACTGGCCTGCGCCCTGTGATTGAATTCCAATACGCCGATTTTTTGTTCTGTGCGATGGATCAGGTTGTGAACCAGGCCGCGAAAATAAGGTTGATGACCGGTGGGCAGGCCCACGTCCCGCTAGTGATGCGCGCGCCGCAGGGAGCGATGGGGCGCGGCGCTCAGCATTCGCAAAGCGTGGAAGCGTGGTTCGTCCACACGCCGGGCCTGAAGGTCGTTGTGCCGTCCACCCCCTACGACGCCAAGGGCCTGCTCATCACGGCGATCCGTGACCCGGACCCGGTTCTGTTCCTCGAACACAAGTCGTTGTACGGCACGTCTTCGCCGGGCGGAGGCAAAGCGCCAGCAGGCCCGGGCGAAGAACAACTCGGGCAAGACGTTCCCGAAGAGCCTTACACGCTCCCCTTCGGCCGGGCGGACATCAAGCGCGAAGGATCCGATGTGACGGTCGTGGCGACGATGTCGATGGTCCACCGGGCACTCGCCGTGGCAGAGCAATTCGCCGCCGAGGGCATTGAGATCGAGGTGGTGGATCCGCGCACGCTCGTTCCCCTGGATCGGGAGACCATCCTGCGTTCGGTGCGAAAAACCAATCGAGCGGTGGTCGTGTCCGAAGAGGTCGCGCGGGCAGGCGTGGTTGCCGAACTCGCGGCGTTAATCAGCCACGACGCCTTTCACAGCCTGGACGCGCCCGTGGAGCGAGTCGGTGCGGCCCCAACGCCCATCCCGTTTGCGCCAGCGGCCGAGGCTAGGGCCATCCCTCAGGTCTCCGATATCGCGGATGCCGTGCGGCGCATTTTGCAGGCTTGACTTTGGGCGAGAGAGTAGAACGCTGCGAAACAGACACTCATGGTGATCGGCACATCTGAGGAGACTACCCGTGAACGAGGACGCGAAGGGCTTTGCGCTGGCCGCTGATATCGGCCCGACCAAGATGGATGTTGCCTTGGTAGATGAGCACGGCCAAGCCATCGGGGAAATCGAAAGGCATCCGGTTCCATTTGAGGGCGGCGTCGCGTCCTTGGACCGCTTGTTAGATCTGCTGGAGCCGTATGTGGAACGCGCACGGCAGGCGCGCGATTACCTGCGTGGGATGGGCATAAGCATTTGCGCCCTGGTTGATCGGGCGACTGGACGTGTGTCCATTGCACCCAACCTGCACTGGCTCGACGTGCCGCTGGGTGAAGCGGCCCGGGCGCGATTCAACATGCCGGTTTATGCGGCCACCGACACGCGCATGGCGGCATTGGGCGAGGCAACCTGGGGCGCCGGTCGCGGGGTGGACAATTTCGCTTGGGTGACCGTCGGCGCCGGCCTTGGGGGTTGCCTCTTCCTCGATGGCCGGCTTTATGGCGGCGATCACGGCTTCGCTGGCGCCTTCGGCCACAATACGGTGGATGAGCTTACCGGCCAACCGTGCGGCTGCGGCCGGCGCGGTTGTCTGGAGACCTTTGCCTCCGGGCTTGCGATCTCCCGGATCGGCCAGGCCGCAGTGGACATGGGCCACAAGACGCTCCTGCGGGACATGGCAGGACAGGGACCGGTTACGGCGGAGATGGTCTTTCGGGCACATCGCGAAGGCGATCCGGTAGCGGACCAGATCGTCGCGCAGGTGGAGCGATATCTGGCGATCGGCTTGGGCGGTCTGGTCAATACCCTCGATATCAGCCTATTCATCATGGGGGGCGGGGTGATGAAGGCCGGCCCGGAATTCCTGGCGCGAATCGAGTCCCTGACCCGCCAGCACCTGTTCAGCCCCGAGGCCCGCCGCGATCTCCGCCTCGTTCCGGAATCGCTGCCCAACTCGGCCCTGTTCGGCGCAGCGGCCAGCGTTTTTCAAGAGGCGGATTGCGCGCGCGGAGTCGCACACGAGAAACCTCGGGGAGGGGCATGAAAAGCATATGGACATGTTGAATGGATTGTTGCTGGTGTTTCTAGCGGGCGCGATGAACGGGAGTTTCCCCCTCCCCATGCGCTACATGCGCAAGTGGGCCTGGGAGAACATTTGGACCGTTTGGTCCATCGTTGCACTCGTGGTCGTACCGTGGCTGCTCGCCTTTTTGACAGTGCCGCACTTGCCGGCCGTTTATAGTACCTGCGGACTCAGCGCGATCCTGTTGCCTGCCCTGTTTGGGTTCTTTTGGGGTGTCTCCGCATTCACCTTCGGATTGAGCGTTCAGCTCGTGGGAATGTCACTCACGTTTGCGGTGGTGAATGGCCTGTCCTCGGCCATCGGCAGTTGGGTTCCGCTCGTAGTTCAACATCCGGGGAAGCTTTTCTCGCCTGGCGGGCTGATTGTCTCGTCCGGTGTCATCGGTGTGGTTGGGGGCGTCGCGCTCTGCTCTTGGGCGGGTCATCTGCGTTCCAAGCAAGCAACGAATGAATCGAGCGCAGCGGGGAACAAGAGTGCCTTCTGGCTCGGGCTGGCAATGGCTATCACCGCGGGCCTCTTCGGTCCGTTCCTGAACCTCGGGTTCGCCTTTGGCCAGAAGATTCGGGCAGCAGCGCTTCTTGAAGGAAGCTCTCCAGCTCTGGCTAATAATGCGGTTCTGGCTATAGTTCTGACGGCGGGCTTCTTCACCAACATCGGGTATTGCTCATACCGTCTTGTGAAGAATCGGACCGGCGGGTTGTTCGCAATCGCCGAAACCAAAAAATACCTTATGCTCTCCACTATCATGGGCGCCTCGTGGATCCTGGCGTTCGCGATCTACGGTTCTTCGACAGCACTTCTCGGCCAATACGGGACGGTGGTCGGCTGGCCCATGATGATGGCATTCACGACGATTGTGGGGAGCCTATTGGATATTGCGGGCGGAAACTGGAGCAAAAGGCCGCTTTGGCTTATGGCTGCTGGCGTAGTTTGGTTGATAGGCGCTGTGGCGGTGATCAGCTACGGTCTGTTTCGCCTGCAGCAGGCGCCTTGAGTCCAGACGTCAGACCTGGCCAGCCCTGCCTGGCTGATCGAGCGCCTCGGGTTTCCTTTCCTCGAGAAGCAAGCGGAACCGTCTCGTGGCTGCTCACGCCGCGCGGGTCTGTATCTCGCTCGGTAGCGCGTCGACCTCGGGACGTTGCGGGCGCGCCGCGCGCCACGTAGGGCGCCCGGCTTTAGCCGGGCCGAAGCGACCGGCGTGCTAAAATAGCCTCAAATGATCAACCGCTTGCTGGCCAAGATCATTGGCACAAAGAACGAGCGCGAGGTCAAGCGCCTGCAGCCAATGATCGTTGAAATGAACGCCCTGGAACCGCAAATGCGGGCGTTGACCGACGAGCAGTTCCGGGAGAAGACCAGCGAGTTCAAAGGTGAGATAGCCGAAGCCCTC
>Ga0315294_10002604_pt1 | contig 19688 bp, 13 predicted proteins | sample YL17G13_40_MG_FD_203626 | JGI IMG/M metagenome (GOLD analysis project Ga0315294, IMG submission 203626) | Sediment microbial communities from Yellowstone Lake, YNP, Wyoming, USA - YL17G13_40 | ecosystem: Environmental > Aquatic > Freshwater > Lake > Sediment | place: USA: Wyoming | collected...
GGCCGGCGGGGATTGCGGGCACAGAAGGAACGTGGGTTCCGGAGTGGCTCATAGCATCATGCCGGGGAACAAAGTATCAGCGCGGGTACGGTGGGCGGCTCAAGCAACGGCGCCGTCAGCGGTAGGTGTCAATGCTCACAACACTGCTGCTTACTACCTGAATGCGCTGCGGTGGCTGCTGAACCTGGTCACCGGCGTCAGCGCTCGCGGAGCTGATGTAGGGCCTGACTCTATCCTCGTCCGCGATATAACCGACCAGGGTAGTGAAGTAATGCAGGAGTTCCTTGTCGAGGTCGCCACCCATTTCATGCAGCATCAACGCCAAGGTGTCCTCGGGAGACATTGCCCTTCGATACGGCCTGTCGGTGGTCAGCGCGTCGTATACGTCCGCGAGACCCGTGACCTGTGCGTACAGTCCTAGATCTCGCGCGGACTTACCCCGCGGGTAACCTCCTCCGCTCACCCTTTCGTGATGGTCGAGAACACACTCGAGCGAAATCTCGCTCGGATCGCCGGATTTGAGGAGCAACTCGCCGCCGTACGTGGGATGCTCCCTGATGATGCGGACCTCCGACTCGTCGAGCGGACCCGGCTTTTGCAGGATCGAGGTAGGGGTTCTCACTTTGCCTATGTCGTGAAGCAGGGCACCGGTCCCGACTTCCTGCATGAGATCCTCGAAGCCCAGCATCCTTGCAACGTACATTGCCAGGATGCATACGTTGACGGAGTGAGTCAGAGTGTACGCATCTGCGTCCTTGAGTTGCACCAGAGAGGCAAGGGTGAAGCTGTCCTTGATAAGTTCGTTCACGAAACAGGAGACTGTCTTCCGAGCCAGGCCGACGTCCACTACCCCCGAGGACTCGATCCTGGTGAATACGGACGCCACCTCCTGGACCGCTTCCTTCTTCAGAGCAAAGGCGTGCTGGACCCGGACCTCTAGATCCTCGGTCTCCTCATGAAGCTTCGCAGCCTCATGCTCCAATTCGATTTCATTTACTACATCCAGGGGAACGTCTACCGACCTGTGGGCTCCGAACCGAACGTCCGGCTGCATGAGTCTGATCAATTTGGAGTAAGACGAGATTCTTGCGCCTGCCCGCAGTAAGAGCGTATTGTTTCCCGCATAGGCGTCCTCGAGCAGGCAGGAACCCATTCGCAGCCTTGGTCGGTGGGCGGTGCGAATGGATTTAGACGCGGTCGCATGTTCTGCTGTTGGTTCCGCCATTGCAACCCCTTCTGCGCTTGCAGACGAGTCTCAATTCACACGAGAGATAGAAACATACGCGCTCCCACAAAGTATGTATTCCACAGCAGACTGGTGAGACTCACTAATGATTTGCGCCTTGCGGGGCGAACCTTTTGGTTCGACCGCTCGGAGTGATCTCGCCGGCGCACCGGTTCCCGCGGGGCCGCAAAAAGTGTAGCTGGAACCGCATCCGCCTCGCCTTCGCAACCCCAGTCGGACGCTCACGTACCAGCCTGAAAGGCCAATCGTCCGCTCCGGCAGGAGTCCGGCGCTGGACTACGGGATAGGCCCCGGAGTCGCGTAGCGGAAGCGCGCGAAAAGTGCTTCGCAGAACTGTGCGCGTGTCACCGGCTCACCGGCAGTCCACGACGCGTCGCTTGCCTCCAGGGATTCCTTCGGCCTTACCCGCTTCGTCCACGTGTCACCGATCGAACCGTCAACCCACGGCTTGATCCTGGAAAGCCAGAACGCCATCTCGCCCGAGGTAAGAAGCGCTTCAGGATCGCCCGCTTCAGTGATTATCTTCAGAGTCTGAAGCTGCGCGAGGCTGGACTCCGCGGTACCTCCGCCCGAGTGCTTGACGAACGGGCCATACGCGGGCATGAAATCGCCGACTCTGATAGTGCTCATCAGCCACTGAGCAGCCGTGCCGCGCGTGACCGCCTGCAGAGGCCCGGCATCGTAAGAATCGAAGAATCCCCGGGTCCCGTAGAACTGCATCGCCTGCCACGAGTCCTCCGACACGGATTCACTCGGCCCCTGGATATCCGAGAAGGCGGTCAGTATCTGACCGTTCGTCACCAGCCAGGATTGCAGGCGGTTCGCGGGAACCTCACGCGGCTCGATGTGCAGTCGGCGCGCCAGATGTGCCGCCGTCCCGGCTGCCTGGCCCAACGCCATCCAGACCGGCTCCATTCGCAGAGTTCCGTAGCCGATGTGCGTCGCGGAAGCCGCTCCGGGCACAAGCAGCGCATCCACGCGCTGTGGGACCATCACCCGATACGGAATCTGATACGGCTGAGTGACACCCCCGAGGTAGTAGAACCCCTCCATCGCGGTGTCATGCCCCGGCTCACGCTTTCTCGTGGCGTGAGAATCCATGGCGTACCCGCCGCATGCAATGCTGTCAAAGTGAATGGGAGTCCTCAGCATGCCCGGCGCAAGCACAGCATCGTGCATGGAGAAGGTGTACAGACCCCATATCCGCCTGGCCTCTCGAACGTAGATCTGCCTGGGGAAATTGTCGTTATCGGGGTACTCGTCCTTCGCAAAGCCCCATTCGCGGCACTCAGCCTTCAACGGCTCGGGCATCTCGGGATCGTTCTGGAGGAAGTACAACAAGCCCAGGATATAATCTCTATGGCGCTTGACGATCTGCTCGCGCTCCTCGTAGGTAGCATCCGGATAGTCGTAGTTCTCCTCCGGCAGATCCGTGGATATGAGGCTCTTCGGCATGTTGTTCGTGTCCGATTTTCCGTTCGGCAGAGGCTCGATATTCAGCACGTCCTGAACCGTCTTAATCCGGCCTGCCTCGGCGGATTCGAGCACCTGCAGGTATTCGTCGCGATTGTAGTTGTCCGGCTTCTTCGGCATCACGCGGTTGTCGGGATTGCGCGTGAGGCACAGGCGGAAGTTGTAGGCCTGCACGCGCCGGTCGCCATCACCTGTCGTCCCGGGAAGCACCATCCGAGTGTAGTGATCCATGTAGAGCACCCCGGCATAAGGCTCCCCGTACTCCTCACGCGATTCGCGCCCAACACGATACGGAACTCCCGACATCGCCGCGATATCGCCTTCGTAGGTCGCATCTATCACGACCCCGGCGCGTATCTGCACGCGCTTCTTGTGCCTGGTGTCAATGAAGTTCAACCCGTAGATGCGGTCTTTGTACTTGAACACGCCGTCCGGCCGGTAGTGATACTTCAGCTTGACGTTCTTCTCCGCCTCAAGCATCCCCTCGAACATCCGCTCCGCAACTGATGGTTCGAAATAGTAGCCTCTGCTGCATGCCCTGACCTGCGCAGAGTCCGCGCCATACGTTTCCACATAGTAGGCGTGAATGCTGTCAATGAACTCTCGGAATATCCCGCCGATCGTGTTTCTCGGGCCTATATCGGTCCTGCCGAGCCCATTCGACATCATCCCGCCCATGTAGTCCTTCATGTCCGTCAGGATGACTTTCGAGCCGCATCGAGCGGCTGCGATCGCGGCGGCAATTCCGCACGGCGTCGCCCCGACCACGAGCACGTCCGTCCGCACCATCTCATCGTAGTCGGCGGCGGTCGCTGCCCCGACCGGCAATCGGCTTAGAGTCAAAAGCACTAACAACGCGAGTGGAAAGACTTTTCGAGACGACATGAATCCTCCTCCTTGCAGATAGCGGCGTCTGTCACGGCGAACTCCTCATCGCGGTCGTGAGGCAAAAGGCGAAGGCGGGGCGCCGACCGCTGCCCGAACAGTTTACCGCCTCCACGTGCCTCTCTGCAAGTACGTGCGCCGCAATAATACCGCAGGTCGTTCCGGAAGCCGGGCCGCCCGGCAGGAATTCTCGCGCCGCGCACGTAACGTAATGAGTGCTTGAGCGGACCGACCATCTGCGCGGCCTGCGTCGGTTCCGCACTCTCGACAACATGGAGGACTGATATGAAAAGAACTCTTTTTGGCTTACTTGCGCTGCTTATCGCCGGGACGCTGGTGTCTTGCGCGAAGCGAGGCACCGGGAAACCGCGAGTCGCCTTCGTCTCCAATACTGTCTCGGATTTCTGGACGATCGCGAAGGCAGGCGTCACAGACGGCGAGAAGGAATTCGGCGTGCAATGCGAGTTTCGTATGCCTGCCCAGGGAAATGCAACCGAGCAGAAACAGATCATAGAGGATCTCCTGGTCAAGGGAGTCACAGGGATCGCCATCTCGCCGATCAATCCGGCGAACCAGGTTGATTTGCTGAACAAGACGGCCGACTCCGTGAATCTGATATGCATGGACTCGGATGCGCCGAGCTCAAAGCGCCTGTGTTACGTAGGCACGGACAACTACAAAGCAGGCAGGTTGGCCGGCGAGGAGATGAAGAAGGCTGTGCCCGACGGCGGAACGGTAGTCATCTTCGTCGGAACGCTCGATGCACAGAATGCGAGGGAGCGCCGGCAGGGCATCCTCGACGCCGTCAAGGGGTCCAAGGTCGAGGTGATTGACACTCTCACCGACAACGCGGATCACACCAAGGCCAAGGCGAACGTTGAGGACACGCTGGTGAAGCACCCTGACATCGCCGGCCTGATGGGCCTCTGGAGCTACAACGGCCCGGCCATCGCCGAAGCGGTGAAGGCGGCCGGCAAGCAGGGCAAGGTCAAGATCGTAACGTTCGACGAGGAAGCCGGGACGCTCCAGGCGGTGAAGGACGAGGTGATATTCGCAACCGTGGTTCAGCGGCCCTACGAGTTTGGCTATCAGTCCATGCGCATCCTGGCTGCACTGGCCCGCGGCGAAGACCCCGGCATCCCTAAGAATGGCATAGTTGACACCGGCGCCCAGGTCATCAATAAGGACAACGTTGACGAGTTCTGGGCAAACCTGAAGAAGCTGACGGGGAAGGCCTAGTGCAGAACGTCGGAGCGGATGAGTCCGGTCGGGCTTCTCTGCTTTGCATGAAGGGCATAACGAAGCGGTTCCCGGGCGTGCTCGCCCTCGACCGTGTGGATTTCGAGCTGTTCCCAGGGGAGATATGCGGACTCGTGGGGGAAAACGGCGCGGGCAAGTCCACGCTCATCAAGATCCTGGCGGGCATTTTCCCCGCGGACCACGGTGAAATCCTGCTGGACTCGAGGCCGACGAAGATTACCTCCATCCGGGATTCGCTGGCGCTCGGCATCTCCGTCATCCACCAGGAGCTGAACCTCGCCGAGAACCTGGACATCGCCTCGAATATCTTCCTGGGACGGGAACCCAGGTTTTCCCCGCTGGGCATCGTCCGAAACAGCTCGCTGGTCCAGGAAGCGCGCGAGCTTGCGTCCGGCGTGGGCATCTCTGCGCCTGTCACCACTCCGGTCGAGCAGCTCTCTCCCGGCCAGCAGCAGCTCGTCGAGATAGCGAAAGCCCTTTCGATGTCGGCGCGGATACTGGTGCTCGACGAGCCGACCAGTTCTCTCTCGCCGCACGAGGCCGAGATCCTGTTCGCGGTCATGAGACGTCTCCGCGATCAGGGCGTGTCCATGGTGTACATTTCGCATCGCCTGCAGGAAGTTGACGAGATCTGCGACCGAGTTGTCATCCTTCGCGATGGAAGGAGAGTGGGAGAACTCCAGCGGGAGGAGATAACCAGGGACGCCATGGTCCGCCTCATGGTCGGCCGCGACATCTCGAGATTCTTCCCCGAAATCGGTGAAGCTCAAGGGCAGCCCGCGCTGGAAGTGCAACATCTCCGGCCGCCGAACTGCCGGGGAGAATTCGATTTCTCCGTCAACCAGGGTGAGATACTGGGAGTGGCGGGTCTCGTCGGTGCGGGACGAACTGAATTGGCACAATCCATCTTCGGAATCGAGCCTCCGCTGTCGGGCGAGATGCGGATATTCGGCGCGCCTGTTCGAATCACGAATCCGCTCGACGCCATCAGACACGGCATGGGCATGGTGCCCGAGGACCGCAAGTACCTGGGCGTCATACTGGAGATGGCGCTTGCGGAGAATGTCTCGCTGCCCAGCTTCTGCAGCAGTCCGTCTCTTATGCTGGACGAACGCGGCGAGACAGAGATGTCCGCGGCTCAGGTTCGGGCATTGGACATCCGCACGCCCAGTCTCCGGCAGAGCGTCGAGTTTCTATCGGGTGGAAATCAGCAGAAAGTAGCCCTGGCGAAGTGGCTCGCCCTGAAGCCGAAGATTCTGATCCTCGACGAGCCGACCAGGGGCATAGACGTGGGTTCGAAAAGCGAGATCTACAACCTGATACGCAAGCTGGCGGATGCAGGCCTCGCGGTGATTATGATATCATCGGAACTCGAGGAGATTCTCGGCCTGTCCGACAGAGTTCTGGTAGTCCATGAGGGCCGCCAGACCGGAATGCTTACTCGCGAGGAGGCCACGGAGGAGACAGTCATGCACCTGGCTACCGGAGGGACAGCATGAAAAAGGTCCTGGGAATGGTTCTGCTCCTGATCGTGCTGTGCCTGGCAGTCAACTTGATCAACCCCAGGTTCGGCAGTGCGGTCAATCTGCAAAATGTGTCCCGCCAGATTGCACTGCTCGCGATATTCGCGATCGGCGAGGGGATAGTGATACTCTCCGGCGGCATTGATCTCTCCGTCGGCTCAGTGATCGCGTTCACAGGGCTGCTGGTCTCGTACCTCGTCTGGATGCACGGCGTGCCTCCCTTCGCGGCCTGTCTACTCGCATTCGCCGTGTGCATTGTCATCGGGCTGGGGCACGGAGCGCTGGTCACGAAGCTAAAGCTTCAGCCCTTCATAGCCACACTCTGCACCATGCTCATCTTTCGGGGGCTTGCCAGGCGACTGACCGAAGACGACACCATGGGCTTCGGCAACAAGTTCACCACGTTTCGCATGCTGGGAGACGGCAACCTGTTCGGTATCCCGGTCCCTGTGCTGATCCTCGCCGTGGTGGCCATCATCGCCCATTTCTTCATGAGGTATACGGTCTACGGACGCTACCTCTACGCGATAGGGCGCAATCGGGAGGCCGCGCGATACTCCGGCGTGAAAGTTGACCGGATGCAGACGGGCGCATACCTGGTGAGCGCGGTTCTGGCCGGGCTCGCGGGCATTCTGTACGCCACTTACACGAACTCCGTCCAACCGGCGACGACCGGACAGGCGTATGAGCTCTACGCAATCGCGGCCGCGGTGCTCGGAGGATGCTCGATGCGCGGCGGTGAAGGAACGATACTCGGCGTCATCGTCGGCGCGAGCATCATGCGGGTGATGTACAACGGCATCATACTCGTTGGAATCTCCACATTCTGGGAGTTCGCGGCCATCGGAACGGTCATACTCATTGGAGTAGTAGCCGACGCGACCGTGAAGCAGCGAGCAGCCAAACGGGCGGTAAAGCAGTCTGCGAAGGGCTGATCGGTTTTTCAATCCGCAGGCCGCGATCCGAAATCCAAACTGGCTAGGCCGGGATTTCGGTGGTGCTCACCTAGCGTTTCTCCTTACCGCCATTTGGCCTATTCAAACACCCAGTCCTCCTCGCCGAGGATGTCGAGAGCCTTGAAGCATCTGATACCATACCACGCGCACACATCACCGATGTTCACCTTTGTCGGCGAACTGGCTGCAGATGCCTCGTGGTGAACCACTACGAATCTACCCGACCGGAAGTGTCCTCCTTCCTTCAGATTATGAGCCATGGCGCACGCCACCACGAACGGGTCAGCGCCGCCCTTGCCCGTTTCGTAGTCGACTAGCTTCCTGGCTTTCGACTGCAGATCTCTCATGAGTCGCTTGATACTGAATTCCATCTCTGTTGAGGGGCCTACTATCATCTGCGGATGTTTTGCAAACCACCCCTTGAGTGCATCGTCTGTGCACTCGTCTTTCACGGCCTCGCATACGAGGACCCGCCCCGCGTCTGCCAAATCATCGAGCTTCCGCCACACGGGGGGAAAGTGGTGCACCGGCCATAGTTCGTTCTGCATGGCGATAAGCGCACTGGAGTCCAGGACGTATACAAGCCTGCCCTCGTCAGCCATAGGTCACCCCAAGATAGGCTTCCGCTCGGATCTCGCTCAGCCATCTGGGCCTAGCTCCTAGAAGGCTAGAGGCCTCGTGGCTGCTTATGCTGCCGCTATCCAACGCAGACATGACCATTTGCGCATAACGCTTTCCGAGCGAGGCAACCCGGCGGCGCGCAACACGCACTTTTATCTTTCGCTTATCGGGCAAGCCTCGGTCTTGCCAATAGGCCAGGATATCGTGATAATCTGCCTGCTCAATGAGGCGGGCTTCTACCATGCGATATAAGATGGCCGACTGACTGACCTTCAAACGACCGCTCGCTCGCTTCAGCTCATCCAGGTCCACGCGGCCGGAAGCGACAACACGTTGAAGCAAGGTTCGTACGACTTTGTTCTCAACAGGGACCAGGAAGGCTCCCGCAACGCGGTCACAGAATCGCTCCACGGTAGCGTGGTGCCCTCCCTCCTCAACGTATGAGCGGGGATCCGAAACGCCCGCCTTGCGCAAGCAGAGATGGCAGACTTCGTGAAACACACTAAAAATCCGTGCGCACGGATAGTCCTCCTGCGCGGACACAGCTATCAGGTTAAGACGATCGTAGTTATCGCTGAAGCCCCGGGCTTCGCGTTTGTCAATCGCCAGCTGGACAACGAAGACACCCTCGTCGAATAGAATCTCCCTCCACGCATTCAGCGCAACGTGCTCGCCCGGCCATGCAAGCTGCTGGTCGACCGTTATGCCAACGAAATTCCTTAGTGTGTCTGCACAGTCAGTTACGCTATCTCTGATCTTGAAAAACGGCAAGTCCGGAAACTCCGGCGGCTCTTCCAGCGTATCGAATAGCTCTAGCGCCTGCTCTCGGAGGCTCCGGGCCTGGCGAATCAGCTTTCTCAGCTCGGGGGAGAAGTGACCAAGCACAGCGCCGGGATAGGTGCGGAAATCCCGAAGACGCCTGGGAACGTCGGGGGGAGAAGGCAGATAGAAGGCTGCAACGGGACGCCCGGTCTTATTCGCCAGCGCCTTCAGCTGTCTCCAGGTTGGCATACTCTCGCCCGACCGCCAGGATAGTAGGGTTTCAAGGCTGACCCCGACAGAGCTGGCGACGTCCTGAAGCTCGTATCCGGAGTTATCTATCGCCCAGATCAGCAGTTCTGCATTAATGCTGACTCGAAATGATGTGCTCATTCCCGTGTACTCCTACATCTATATAGCACATGTTCTGCACGCGGCTAGTCGTCTCCTGCAAGGGCGGGCGTTCCTTTCCCGTTTCGGCACCCTCCTGCCGAACCCTGCGCCCGGAATTCCCGCGGCCTACGCCGGGATCTCGCTCATCTCGACCCAGCGCTTCTCCTGCACGGCCAGTTCCGCGGCCAGGCCGATGCGGATTGACTCCTTGCCCGCGACAGGATCGGTCAGCGGCGGTTTCCCGGTACGGATGCAGTCGAGAAACGAGGCATGCATCTCATAGGTGCCCACGTGCCCGCCGGTATCCTGGTTCGCCACGTCCGCCCGGAGGATTTCCTCCTTGCCCTGTCGCCTCAGGACGATGTCGCCCTTCCTCAAGTCCAGGTCCAGCGCGCCCTTCTCACCGATGAGGACAAAGCCGTGCATCCCGGGGCTGTACATCGAAAGGCCGTGAGTGGCCTTCACGTCTCCCTCGAACTCGATCACGACGCTGGCATGATCCAGGGTATCGCGGCCGTTGGTGTAGTAGTTTATCCCGCCCATTGCGGCGACCCTGACCGGCTCGGTGCCGATGAACCAGCGGAAGAGGTCGAAATAGTGGCAGCTCTTTTCGAGCAGGGTGCCGCCGCTCAGCTTGTTGTAGAATCGCCAGTTGATCTTGTTGTCAATCTCCGGATCGTCGCTCTGCTTCACCCAGTCGCCTCGAAACTCATTGAACCACACGAACTTCAGCTTCCCGATAACTCCCTCACTTAACAGGCTGTGTACCTTCTGATAGAATGCCGCGTAGCGAAGCTGGAGCCCGACCTGGAGAATCCTTCCGCTGTCCGAAGCCGCTTGGATCATCTCACTGCACTCGGCAGACGTGATGGCCATGGGCTTCTCCGCAAGCACGTGCCGACCGCCTTTCAGCGCGGCCACGACAATCTCCTTGTGCAGGTAGTTGGGCGTGGCGACCAGAATGACGTCCAGATCATCGCGCTTCAAGAGCTCGCGGTAGTCGTCGCAGGCGGCAGGCAGATCGGGCAGGCACATCTCACGAGCGTGATCAAGACGCTCCTTCCACACGTCGCAGAGGGCGACTATCCTCGACTCAGGGAAGCGCTGAATAACCTTTATGTGCTGCCAGCACCGCCTCCCAGTGCCGATGAGTCCCCAGCGAATTCTGCTGCCGCCGGATTCCTCCGCCGCGAGTGCCTTGTTCCCTGCCAGCGCCAGACCGAGTGTGCCCAATCCCGCCCGTCTCATGAACTCTCTCCTCTCCATGCCGCCGCCTCCTACTCCTTCATCCCATATCCCTGCAGGAGTCGAGGCATGTCCAGCCGGCTGTGCATCAGGAATACGCCGTCCTCCGCGTGATTGGAGACAAAAGCGTGCAGCTCTTCGACCAACTTCTGCGTCTCAGTTGCGGGAGACTTTGCCGCCCTGCTCTTCCGGATTTCGATGTCCCGGCGCGCATACTCCAGCGTCAGGAGCAGGCGCCCGATGTTCCGCTGAACACCAGCATCGGCAGCGGAGCTCTGTGCCGCCTTCATCGCCGCGATCGCCCCGTCCAGCTTGTTCAGCGCCTCCGACAGCTCCTCCGCCGTCTTGAGCGAAGTCCCCGGTATGCTGCACGCTTGGCGGACGACATCCTCCAGCACGCCGAACGTACTCACGGCCGGTTCTGCCGCCGGTCCGTATCGGGCCTCGCAGAACTTCCTGACCAGCGCGTCCGCGTCCGCGGATGGATTCCAGGCGAGCTGACTCAGCATGTAGTGATTGAGCTCGTAGGTAAACCAATCGCCCGGCTCGGCATAGCTCGATATGCCCTGGACCGGTATCGTCAGGTAGAACTTCAGGTCATTCTGCACGTAGTGCGGGATGATGTTCGGCAGCGACTTCCACGCGTATTTCCGGTAGTAGGAGTATATGCTGATGTCGCCTTCAAAGCCTTTCCGCAGACCCTTGAGCTGAGTGACGTAGTTCGCGTTCTGGCCGGATGCCGGGTCGTTGATCTGCACTTCGAAGCACTGGCCTATGGGGCAGAAGTCTATGAGCACTTCCTTGTCCAGCTTCGCCGACTCAGGAGGGGCGACCGCGGCCGCATAGGCAATGAACTCAAGGCGGAGGTCCGGTCGGACCTTCTCAACATCCGCCTTCACCTTACCCACAAGAATCGCCTGCCGGTTCGACGGCGTGCCGAGAGCCTTGCATTTGTCGCACTCGCACCATTTCGCGCCATCGGGCGGCCAGAAATCGAATATCCGGATCTCCGGGCGCTCCTTGACGTAAGCGGCAACATTCGCGATCAGGTAGTCTGCCGCCGCCGGATTCGACGTGCAGAACACCCGATTGTGAGAGCGAACACGATTGCCCTGCTCGTCCTGGCCGAACCACTCCGGATGCTGATCGAAGAGCCTGCCGTCCTCCATCTCAGCGTTCAGGAAGTTCTGGTAGCCGTGACCGCCGACCTCGATGGTGATGTCGCGCTTCTGCAGCTCAGGCGTCACCTGCTCGCGCCAGTTGTCCCACTTCACTCTTCCGCGGCCGGAGTAGTCCGTGGGGATGACCAGCGTGTTGAACCGCGCCTTGCTCATCCACTCGGCCATCCGGATCAGGTTCTCAGCATTGTGCGAGTGGCCCTCTTCCACGTAGAGCTTACGGAGCGCGAGCGCGGGCCTTTCAACCACAGCGCATGGAAGATCAACCGACAGACTGCCTTTTCGGGGGACCAGTTCCGCCGATCCCCGGTAGTGATCGAGATCCGGGGCGAGCCACCGGCACCCCAGCCGATCCAGGAAATCGTAGACCGCATACAGGACCGAGCGCCCGCGTCCGCCCACGAACGACAGAATCGAGCCGCTCCCGCTGATGCAGTACGCGTCTCCGGTGATCTCGTCAGTCCAGTCTATCGTATCCGACCAGGGCCCGAGATGCGCCCGCTCGGCAACGACCAGGGCTTTCGGAGGCAGCTCGCCGCCCTTCTGGACTCGCAGCTTTGCGCCCGACATTCTTCCGATATACTTGCCGAGCTCCTCCGCCGCAAGCATCTCCGAGGCAGATGGATTCGCCGGTACGACTATCACGCGGTCGCTCCTGCCGTTCCTCACGATCTCAATACGCTCCGCTCCCGCTCCGCACGCAGCGATCAACAACACAGCCAACGTCAAACCTCCTCGCATAAGCGAACCTCCGGAGCTAACCTTTCTTCCCAAGAGCGCGATAAAGTCGCTCGAACTCGTCAACGAACCCGGCCAGCACCTCCATGCCGCCCTGCCAGAAAGCACGGTCGCGGATGTCAATGCCCACGCGCGAGAGCATCTCATTGGGGGCCATCGAGCCGCCCGCCTCGAGCAGTTGGATGTACCTCGGCGCGAATGCCCGGCCTTCCTTCTTGTACATCGCGTACAACGCCATGACCAGCAGCTCGCCGAGGGTATAGGCATACACATAGAAAGGAACACCAATGAAGTGCGAGACGTACATCCACCAGAAGCGATGCTCGTCTCCAAGCTCCACGGAATCGCCGAACATCTCCTGCTGGCGCTCCTGCCAGAGGGTGCTGAACTCCTCGGTCGTCAATTCACCCTTCTCGCGTCTCCAGGCGTGGATCGCCTGCTCGAACCTGTACATGGCCGCCTGGCGGAAGATGGTCGCAAAAGCTCCTTCGATCTTCTCTGCATAGAGGGCAAGCCTGTCCTCCGGGGCTGCCTGCGCCTGTAACGCCTCGAACACAAGCATTTCGCCGAATGTGCTCGCCAGCTCCGCCACCGGCAGCACCGGCGAAAAGCTCAGATATCCCTGCCTCCTCGACAGGCACGCATGGACGCCGTGGCCCAGTTCGTGACCGAGAGTCATGACGTCGTCCATTCGGTTGAGATAGTTCACGAAGACGTAAGGGTGCAAATCCGGCGTCACATATGAGCAGAAAGCCCCGCCGCGCTTGCCTTTGCGCACCTCCGCATCTATCCACTGCTTCTCGAAGAACTCGCTCGCCGCATCCTCAAGTACAGGAGTGAAGTCGCGGAACGATCCCACGACAATCTCCCAAGCGCGATCGAACGGAACCTCCTCTTTCGTCGCGAAGAGCGGCGCGTACCGATCGTAGTGCATCAGCTTGTCGTATCCCAGGATATCCCGCTTCAGGCGGTAGTACCTCGCAACGAGGGGATAGTTGTCAACCGCCGTCTGCACCACCAATTCCACTGTATCCGGGTCAAGTTCATTCGCCAGGTGGCGCGGCTGCTCAGGATAGGCGTATCTCCGCAGACGGTCATCGGTGCCCTTGTCCTGCACGAGCGTGTTGAAGACGTAGGTCAGCGTCTGCCCGTTGGAGACGAGGCCATCTGTAAGACCGGCCGCCGCCGCCCTCCGAACCTCGCGGTCCGGCTCCCGAAGGAGCGCCACGACCTCGGGGAGCGTCAGGCTCTCGGTCCTGCCTTCCCTTGTGACCTCGAACGGGATATTCGAGACGATCTGATCGAAAAGCCGCGTGAACGCTCTGCGGCCGGTATTGGCCTTCTCTTCGAGCACCTTCTCCTCGGGCTCCGAGAGACGGTGTTCGCGGAACAGCCGCTCCGCCCACACGTAATGCCGATACTCGGCCAGCACCGGATCCTTCAGCAGCTCGGCCATTCGCTCCTCGGGCACACCCATCAACTCAAGCTCGAAGAACATCAGCCGGATAGAGATCTCGGAACCGCGCTCCCTCATTCTCTGAAGAAAGGCTCCCCTCTTCGGGTCGCTGGTATCGGCGGCAAACAAGAGCGAGGCGAAGCACGACGGCTTGGCCGCCTCCTGCAGGATGCGCTCATAGTCCTGGATCGCCTGCCGAAGCGTCTCGGCAGTAAGCTCAGGGCTGTCTATCTTCCCCCTGTATCTGCTGCCGAAATCCTCCGCCCGCCGCAGTTGAGCGTCCAGCGTCGCCTCGATGCGCGGGTCGTCAATCCCGGCGTAAAGATCGCTCAGATCCCATGTAACCGCACTGTTTTGCTGCATCGAACTCCTCTTTAGTGCAAAACCTAGCTGCCTGTATTCCCCTCTTCGGTTCCTATCCGATACTCGCGCTTCGGATTATCATACAGCACCGCGCGCGCAATCTCAGGCACGTCCTCCTCGACTATCAGCCCCTCATCCACCAATTCGGTCAGGGTCACCGCCAGGCGATTCCTCGTCATGAGGAGTTTACCGTAGCACCACTCGACACAGTAAGCATCCGAGTAGAACCCATTCCACCTGGTCATGGGCAGCATTTCCAGGCGGTCGCGGAAGAAGACGCCGAGCGTGCTCGGGGTGAACGCATGCCACCACGCTCCGGAAACCATCAAGTTCGTGTGCATTCGGGCCATGCTGGTCGCTTCGTGGCTGGCATTCCTGGTGGCGAGGAACAGGTCGAACTTCGTCTCCGGATGCTTTCCGATATGGTGGATAAGGGTTCTCAGATACTCCGGGTGCCACGTGCCTACCTGCATGCCCCTTCCATATGCCGCAGACCCATGAAAAAGCTGTACGACGATTCCCAGCTTGCCGGCCTCCGACGCCATAATATCCGCGGAGAACGATGCCAGGCAGTTGCGCTCGTAGTCGGAAAGCGTCTGACCTGTCGTCCAGAAGTACAGAAGGCGGTCAATCTCCGGCTCTTCAATAGCCGTATAGCGCCAGGTCGCCGGAAGCCATACATGCAGCGCGCGAATCCCGTGCCGGCTGGACAGCTCTGCCACCGCCTTTCGTAAGGCCGCATACAGATCAACCGCCGACTCAACTCTCCTGCCCACCAGGGTCCGCAAGTCTTCCGGTTTGCCCAAACCGACGCCGTACAGCGACTCCGCGTTAACGTAGTTGAAATACGCCGAGGAATCCCGGGGCGTGTAGCTGCGTTCGATAGCCGCTTTCTCTATCTTCGCCCGCTTCAGGACTTCCAACTCCCACGACGGATCGGCGGCACGCTCGGCGACCGCATCGAACGCGCGCTTCCAGTTCGACTCGTTCAGTCCGCCCTTGACCCCGTAGAGATCACGCATGATGCCCGCAAATGCCCAGTAGTTCGAGGTGTTCCGTATATCGGAGCAATACGGCAAGGCCCGTCGGACACGTTCGGCAGGCTCCAGCGACTTTGCGTCATCCTGGGCACGCCCGGGCGCGCACACGTCGTCCGGACATCCGGCGTTCCGCAACTCCGCGCCGATCCAGTGGTAGAACAGGATGTCCGTTAAATCCCCCGCCTGCCACATGCCTCCCGTGCCAAGATGCGTGTGGATATCTACGACGGGAACCTCAGCGATCACTGCCTTGATACGTTCGAACCGAGCTGCGTCCATCTGATTCCTCCCCTTTGAGCGATTCCGGCATGCCGACAGAATCTCGTCTCCGGCGCCCACATATTCTCCCCGTGTCAGATCCGGATGTGGCCCCACAGCACAAGCAGATTGCCGGTTGCACCAACGACGACGTAAGAGTTCACGACTCCTGATAGACTGCTGTTTTCCTGACCTAACCCCCTGGCCCCCTTCCCGAAACGGGAAGGGGGGAACAAGTTCCCCTCGCCGCTTCGGAGAGGGGCCAGGGGAGAGGTTCGACCAACATTCCTATCAAGGATCGTGAACTGTTACACGACGACCGGCCGATTGTAAATCATACCCCAGTGTGATAAACTTCCATGAGTGCTCTTTCAAATCCTTCAGTCCGCCGGAAGGAACGCGAAAACAGCGATCAACGCCGCCGGGAAACATCTGTGACAAGGAGCCTTCAAACCCATGACTGCGGAAGCGAGACAGACGGCCAGCATAGGCCGTTACGACAATCAAGTGGGCAGAGCCCTGGATAGGCTTGCCAAACAGGCATTCGCCAGGCGGCTCTGGGAAAGAGACGCCGCCCTCTGGAAGCAGGGAGCGGCCGGAGAAGAAATCATCAAGAACCGCCTGGGCTGGCTGGAAGTCGTTCCGACCATGATGAGGCGTGCGGACGACATTCTGCGCTTTGCCGATGAGGTCAGGGCCGCCGACTTCAAGTACGCTGTTCTCATGGGGATGGGCGGCAGCAGCCTGAGCCCGGAGGTGTCCCGCCTGACGTTCGGCGTTCGGAAAGGTTACCCGGACCTGAGAGTCCTGGACAGCACGGTTCCCGCCGCCATCCTCGAAATCGAGCGGCACGTAGACCCGACCAGCACCCTCTTCGTCGTGTCAACAAAAGCCGGGACGACGGTGGAGACTCTTTCCGCCTACCGCTACTTCTTCAACAGAGTCAGATCACTCAAGGCCGAGCGCGCGGGCGACAACTTCGTCGCGATCACAGATCCCGGCACAGCGCTGGAAGAGGAAGCGCGGAGCGTGAACTTCCGCCGCGTCTTCCTCAACTTCCCGGATATCGGCGGGCGATACTCGGCGCTGTCTTACTTCGGGCTGGTTCCGGCCGCCCTTATCGGAGCTGACATCAAGGGCCTCCTCGAGCGCGCCCGGCAGATGATGGAGTCTTGCGGCCCGGACGTGTCGCCGCCCGACAATCCGGGGGTGGCCCTCGGCGCGGTCATCGCCGAGCTCGCGATGATAGACAGAGACAAGCTCACGCTCATCCTCTCTTCGGAGATTCAGAGCTTCGGGTGCTGGGTCGAGCAGCTCGTGGCCGAGAGTACCGGAAAGAACGGAAACGGGATAGTCCCCATCGAGGGCGAAAGCGTCGGCGCACCCGAGCACTATGGCGATGACCGGCTGTTCGTCTACCTCAGCCTGAAAACTCGCAAGCACGAGGATCTGGACGCCAAGGTGCGCGCACTGGAATCGGCCGGGCAGCCCGTCGTGCGCATTTATCTCGATGACGTCTGTGACCTCGGCCGGGAGTATTTCCGCTGGGAGGTTGCCACCGCGACCGCGAGCGCCCTGCTCGGCGTCAATCCGTTCGACGAGCCGAACGTCCGTGAGAGCAAGGACAACACGAACCGCCTCCTCGATGACTTCAAAGAAAGCGGCAGGCTTCCCGAAGACAAACCGCTGCTGGACGAGGGAAACATCAAGTTGTACTGCGACGCCGAGACACAAGCAGTTCTCGACAAGATACGGGCCGCCGGTTCGAGCAAAGACGTTTCGCTGCGCTCATATCTGAAGGCCCATCTGAATCAGTGCCGGCCCGGAGACTACTTCGCGCTCATGGGCTTCGTCCACACGTCCCCCGCCGTAGACGCCATCCTCCAGTCCATGCGGGCGCATCTCCGCAACGCATACAAGGCACCCACTACCCTGGGATACGGTCCTCGTTTCCTCCACTCGACAGGCCAGCTCCACAAAGGCGGGCCGAACAACGGCGTATTCATCCAGTTCACGGCCGACGACGCGGAGGATGTGCCGATTCCGGGCGAGGCATTCGGCTTCGGCATACTGAAGCAGGCCCAGGCCATCGGTGACGCCGTTTCGCTTCGGAGCAAGGGACGCCGGCTTATCCGACTGCACCTGGGAAGAGATGTGGAAGCCGGCTTGAAACGGGTGCTCGACCTCATTCGCACAGCAGTCCCGCCATAGGGCCGCGCCTCAAGGGCCACTCTACCGATACCCTGACCGCACTCGACGGAGGAATCAGGGTTCTTCACGGTGAACAGGGATTCTCGGAGCAACATGCCTGGTTCGCAGATGGCACCCAGACCACGCGTGACGACCCGAGAAGACCCATCATTCTCCTCGATCCTATTGCTCCTGCCTATTTCACTCACAGGGGGTACTATTGCAGATGAAGCGTCCGGAATTTCGCAACGAGGCGTTCCAGAACTTCTCCGAGCCGGAAGTCCGCGAGAAGATGCAGGCGGCGCTTGATAAAGCTGAGAAGGAATGCGGGCGCGTGCACAGCATGATCATCGGCGGGAAGCAGGTCAAGGCGCCTGACCAGTTCGTCTCGCACAACCCGTCGGACCCGGAGCAGGTGATCGGAATCTTCCAGACAGGCACTGCCGACTTCGGGGTCAAGGCAATCGAAACCGCTCTGAAGACCTTCGAAACGTGGTCGCACACACCCGCGGAACAGAGGGCGGAATTCTGCTTCAAGATTGCCGACAAGCTCCGCGAGCGCAGGTGCGAATTCGCGGCATGGATGGTCCTCGAGGTTGGAAAATCCTGGGTTGAGGCAGACGCGGACGTCGCGGAAGCCGTTGACCTAGTCGAGTTCTACGGGCACGAGGTCCTCAGGTACGGCGGCCCGCAGCCGCTCACGCGGATTCCTTCGGAGGACAGCGAGCTGCGGTATATCCCGCTGGGCGTCGGCATAGTAATCCCACCGTGGAACTTCCCAATTGCTATCATGGCCGGGATGACGACAGCCGCCTTCGCGTGCGGGAACACTGTGCTCCTGAAGCCATCCAGTCAGGCTCCGATGTGCGCAACCAAGTTCGTTGACCTCGTCCATGAAGTCGGGGTCCCGGCCGGCGTAGTGAACCTGGTTACAGGCCCCGGCGGCAAGCTGGGCGAGGCACTGGTTGCACATCCCAAGACGCGGTTTATCTCCTTTACCGGCTCGAAGGAAGTCGGCCTGAGGATCAATGAGCTCGCAGCGCGGCACCAGCCCGGCCAGATATGGATCAAGCGCGTGGTCGCCGAAATGGGCGGCAAGAACCCGATCATCGTGGACAGCGAAGCGGACATCCGCGCGGCAATCGAAGGCGTGGCCGTCTCTGCGTTCGGATACTCCGGCCAGAAGTGCTCGGCCTGCTCCCGCGCCATTGTCGTGAAAGACGTATACGACGAGTTCCTCGCAGGACTCATCGAGCGGACTAAGGCCATCACGGTGGGCGACGTCCGCGACCCGGGCAACTACATGGGCCCGGTTATCAGCCTGGATGCAATGGCCACGATCCTGAATTACATCGAGATGGGCCGACTGGAAGGCAAGCTTGTCCTCGGCGGCAACCGCATCGGCAACCAGGGTTGCTTCGTCGAGCCGACGATCTTCACCGACATGGACCGAAAGGCGACGATCGCTCAGGAGGAAATCTTCGGTCCGGTACTGGCAGTCATGAAGGCCGCCAACTTCGATGACGCGCTGGAGATCGCAAACGGGACCGAGTACGGCCTGACGGGGTCCCTATACACGAGCAACCGCAAGAAAATGGAAATCGGGGCGGATCGGTTCCACGTGGGCAACCTGTATTTCAACCGGAAGTCCACGGGTGCGCTCGTAGGCGCACATCCCTTTGGGGGGTTCAACATGTCCGGCACCGACTCGAAGGCAGGGGGGCGCGACTACCTGCTCCTCTTCAGCCAGGCAAAGGCGATATCGGAGAAGATAGCCTGAAGACGCGCGCCCTCACGCCGAAGCAGGGGCCTGGAAATCTTTGTTGCATAAAACGCGAGATGCGGGTATAGTCTGTATGGCAAACGCATCGAGCCCCGAGTTTAATTTGTGCGGCGTGTTCTTCTTTCTGGATCAGTTCCGACCGCAGAAAATTGGCCCCGTGGCTAAGCGCCTTGCTAAATGATCGGGAAGAACTGTTCCCGGAAAGAGGAGTGCATTGGCAAATAAATCATTGTACGTCGGCAACCTGTCGTACAGCACCACGGAAGAGGATCTGAGAACCTTTTTCGAGCCGTGGGGACCCGTAAGCGAAGTGCGCATCAT
>Ga0315294_10002605_pt1 | contig 19688 bp, 15 predicted proteins | sample YL17G13_40_MG_FD_203626 | JGI IMG/M metagenome (GOLD analysis project Ga0315294, IMG submission 203626) | Sediment microbial communities from Yellowstone Lake, YNP, Wyoming, USA - YL17G13_40 | ecosystem: Environmental > Aquatic > Freshwater > Lake > Sediment | place: USA: Wyoming | collected...
AGATTCGGCGGCGCACCTTCTTATCTCTCGCCTTGGCTTTTGCCTCCTGCAGGTCTTTCGTGCAGGCGGAGACGACGGCAGGAGTGAAGACCCGGACCATTTGTCTCAACCAAAGCCCTACCCTCTTCGAGGAGAAGGAGTTTTCGAGTTCGAGGAAGAACTTCTTCATGGGCTCGGCGGCGGGGCCATAGAATTCACGGCAATACTGGGTCAGGAGTTCGTCGTGGCTTGAGGTCCCGTCCCAACCGCAGCGCAGGCTGAACCAATAGTTGAGCCCGTAGGAGGGCCAGTTGCCGATCCAGCCCTGGGTTCCGAAGCCGTCAATCCCCAATTGCTTGTAGAAGAGGCTATCGGCGCGGATGACCCGGGTTACCGGGAAGAGACAGCCCAGATCGCCGTGCGAGGCGGTATAGTATTCGTAGATATACATGGGGCCGGGGAAGATCTTTCGCCATTCTGCAAGCATTCGGGGATAGTGAACATACTTGTTTCTGTCCCAAGGCAGGTGGATCCCCTCGATGAAGGTGTCGCGAAGTTCGGCTTTGGTCAGCGGTTTATTGAGAGGGCGATCGTAATGCCTTTCGATGGGGGCGACGGCGAGGTTAAGGTTGGGATGGATGGGGAAACCAAGGTTTTCCGGGGGCTCGAGGGTGGTCCAGTAGGCGATTATCTCGAACCTGAGTTTGGGGCACTTCTTCGTTACCAGGCCGATGACCTTGTTGGCGAAGGCGAGATATTTGCGGGTGTGCATCCTGGTGGTGTCGCCGACGAGGGGGGCGGGGTTGACGGGAGAAGTCCAGAAAGGCTCGGCCTTCTGACACTCGTCACACTCGCACCAGAAGAATTGGTCGTTGGGCCAGAAGCCGATGGTCTGGATGTCCGGGAACTTCTGGGAGAAGGCGATTATGTTGTTCGCCATTATCTCGGCGACCTTGGGATGGCTGGTGCAGATGGTGACGGGGTTGCGAGTGCCGTTCACCAGGGCGAAGTATTCCGGGTGTTGAGGGAAGACATCCTTCTGCGGCCCCCAGACGGAGAAGCTATGCTGGGACCAAACCACGGTCATTCCTCGCTTGCGGACGGCTTCTTCGACGAGGAACCCGGCGCATTCGTCCTGGTGTTCGGGGCCGCTACAGGCATCGTAAACGATGTTCGCCTTATTCTTAACCATCCAGGAGAGGGCATCGCGCACCGGTCCGGAGGGAGCGCCGAGGCCGCAAATCATTCTTCTGTGGGAGAAAAAGGGCTGCTCATAGCGGTCTATCCTGGGAAGCCTTATGGTCTGCTTCCTCGGAATCACCTCATCCTCCGAGCGATAACTCGGCCAGCGCACCCCGAGGTGTTTCTCGATAAAGGTATAGACGCTGTAGAGGGTTCCCCGGTCATCCGCCCCAAGCAGGTATAGGCTCCCATTGTCCGTGACTATCCTCAATGACTCAGGAGCCATCCTCTTCCCTACCCTGCCCTTTCTCCACCACTCGGCCCTCCCAACGAAGACGGCTTCCTTGGCCTCTCCGCCGGTTGCGATCCTCAGCCTGGCTCCGCTTATCTTGCGGAGGTATGATTGCAACTCTTCCGCTGCAAACCGCTCGACCGTCGAGGCCTCGGGGGATATTATTATGGGGAGTTTCGCTTTGCCTTTTTCCACAAGGAGCATATCTGACCTCCTCCTGCATTCGCCCAGCATGGATTCAGAGCCAAGACCGCCGCGCCTCCGGCCTTGACGTATTTGGGCAAGGATAAGCCCAGATGCGGCAAAAGGCAACCTGGGGGTCTCCCTCAACGGGGAAGGAAGAAAAGGATTATGGGGTGAAGGTTCGGCAAGAGCGGATGGCGCACTTCGTCCCCTGCATGAGGGACGACTGGGAGGATTTACTCAGTCGGGGTCAACTTGTAAGAGACGAGGATCTGGGCGTTGGCAGCGCCGTCGCAGAGCCGATACAGTTTTCCCTGATGCTCTTTCTGACTGGGCTGCGTTGCGTACAGCCCTCGGTCTGCCCCCCCAAAAAGCCACTCCAGGCCGCCGCCGGACTTCATCGGGCCGCTGACGGGCGGACTGAACTCCCGCCCGTTCCAGTAGTAGAGGCCTCTGCCAACCATGATCCACAGCATTCCTCCCGGCTCCGTTCCCGCGCAATGGATATCCGGCCTTTCGGCCGCTGGGAGGGGCAATTGTTCCCAGCGGCCGGTGAAGTCGTCAGAACTTGTCACCGGGGCCGCGGAGGGAACATCTCTTGCTTCCTCACCCCAGCCCTGAGCGGAGCTGAAGGAGATCCAAGCCGCCGCAATGAACACAGCCAGAGAGAACATCGTCGGGCGTATGGTCGTCATCTTCGCACCTCTGGTTTCGGGGACTCCGCGGAAGGCTCCGGGGACACCGCTACCCTTGTAACTGGCGAACAAAGCGAAGAGTTCCAAAGCCTCGCCCCGGGAGCCTGGTCGCGGCGGACTCGCAATGACGACGCACGGGCGGGATCCGTTCCCGCCCGTGCAGAAGCGTTCAGGACGTGGCCTGGGGCAAGTTCATCCTTTGATCTTACTGCGCAACCGGAGGCCGCCGGTGCCCGCTGCCGCGACTATGGCAAGGGAGGCAATGACCAGCCCGAGGGGGAGACCATGCCCCGCAGGATTGACGGGATTCAGAGCCTCTGTCACGTCCTCGCTCTCCGCCGGCCCTAGTTGCTCCAGTTCCTCCTCGGTGAACTGCTCCTTGCCCTCAGTGCCTATTTGAACGGCCTGGTTGTTCACGAAGACAAGCACCCGGTCTCCTGCCGAGAATGCCTGGTTGAGGCTGGGGAAGCGCCTGCCCAATTGGAACTGGGCTTCGCTGAAGGCCCGGACGTTGATGACTGACTGGCCCTCTCTATACCTTGAATCCTCCCAGTTGCCGGCGCGGTTAAACTGGGCCTGGTTATTCGCCAACCGGACGGTCGAGTAGGCGACGCGGTTGCCGGCGGCGTCATACTGCACATAGTTGGCACCGACTTGCGCTTGGTCGGCGAGGGAACGGGAGTTCTGCGCCTGGGAGACTGCCCAGGAGCCACTGGTCTTCGCCATCCCTGGGGCCATTACTGTTCGCGCCTCTTCGAGGGCTTCGCGGGACGTCAACCTGGCGCCTTCATCGGCGAGGAAGGCAGTATATTCGGTGAGTATTCCGTACTGAGTGGAGAGGCGAACGACCTCGTCTATGAGTTCCTCATTCTCGCCATGGAGGCGGATTTCGTCGAGCAGGTAGCCCACCTTCCGGGCCGCCCAAAGAGGCTCGACGTAGGAGTTTTCCGGCTCGGAGCGGGGGAAGGTGGCGGAGGTGGTGAAGTGCTTTCTATCGGGCGATGCCAACCCGGAGAGGTCAACCTTCGCCTCTGCCAGTTCCGTCGTCTTGTAGCGTCCCAAGACGATCAACTGCGATCCGGCAAAGAGATCCGGCATCTCCTTGGGGTAGAGGTCGTAGACCTCGACGCCCTCAAAATCGAGCTGGACGTCGGTGAGGATCGGCTTCGCGACCTTGCTGAAGAACTTGGATACCTTGACCTCAATGTCCTCGCTCGGCCTTACGTATTCCGAGACTCCCCCGTTGTCCGCGGTGAGTTTGTCGAGGAAATGGGTGTTGACGTCGTATCCAACCCCGAAGGCAAAGATCCTCGCCAGCCGGTTTGACCGCTCATAGTTGGCGTCCTTGGCCCGTTTGAGTATCTCTTCCACGTCGGTGAGGCCCACCGTCGGCAACCCGTCGGTCAGGAAAACAAGGTAACCCGGGCGTTCCGAGCTGAAGTCCAGGGAGAGGGCCGATTCGAGGGCGGAGTGGATGTCGGTTCCCCCGTTCGCCTGCAGCGCCTCGGCAAAATCCCTGGCCTCGTCTATGTTCTGGCGAGTGGCGGGGAGCAATTCCCTGCCGCTGCGGAAAGGGCGAAGGGAGTCGCTGAAGGAGACTATCTGGAAGCGGTCATCTCTCTTCAGGCTGTTCAAGCAGAAGATGAGGGCGGCTTTGGCCTGCTCTATCTTCTCCCCGGACATGCTGCCGGAAGTATCCATGACGAAGGCCACGTCCTTCGCCTGACCCTCCTCCGACTCCGTTTCCGCAGCCGGCGAGGCCATCATTATGAAAAAGCCATCCTCGCCCGACACCCTGTGGGTCAAGACGGAAGGGGCGATGCTCTCGGAAGAGGTGGTATAGTGGAGGATGAAGTCCCCCGCGGGCCTGGTGCCATGTTCGACATACTCTACCAGGGCCCGATGGTTGCCGGAGCGCTTGACCTCGACGTCGTGGGTGGGAGAATAGACGGAGAGGATGGAGGCCTGGGGGCTCTCCACCTCCAGGCTCAACTTGACCTCTTCGATGGGCTCGGAGGAGAACTTTTCGGTGCTCAAGGGATAGGAATAGGTGATGACGTTGCCATCCTGTTTCAACAATTCGGTATATTTCATTTGAAGGCGCTTCTCGCCTCCGGCGGGAATGGGGAAGACACGGGCCTGGTACATATCCCGGCCGATATATTCGAGCAGGCCGGGGTCCTTGCGGCGGCTGACGATGTCCTCGTAAATGCGCCGGGCCTTCTCTCTATCCAGGAGCCGGCCGACCACCCTTTGTCCCCCCTCGTAGATGTCGAATTCTCTTATCGCAGCCCCGGAGGGGAGAGGAAAGACATAGGTCGCCTCCAGTTCCCGATTTGACCGGTTCTCGAAGACTTGGTCTATCTCGGTGGTGGCCACCTGCCCTTCGATGGAGACAGAGACGTGGTGGTACTTGATGGCGAAATTTGGCGCATCCGGCGGCTCGGGGATGAGAATGCCATCCCCGAAGGCGCGGCCATTCCCGCCGAGCACGCCAGCGGCGACAAATGTGCATAAGAGCACAATTCCCCGAAGCAGGTTAAGCCTCTCCGCTCCCTTCCTTCGCCGCCCGTCAAGTTTTCCATTCAACTTCGTCTGTTGTTTCATCAAAATCCCCCCAAATCGAGAGTTTGTCTGATCGAGGGCTGAAAATCCCCTGATCTAACTCTAGAGATGAAACGAAGGGCAGGAAAGTTCCAAGATTTTTCCACACCAGTCGAAAAGTCCGCCTTAGAGGCTGCCGGGAATCCCAAGCCGGGAAAAAGAGAAGGGAAGGCAGAGCCTGGCCGGCCGCCTTCCCTCCGATCGGGAATTGCCTGAAATTCCTGGCAAGCCCTCAGAACAAACCACTAGGCGTTCCCTTCTTCCACTGGCTGGACGGATGGGAAGAGTCTCAGTGGTAGATCCCAGCGAGCAGCGGCTCCCGGGGTCAACAGAAGTTGGCAAGAAGTCATCCCACCCCTATTGTTCGAGAGGGATGCACGCATCCACGGGGCAGACTTCGGCGCAGCTGCCACAGTCTGTGCACAACGCCGGATCTATTATGTACTTGGGGTCGCCCTCGCTGATAGCATTTTCCGGACACTCCGGCCGGCAGGCGTCGCACATGCTACAGTCGTCGGTGATGGTATAAGCCAATCTGGAACCTCCTTCTCAGGTCTACAAGGCTGGTTTTCTGGGTCGCATCTCAGCGGCCCGTCTTTTCATTGTCCAGAATGATTATAATTAACTTGTTATGTCATTTCAAGGGGCAGCAGCAAACGTAGGGGCTTAAGATTTTGAGCCGCTACTCCTGGAATAGAGTGGCCGCGATGAAGCGGCAATCTCCGCCCTGATTGAAGTAGTAGACCGCCAGAACACTGCCATCGTCGAGCTGAACGCATCTGGGATAGCCGAGATCCCAGCCTCCTCCGTCATCACGGAGCACCCGCTCGTTGGCGAGGTTCCAAGTTTCGCCCTCGTCGTGGCTCAGGCAGGCGCGAATCCCGAACGGCTCCTGGCGATAGCCATAAACGCACAGCAGCGTCCCGCTCTTGAGACGAAGCAGATGGGCCGGGTGGCCCCAAACGCCGGTATCACGAGGCGCCTCCCAGGAGGCGCCGCCGTCCGCCGAGGTTGACTGGTAGAGGAAGCCGCCGGCGCCGCCCGTCCTCATCATGGTCAGCATCTTCCCCTGGCCCAAATGGATGCAGGCTGGCTCCTGGTAGTGAATCTTGCCGGCAGGGTCGGCTGCGATGGTGGAGAAGTCCTCCCAGTTGCAGCCCCCGTCCTCCGATTTCAGCATGAACGAAACGTCAGCCGGCTCTTCCTTGGGGCGACCGTAGGCGACCATCAGCAGAGGGCCATCCGGCAACTCGATCAAGTCCCCAAAGGGATAGACCGGTCCTCTTCTCACCCAGGTAGGCTCTCCCCAGGTGATGCCCTCGTCGCTGGAACGGATTACGTATGCTCCGAGATTGCCTGCCCATAATCCACCCGGCAGGCTCCGTCTTGGCTGGCAATCCCCCAGTTCTCTTTCGCTGGAGGCAAGTTTGTAGCGAAAACCGGCAGCCAGCCAGTCGCCGCTGGCAAGCCGGGTTATGTGGGCACCGAACACAGCGAAATCGTTGCCCTCGCCGTTGCCGGGGAGCCAGGTTTGACCACCATCGGACGAGGAGAGACAGCGCGGTTCGGCGCCGAAGCCGTAATGGGCCCAGTTGGCGCGGTGTCCTTTGAGCCTCTCCAGGGGTATCTCACCGAAGCGAACCTGTATTTCCCCGCTCCTGCGCCTGATGACCTCGGGAAATGCGCTGTAGGTGCTCTCGTCCCGGTGGATAATCATGTCATGTTTGAGCACTGAAACCATTCACCTCCGCAGGAAAACGCGCCAAGCTATCCGGCCTGCCATTCCCGTGGCTCAATGGTTACAGAAGCGGGCGCTTTTTGCAATGAATGGGGAATGGGGGGGGGCAGTTACCCGTGTCCCCAGCAGACATGGGTAACTGTCCCCGTCGTAACCCCGCGTGTCGGCAGCAAGGTCTGCAACCGCTACGGAAGGATCCGGTGCTTGTGCAGGCGAGCAGAGTGGGTGTATAATCAGGGACAATGAAAAGCCTAAAGTCAGATATTCACTCCAAGAAGGTCACGGATATACTCAGCGAGGCGCACGAACACCTCCAACAGAAGGACGCCGTCAGGGAGCACGCTTTGTCGGGCAGCCGACAAGTGATACGGTTCTGTGCGGAGGCGACGAGGACCATCCATCGGGAGGAGTTCGAGGCGGCCGAGGAACTTCTTTCGAGGGCCCGCGGCATCCTCACCGAGATGAAGGGCATGATGGGGAAGCACCCCGACGTGCTCTACTCTGGCTTCGTGGGAGACGCCGAGAAGGAGTATGCGGAGGGGATGGTTGCGCTGGCAACGGTGAAGGGGGACGAGATACCATCACCGGAGGAACTAGAGGTAGATACGGCGCCGTATTTGAACGGGATAGCGGAGGCGATTGGGGAACTGAGGAGAAGGATCGTGGACAACTTGAGGACGGGGGAGGTAGAGGAGTGCATCCAACTGCTTGAGACGATGGACATTTTCTACTCCGGGATCGTCTCCTTCGACTATCCGGAGGCGATGCTCTTGGGCCTGCGGCGCAGGACCGATGCGGCCAGGAGCATAATAGAACGAACGCGACACGACGTGGCCCACGCCATCAGACAGGACCGGCTGGAGGCGACGATGAAAAGGTTGGAGTCGCGGCTGGAGGAGTCAGGGGGCGCGGGCGCCCCTTCAACAGACGGAAAAAGCGAGGAGGTGTGAGAGGTGTTAATATTCTTCGCAGTCATGGAGGTCCTCCTGAGCGTGGCAATAATCCTGTTTATTGCTTTCCAGACCACTAAGAGCGAGGGGCTGAGCGGCATCATAGGGGGAGCGTCGTCATCGTCCTTCGGCAAGAGCGGCTCCGACCGCATGCTGGAGAAATTCACCAAATACGTGGCCGTCGGCTGGTTTATCTGCACGGCAGTCACGACCTGGCTCTACTACCGTACGTGAGGCCACCGGAAATCCGCTTGAGGGCAGCCCCCGACTCGCCATAGCGAAATATGGCTACGGTGGCTGAATCCGCGGTTACTTGTCGTGCACCCTAGAGATCTTCTTCCCCGAAGACCTCGGCGGAGAACTTGAAGATTTCGGCGCCTTTTTCCCAGGCGTCCACGGGCAGTCCTGCCTTGAGGCAGGTATGGTTCAAGAATTCGATCCGGCTCCAGCCGTATTCAGTGGCCACCTGAGGCAGAAGGACGCCGGCGTGGTAGCCTCGCTGAATCCTCAAGCCGTGCTTTCCGACTTCGATCTCCTCGATATTGCGAACGGGTTCGAGGGAACTGAGCACGGATATCTCCATCCTTATCTCGGGCAGTTCCTCTTCAGAAACCGGCGGGAAACGCGGGTCCTCGAGTCCAGCGGCGCGAGCCATCCTGGCGATAGTCAGGCAGAGAGGCTCTACGGCCTCCATCAGGCCGATGCAGCCACGCAGTTCGCCCTTGTTCTTCAGGGTGACAAAGCCCGCCCCCGGGGAAGCCAGGACTGGGTCGTCCATATCCAGGGGAGGGAGGGAGTTGCCGCGGACGGATGCCTCCAACGAGCGTCTGGCCATCCGCAAGAGATACTGTTTCTGTTCTTCCGACAACACGTCCAGACTCACTTCAATTCAAAGCGCTCCGCCCTGTCCTAATTTCAACTGGGAAGGTGTTCTCGACGGTTCAACTTTCTCCCCTGAGGATTCCGGCCAGTTCTTCTTCAACCTCGGCGAGCCTGTCGTCTGCGACCTTTCCGCCCCGCTCATCGGCAACGTAGAAGGCGTCTTCGGCCTTGCCGGCCCAGGTGGTTATCTTGGCACTGTGGATGTCCAGCCTCAGCCTGGAGAGGGCGGAGGCCATCAGGTAGAGCAGGCCTGCCTGGTCGGCGGCCTGGATCTCCACCACGGTATGTTCGTCGGATACCTCGTTGTTCAGTTTAAGATTTTCCAGGGTGATGCTGGGGGGGCGCTGCTTGCCGCGGGCGCGCAGGAGTTCCTCCACGGTCGTCTCACCGGAGAGCACCTGGGTGATGGCGGTGTCCAGCCTGCGTTTGTGCCTTTCCTCAAGTTGTGAACCGTTGAAGTCCACCCAGAAGGTATCTATGGCGACTTCCGGGCGAGAGGAGCGGGTGAAGACCCGAGCCTGATAGATATTGATCCCGCTGGCGAAGAAGGCGCCGGTTATCTTGCTGAATAGTCCGGGAGAGGGATCCTCGTAGGTGCAGAGCGTGACTTCGGTGAGGTTCCCCCCTTCAGGATCGAAAAAATCCACCACCGGGTTTTCCTCGGCGAGCCGCCGGGCGAAGACGATATGCATGGCGATCTCCCCCGCCTCGGCGTTGAGGACGTAAGCAGGAGGCATCTGGTGGCAATGCTGCCGAACGGCCTCCTGAGAGATGTCCTTCAGGGCTATCCGGCTCACGACGCTCTCGATGACGCTTTCCACCCGCGCCAGGACGTCCTCTTCGGGCAATTCGCTAAGAGTCTTGCGGAGGACTTTTCCGTAGAGTTCGTCCAGGTTTTTCTCGGCTGCTGCCGAGAGTGAACCAGGGCCAACGCGTTTAGTGTCCGCATAGGTCAGCAAGTAGAGCATGTCGAGGGTCTCCGTGTCCTCCACGAGTTCAGCCAGTTCGGCTATGGTTCGGTCAACGGTAAGGTCCCTGAGCCGCGAGATGCGGGCCATGACCAGGTGGTTCCTTATCAGGAAAGACAGTTTGTCAATTCTGTTCTCAGAGAGGCCAAGGCGAGCAAGGATAGGGCGGGCCAGTTCGGCCCCCTCGGTGGCGTGGGATTCCCGATCGGAGAGCTTGCCCATGTCGTGAAAGAGACAGGACAGGAAGAGAACGGCCGGATCCTTCAGCCGCTCCAGGATGGGACGAAACCTCCCTTCCTCGACTCCCGAGGCCAGGCGCAGGTTTTCGAGTTCCTCCAGTAGTTGCAAAGAGTGTTCGCCCACGGTGAAAACGTGAGTCGGGTCATAAGGGATAAGCGCGACGAGGGCGCCGAACTCGGGCAGGAAGTTGTCCAGAACTCCCAGCCGCAACATGTCCCGCAGGGTGTCCGCTAAGCCTGAGCAAGAGTCAAAGAGGGCCAGGAAGTGCTCGACAGCCAGGGGGGAGGTTCGAGCCTCGGTGTCAATGCGAGTGGCATTCCGCTCGACCAGGTTCTCGGTCTCAGGGGCGAGCGGCAGGGAATACTTCTTCGCCAGCCTGAAGGCGAGCAGGCAGTTCTCCGGGCGGGAAAGGAAATCCGCGACAGAGGAGACATGGACTTTTTCGTTGCTGACCGCAAAACCGCCGCCCAGGTCCACCCTTTGGTTGAGGCAGTGCTGACCGAGCCGCTCGGAGAAACGGTGGATCACCGTTGCCGCGGCGTAGTAGTCCCTCATCAGGCTCCCCGCATCCGGGTATCCCAGCCGCTCAGCCACCTCCTCCTGATGGGATGTCAAGAGCAGGTCATTCTTGCGCCCCGAGGCAAGGTGAAGACAATACCTGACGTCCATGAGGAAATCGAGGGCCCTCTTCACTCGCTCTCCCTCCTCTGGGGCTACCTGTCCTAACTCCACCAATTGCCTCAGTGGATCCCCCCCTCTCAATCCAAAGATGGCCCGACTCATCCAAAGGGCGGATTGGGCATCCCGCAGGCCGCCCGGGCCTCCCTTGAGGTTAGGCTCCACCAGGTAGATGGTATCCGCCCGATGCATTCCGTGGCGCTTCCGCTCTTCCATCTTCTCCAGAACAAACGATAAACGGTCTACCGTGCGATACAGTTCCTCCTCGAAGCGCTGATGCAGGACTTGGTCACCCGCCACCAGCCGCCCTTCCAAAAGGGCCGTGACCGTTACGTGGTCGAGGCCGGAGAGGTCTTCCAGGGGCCGGTAGGCGTAGGTTACGGCGACGCCAGCGCCGCCGAGGATATCGAAGAGAAGATGATAGAGGGGCTTGACCGTTTCATCCGTCCCCCAGCCGGTGCCAGGCGTGACCGACAGGTCAACATCGGAAAAGGGCGCCAACTCTCCCCTTCCGTAACCTCCGGTGGCGAGGATGCAGAGGCTAGCGCCTTGAGGTGGCTTCGCAGGATCGGCAGCGGCGGCCGGCTCGGGACGGGAATTGAGGGCTAGTTCGTAAATGGCCTTAACGCTTTCGTCCAACAACTTGACGAAGAGCCTGCTGGCGGCGGCGCCACACCCCGGCCCGGAAAAGCCAAAAGCCTCCTGCCGGCCTTTTCGCAGCACCTCCAGGATGGCGCCAGGCGTCTTCTTATCCCCTAACGGCCCCATTGAAGCCTCACCTACGCGTCCGGATATTCATAGAGTGTGTTGCGCTTCACCGGTCGGAAGCCTGCCCCTTTGATGGCTCGCCGCACCTCTTCCTCGCTGGCCCGAAAACTGGCGCCGGCTGCGCTCACCACGTTCTCCTCCATCATCGTGCCACCCAAGTCGTTAGCGCCGAAGAAAAGAGCCACCTGCGCCATCGCCAGCCCCTGGGTGACCCAGGAGGCCTGCAGGTTATCGAAATTATCCAGAAATAGCCTACTTATGGCCAGGGTCTTCAGGTATTCGTGTCCCCCTACGGGACTTCCGCCGAGTCTTGTGTTCTCGCTTTGATAAGTCCAGGGGATGAAGGCCCTGAATCCCCCCGTCTCGTCCTGGAGCCTCCTCAGGAGGGAAAGATGCTCCATCCGCTGCGCGGAAGTCTCCACGTGTCCGAACATCATCGTGGCCGTGGTGGACATGCCCAGCCGATGCGCCGCCCTCATCACCCCCACCCATTCATCTGCCGTCGCCTTGCGAGGGCTGACCTCTTCCCTCACCTCTGCACAGAGAATCTCCGCCCCTCCGCCCGGGAGAGAATCCAGCCCGGCTTTTCTCAGGCGCAACAGAACCTCCTCCCAGCCCAGCCCCGAAATCCTCGCCAGGTGCACCACCTCGGGGGGGGAGAGGCTGTGCAGATGAACGGGAAATCGCTCCTTGACGGCCGACAACGTCCTCTCCATTTCCTCCAAACCGAAGGTCGGATGAAGCCCTCCCTGCATAAGGATTTGCGTCGCACCAGCCTCTACCGCCTCCGCCACTTTAGCCAGGACTTCCTCGGGGCTCAAGACGTAGCCTTCAGGCGAACCTGGTTCACGATAAAATGCACAGAAGGCACACCCACTGATACAGATATTGGTGTAGTTTATGTTCCTGTCCACGACATAGGTGACAATCTCCGGGGGGGCCTTTCTCAACCTGATCCGGTGCGCAACGGCGCCGAGCCGGGGCAGGTCATTAAAGCCGAAAAGCGCAAGACATTCCTCTTCCGAGATGCGTTCCCCTGCCGCGGCCCTTTCCAGGATGCCTTCCGCCTCGGAGGACCTATGATCTTCCGTCATCGTGTGTCGCTTACTCGCCGACTGCGCAATCCGGGCTTCCAACTCATCCCTTCTCTGGCCACCCTTCGGCAGGCTCAGGGCCCTGAGCACGGTCGAACGGCCGCTCACTGATCACTGTAGTTCGCGCCAGAGCCTGCCAAATTCCTCGATCCCCGCTTTTTCTTCCGGCCCCAGATCATAGTGGATGGTCTTGGACAGGTAGCGAAAACAATCCTCTTCGTCCAGTCCTACGGCGGGAGCAGCCTCCCTGGCCAGAGCCTCTAGGTTTCGGAGCCCTGCCTCCTTTGCCTTCTGCGCCACCGGCCTCACCCTTTCAGCCGCCTCCTCATCGCGACATATCCACAACGCCCACACAAAGGGCAGCCCCGTCAACTTCCGCCATTCCTCTCCCATATCCAGAAACGGGTAAGCGCCTGACTTGGCCGCCTTCATCCCCTTGTCGCCGATCAAGAGAGCGCCGTCCGCCCCCGCCATCATCGTTTCCAAATCCGGGGGGCGCGGGACGAACTCCGGATCAACCTGGTAGCCATGGCGCAGGACGACCTTCAAAAGCGCAACCGAGGTCATGGAGCCTTCATCCACTGCCACCGTTCGCAACTCGCCCCCCTTTCGCCTCAGGAAGAAGTTGACGCTTTCCACCCGTCGGTGGGAGGCGATGGCTATTCCGTCTATTATGGGCCTTTCCGGGTGAATGAGATGGAAGAAAGTAGGAACGGTTCCCGCGTCAATCGTCCCTTCCTCAAGCCACCGTCCCAACTGTTGAGGAACACCAAAGACCACCTCAGCCTCATTCTGCGGGCCGAAAGGAATCAGGGGCCTGGCATTAAGATAGGGGACCGCCCCGAGCCTCACCTTCGCCACTACGACTCACTTCCTCCTGCCACGATCGCAACGCCTCTTATGACCCAGAAAATACTCCCTTCCTGCTCCCTCGGCTCCCGCCGGGGAGCGCAAATGCCCCAGCGCGTCCGAGACCCAGAGGACGCCGCGGGAGATGGCCAGCAGCAAGATGGCGGGTGAGGTTCGCGCTCAGGGTTGACGGTGCAGTCCTCATTGCTCCCTTGACGCCAACAGAGGGTCCTGCCGCAATGCTGACCTAGCGGAATAAATCTGCAATGTCTGCTAGGTCGCCTTGTACGCTGAATCCCAGCGTTCCTCGCGTGTCCGCGTCACCTTCGCTACGAACTTGGCGGTCGAACTTCCCATACCCAATAGATGCTGATATCCCCGGGACAAGGTCGTAGGTAAGGCCTAGAAACCAGGGGCAGTTGGCGCCATACGCAACAACTACGCCCAATCGTTCCCAACCCTTCGCCGGCACTGTCTTGAGCTTTCCCATGGCTGTGGCAGTTAGAACGAGCTCCGGCACCTCCTCGCCACTTGCTGTCCGCCAAGCCTTTACCTGAATCCGTTGGTTGGCCAAATCCTGCAGTGAAGAGTCGGAAACACCTTCCCTTATCAGATCAGGACGTCTCACCATCTTCTTGTATGTGCCAAAAAAGGTGGGGGTAACGGCGACATCACCCGCACCCAACGGGTAAACAAAACCAACGTCAACTGTCAGAGCCTCATTCAAGCCGGCAACAGTCTGAAGTAGTTTAATGAGGGCGCCGGCCTGGAAGCCGCCCTCCGGCAACGATATTCCTGTCGCCTTGCCCCCCATCCACTCCTCGATCTCCACCTGCGGCGCCGTCATTAGGAGGTGAGGCTTTGGTCCGCTCTCGGTCCAATTCAGGAAAGCCTTGTATTCCTTCTCTGTCAGGTATGGCCACAGCAGTGACTTTTCACCCGTCGGCCACCCGTGGCGCTTGCACATCTCCCCAATGAGCCACCGCGCGCGATCATCCTGGGGATTGTCGAGATCCCCAGGTGACACCGCGATAGTTTCCACAAGCTTCATGCCTTCGTGGTCGAGACCCTTGGGTGGATAAACAGTCCACGAATATGTAACGGTTCCGTCATCTGCGATACTTTCCTCTGACAGTGCGACGCTCACCCACGAGGGTGGTGTTGTCGGGTTCGTGATGGCTTCCCCGGAATCGGTCTCCCCTTGAGCGAACCCGGCACAAGAGAAGGCCATCCAAATCACCACGCATGCCGCTAAGACACGAAAAACACGCACATACATCATTCACTCCTTCTTTGACTGTGTCGCAAAAGCCTCAGGCGCCGCTGCGACAAGATCGGCAACCTTTCGAAGGAAGCGATGCACTCCCTCCTCGTCCACTCGTAAGAAGGCAGGTCCCCAAAGAACTCCTTCATGCGTCCCCTCTCATGACCTCCTGACAGCCCAACAAGCAACGTTCTACACTACCGCCAGCGGCAAGTACAAATCGCCCGTGGTCGCCAGGCGCACCCCCGCTTCGCCGCCCCAGCCGGCTTCAATCCGGAACTGCCGGGCTAGGATTCGAACCTAGATTGACGGATCCAAATTCCGCTGTCCTGCCATTGAACGACCCGGCAAAGAAAGAAAGTTGTGGGGAGATAATATCAGTGGCCAGCGATGCCGGTCAATGGGGACAGCCGGTAGGGGCGAGGCGCTGCCTCGCCCAGGAAGGGCGACTCACCGAGTCGCCCCTACAGTCTGCATCTGCACCCGAGCAAGAGATTTCGCAACTGCTGCGTTTTCCCCCCCGAATCGAGTAAGCCCAGACAAGCCCACGCGGGCTACGTCAGCCTGGCCGCCAACTGCGCTACCCTCTGTCCCAACTCGCGGCACTGGGCCAGCGCTGTCTCGTCCGGGGCCCCGACGGCTGCCGGCCCATAATGAGCGCCCTTGTGGTTGCCCTGCACTATCATGCCGTGAATCAGCATCATTTTGATTATGGCGAGGATGGTGGTTTCGTTGCCGCCTCCAAGAACCCCGGAGGAGGCAAAGGCGCCCCCCACCTTCCCCCTGAGTTTGCCATGAAAGGCCACACTCTCGTCGAACAGAGCCTTTATCTCGGCTGAGGGCAGGCCGTAATAGACCGGCGACCCGACCACGATGCCGTCCGCTGCCAGCATCTCCTCAGCCTTCACCTCCTGAACCTTCTTGAGTTCTACCGTTGCGCCCTCGGCCTGAGCGCCCGCGGCAACCGATTCGGCCATGGCGCGGGTATGTCCCGTTCGGCTATGGTAAATGACCAGGATCTTTCCCATCTTGTTCTCCTCCTCGAAGGTATCTGTGGGGACCAGGCGCCGCCTCGCCCAGGGCGAATTACCGTCCGCCGCGGCGGACGCCCCTACCCGCCCCGGCGGGTTGGCTGCGCGCGTCACAAACGAAGTCGGCAACCGCCTTGGACTACGATCCCCTCCTCGCACAATCTATCAAGTCGTCCCTTTCTCCGCAATCGGCAACGCCGTTTGACCCGTCAGCCGGTAAAGATATAGAATCCGTAGCGAAGGAGAAGCATCGGCATGGCCCTGTTAGCGATAAACGGCGGCGAACCAATAAGGACAAGGCCGCTGCGAGAATGGCCCCAATACGACCAGAGGGACTACGAAGGTTTGAGGGAGGTTCTCGAAAGCCGAGATTGGGGAGGATACAGTCCCAAGGTGAGGGAGTTCGAGGAGAGGTTCGCCGCCTACTGCGGTGCGCGATTCGGCATCTCCACCCCGACGGGAACCAGCGCCATCCAACTTGCTCTCAGGGTTCTCGGTGTGGGGCCAGGCGACGAGGTAATCGTCCCGGCCTATACGTTCATTGCCACCGCCTCTGCCGTGCTGCTCGAAAACGCGGTCCCAGTGTTTGCCGACGTTGATTCCGAGACTTCCTGCCTCGACGTGGACAGCGCGAAATCCTTGATCACCGAAAGAACCAAGGTCATACTCCCCGTCCATCTTTACGGCCAGCCGGCGGATATGGACCGCCTGTTGCCCCTGGCCAGGGAGCATGGCCTCAGTCTGTTGGAGGACTGTGCTCAGGCCCACGGAGCCGAGTGGCGCGGGCAAAGGGTGGGCTCCTTGGGGGACATGTCGGCCTTCAGCCTGATGACGGGGAAGAACCTGGCCGCCGGGGAGGCCGGCATCGTGCTCACTGATGACGAGGCTTTGGCCGAGCGGGCGCGCCGCCTGGAGAACCAGGGAAGGGATCTCAAAAGGGACTTCAACGCCTACCTGGAACTGGGCTACAACCTCCGGATGTCCGCCTTCGCCGCTGCCTTGCTGCTCCCGGGGATGGAGCGCCTTCCCGCCCAACTCGAAACCAGGAGCCGGAACGCCCAGTTCCTTGCCGAGGGCCTTCGCCCGTTCGGCCTCCGCCACATCAGAGGCGATGACCGCACCACCAAGCACGGCTATCACATCTTCGAACTGGAATATGAGGAAGAAGCAGTTGGCGTCTCGCGGGAGACCTATCTGGCCGCCATGATTGCGGAAGGCATACCCATGTCCACCGGCTACGGCTACGGTCTCTATCGCAGCCCGGTTTTCTGGGATAGGAAAGTGCGTCCAAAGGGATGTCCCCTCTCGTGTCCCTTTTACTCCGGCCAGGTGGACTACACCCGCGACCCCGAGCGCTGCCCCGTCACCGAGCGCCTGTGTCACTCACGTATTGTGATCCGTGGCAGAGTTCTGCTGGAAGACCAGGAGGAACTGGAGGATATCATCCGCGGAGCCGAGAAAGTCTACGAGAATAGGGCGGAACTGCAGGGCGTGTCCGCTCTATCCAAGGCTGGGGCGAAGCCATGAGGAGCCGGGGCGATAGGTAGGCAGGTGGGACAGAATGGCGAAGATACTATTGGTTGAAGACGACGCCGACCTGTTGAGGCTGCTGCAGTTCTCTTTCGGCGAGCAGGGCCACAGCATGCTCGCCGCTTCTAACGGCGCGGAGGCCCTTTCTCTCGCCGATCAGGAAAGGCCGGACTTGATCATCCTCGACATCATCATGCCCCTGATGGATGGGTTCGAGACCCTCCGCCTGCTTCGGAGAAACCCTCCCACTTCGAACATCCCGGTCATCGTCATCACTGCGAAGGATGACACGGAGGACATCGCCAAGGGATGGGCGCTCGGCGCAGACTTCTACCTCACCAAGCCGTTCCAACTTGCGGAACTTCTCTCGGTAGCCAACAGCCTTCTGGCAAAAGAGCAGGCTCCCGAGGAAACGCAGGAGTCGGCCCCAGAGATCTGACACTTCCCCTTTTATCCGCGCCTCTCCAGTTGTTCCTTCAAGGCTTCCACTGCTTCTCTTAGGGCTTTCACTCTGTCCGCCAGGTCGCTCATCTACCGAACGAGCTTCTTGGCCCAAGGGGCATAACAGCGTGTCCTTCCCCCCTTCCCGGCATCTCGCTCCTCTAATCTCAACGCAAACATCCGGAGTTGGCAAGGTACAAGAGAGGTATGGCTATACGCCCCGACGATCCCTTCCCGTGGCGTCCGGATAGGGTCAGCGGAGGAAAAACGGCCAGCCCATCTCGGGAGGCGAGCGTTTCATGAAATGTTCCACGTGGAACATTGGTGAACGATAGGAAGGTGGCCCGGCCTATCCGGGAAGGGACCATTCGTGGGGCTGGCCATAGGATGGGACGGGCCACCAGGCGGCACTGCCGCCGGTGGTGGCGATCAAGGAAGGCTGGCCGGAACCAAACTTGTCGAGGTAGATGTCATAAAGATAGCCTGTCTTCTCGTCGCCCTTCATGTCCTCCGAGGCAGTGAGCTGACCGAGGCGAATCCACCCGTAGGGGACGAACTGCCGCCCCTCGTTTCCTATTGGCGAAACCCAATCTCCCTCCTTGGCATCGCCTGGCAGCCAATGATCGTCCGGTTTGCGGACGATCACTTTCCATTGGTTCACGTCCAGAAGCCTGTCCGCCCAACGCCACCCCCCCACCAAGTACCGTCCGTCGGGAGACCAGCCTTTGAGGGAGAAGAGTTCCTCGTCTCCGGCAAGTGCCTCGGGCAGGCGCTTGGCCGAACGGGAGACTACTGAGAACAAGTAGCCGGGCCTAGCCTCCTCTCCCCCATCCTTTTCCATGGCGATTGAGAGGCTATCCGGAGACCATGACATCGCGCCAATGGTGCCGAGGGCGGGATACCTGGTCATCTCGCGGGCCTCTGGCTCATATATGCCGAACGTGCCTCCCCAGCTGCAAGCGCAGCCTTCCTCCGAGATATCTTTGATGGTGAGCATGGCAACATAGTTGCCGTCAGGGGACCAAGCGGCGAAGAAGGGATAGTCCCGGAAACGCACGGGTCTGAGCGTTTCGCTGGCAGTGTCGAGCAGGAGCATCTGGTGGGTGAGTTCGTCGAGACCATTCGGACGGATGGCCGCCTTCCTGCCATCATAAGACCAGGCCATGTCCACGTAGGAGGAGGCCGTTACGTCGCACTTCTTGAGATGGCGGCCTTGAGAGTCGAAGAAACGGAGGAGGTGTTTGGGGGAGCCCGTGTCCCCGGCCTCGACTGCGAAGAAGCGACCGTTCGGAGGCACGCTCACAGCGTAATTGAGATAATCACGGCCGACCTTCCCAACCCGCGCCTCGAAAGAAGGCTGATCGAATATGGGCTTGGAGGTTTCGGTCGCCAGGTCAACCAGGAAGACGGCAGGTCCACGCTCAGTTGCCACATGGCTGACGATCAGTTTGCTGCTATCCGGCAGCCAATCCAGGGAACAGCCCCACTGCTTGGAGGAGGGAAACGACACTGATCTCCAGTCTTTGGTTCCCGCCCGCAAATACCACAACCTGCCATCCCACCAGCAGGCAAGGTATTCGCCGTCCGGGGACCAGGAGATGAAGGTCCTGGGCTTGTCCTTTTCAGACTCGGGCAGATAGGCGACCTTCATGGTCGGCTTGCCCGTCGTCGGATCCGATTCGACGACGGCGACCTTCACCGGCGGCGGGAGGGGAGGCGGAGGATCGGAGAAACCCTCCACCAGGTTAAGGGTGCTGGCTTGGCCTGGGAGGGAGACGGAGACGGTGGGCGAGAGATTGCCAGAGGGAGGCGGCTGGAGAGATATCAATGGCCCTGGCAGCGCCAACAGAATGAGGACAGAAAGGAAAAGGAACGGCTTCATCTTCGTTTCCTCCGCCCCGGTATCGGGGGTTCCTCGTTTGACCTACCATGTACATGCTAGCCTCTCTTCATCGAGCCAGTCAACCGACCGAATTGCCTCATAATAGAAGTATCTGAAATAGATATGGTTGCCTCAAAAAGAAAAGTACTTGAAATCGAAGATCCGGCGAAGTCTGACGGATAGGTGGTCTTTCTTGAGCGTGGGGAAGTTTGTAAGCGCAAAAAGGAGACCAGGGATGTCGCCGACGCGCCAAGGGACTCCGCCGAGCCCACTTCGCCGACTCGTCCCCCGTCCCGTCCGCCGAAGCCTTGGCGAAGGTGGAAGCTTCAGCGAAGGGAGAAGTCCGTCCAGGCTTGGACGGACGAAGGCTGAACGGCGCGAAGAACTGCACCGTGGTGCGGAGGGCCGTGGGCTACCAAAGATACGAAACCCCGCCCA
>Ga0315294_10002606_pt1 | contig 19687 bp, 17 predicted proteins | sample YL17G13_40_MG_FD_203626 | JGI IMG/M metagenome (GOLD analysis project Ga0315294, IMG submission 203626) | Sediment microbial communities from Yellowstone Lake, YNP, Wyoming, USA - YL17G13_40 | ecosystem: Environmental > Aquatic > Freshwater > Lake > Sediment | place: USA: Wyoming | collected...
GTCACCACGAAGGACACGAAGAGCGCGAAGGCTTCACGGGGGTAAGGTATTTGATGCTTCATGCCCTCCGTGAGCGTCGCCACCTGTAAAGACGGGCAATCTCGCCATCGAACGGCTGTGGCACCGTGCAGAGGACAGAAGAACTCACAAGGCCGGCGCACGAATCGCTCGAACCCCTTGCTGCAGCGGCGCGGCGGTCCATCTGACCGGATGGGATGCTGGTTCGGCCCGGCCGGACACTGCCACCGGGCGGGATCACCTGGCCAGGGGCTCCGGCCGAACCGGGGCTTCGTCGCGAGCCCTTCGACTCCGCTCAGGGCCCCGAGCAGGTCGAGGGGCTCAGCCGAGCGGTTCATAGGTCCACTCAGGAATCTCGTGGACCGCAAGGTGCCCGGCCGCCTCTCCGCAGGAGTCCGTCCGCCTCCGGCGGATTCGGACCGGCGGGGATCGGTCGGCACGTGACCGGACGGCGATGTCCAGGTGGGCGGCATTGGCGGGCTTTGAGCTGTCAATCCTGCGTTGGCAGAGCGAGAGCAAATGCCAGGGCTCGCTTGATCTTCGCCATCACGTCATCGGGGAGGACACCGAGTCTGCGCTCGAGGCGGGCTCTGGGCAAGGATCCGAGGCCTTGCACGTTTGCAACGGAGTCACGATCCAGAAACCCAAGCTTTGGCAGTGGGACTTCGTAAGGGCTCTGTCGGTCTTGCGTTGTGAGTGGGACATACAGGACCAGGTCGCGGGGCGGGTCTGGATCATAGCGCGACACGATGACGACGGGGCGCGTCTTTGCCGCCAGGCCAAGATCTGCCAGCCACACTTCACCGGGTTGGGGGTTCATCGAGCATATCCAGCACGTCTTGCTCCACTGCGCGGGAGCGCATCAAGTCAAGTGCGTCCTGATCGGCCAACTCGATGATTTCCCCTACCCGTTGCCGGACCTGGGCAGCCGTTTCGGGCTGCCATTCGCGAAGTTTGGAGTCCAGTCGTTCCACCAGGGCGTCCATCGGTACCTCCGCCATGTCTTCCTTTCTTCCTGCTTCTCACGTGTCTGGGTGGCGAGCAGGGCTCTGGTAAAGCGCAGTGACATTGTACACCAACTTTGGACTGGCGCATAACCCCAGCAACGGCGTCATGCAGACCAGGGCGATACGAGATGTCGCTCTTCTCGAAGAACGGAATCACACCTTCCCTGAGTCAGGACGTCAATGACGATCGGCTCCTGACCGTCGCCATGAGTCAGGTGATGTTGTGCGGATTCGCGTCCAGAGGTTCGGGCTTGCGAGTTGGCTCCACTGCATCGGTATCTGTCCTCGCGTCGGCTGCTGCTTTCCTGAATTCTCATCCTCCGCGCTCGAGCCGGGCCAGTCCGTGTTGCAGCCGGGTCAGCTCCTTGTGTGATTCGGCCGCATCGGCGTCGGAGACCAATTGATGGCGTGCGGCAAACCGCAGGAGGATCCCGTGGGCATCAAGCAACAGGCGTGCTCGGGGTGCGTTGACCCCAATCAGGTCGCGACAAGCCTGGACGAGGCGTTTCTCTAGCCCGGCCGGCCGAAGGTGATCCAGCAGATTCCTGGAAGTGCTCTTTCGCCCTTTCCGGTCTGCGTCGAGCCAGTCGTACACCGAGTTCAGCAGTAGGGTCAACCCACGCAAGGCGCACCCGGGCGGGCGCTGCTCAACTTGCCAGGCTTCGCGGGCGACATGCATCAGGACCCCGAACAGCCGCAGATTCTGCCGCCACGCCTCATCGTCCGAGCTGATATCCCCTGACACCAGGTCGAACTGGGGCTGCGCCCACATCAGCACGGGAGACCGGCCGGCGATGACGTCGGCAGCGCTCCGCGCGGCGTCCCGGTAAATCTCCTGCTCAATGCCCCGGCGCAGTCCTTCCGCGAGCAGATCGGGTGCGGGCGTGCCGTTCAGTTCCGCGCGCAGATCCCGCCCCACACGCAGCACGAAGATGAGCCCGCACAGCTCCGGCACCACGTGGGGCATCAGTCCGCCGTCGGCGCGCACGATCGGCAGGAAATGCTCCGCCAGCTCCAGGGTCTCGGCTTCGAAGCCTTCGGCCAGCAGGTAGTCCTCCAAGTGGCTCAGCGCATCCGGATCGTAACTCCCCAGGTCGAGTTTCCGCCAAGCCTCGGCGACTTCAGGAAGCAGTTGGTGGTGTTGCCGGCGGACAAACTCCTCGCTCGCGGCCCAGTAGAAGAAGGCCATGCCGGTCTCTCTGGTGGGCGGGACGGCGGCGGTGATCCGACGGAAGACGCCGGGGAGATCGGGATGATCGTGGCGGGCGAACCGATGGAACACATCACTCCAGTCGGTCGCTTCCGGAGGCAGCGCCAGCAGGTTGGCCAGGAGGGCGTCCATCTGCTCCGCGGTCGGTCGCTCTCGCGCCCCAAACTCATCCCAGAGCGCGGCGGCGCTGCGCTGAACTTCAGGCGCCAGTTCGGTTTCGATGTGGGCGGCGGAAGCCGCCGAGTCGGACAACTCCGTATCGTTCGCGGCTGCGCCCGATGCGTCACCTGTGATGGGAAAGGCGGGCTCGGCACGCTCGTCTGTCCGCCCCCGTCGCCGGATCCCCGACTGGCGCACCAGGGTGTCATCTCTAGCCAGGCAGCATTTCTTGTATTTCTTGCCGCTGCCGCAAGGGCACGGGTCGTTGCGGCCGGACTTCAGCCGCTCCCGGGCCCGGTCCGCGTCAGAGGAACCTTCCCGGGGAGTGGCCGGAAACTCGCGGACCACGTGCTGAATCTCCGCGACCGGGTAACCCATAATGGTCCGCGTGGACCCGTCGCGTTCCACGATCGTGAATGCCTCACCCTCGATCCTGTAGTCGGCGTTCCATCCGATCGCCACCTTGGTGGCCGTTTCCTGAATGGGGATACCCCGCGGTTCGAAGTCGCGCGCCAGGCAGACCGCGTACCCATCCTCCGGGTCGAGCATCCAGGCGTCGCCCGACTCCGTTGAAAAGAAGACGGTCTGGTCGAGCCGGACGACGGACGCCTGGCCTCCCAGCGCCTTGCTCTGAATCCGGCGGGCTTCCTCGCTGAAACTCACTTCATCATCGCGCAGCCCGTGGCCGCGGGTTTGGTTCGGATTCATGGCAGTCATGGACAGGCCAGGTCAGGGCAGCAAGACTTCGTCAACGAAGCCCGAACAGGTGCAGCAGCGCCGCGTAGCCGCTTGGCAGCGACGTCGGGGGCTCCTCGAAGTAGCCATAGCGCACTGCCATCTCGAGGAAGAAGCGCGCATGGAAGAACGCCTCGAGGATCGGCCGCGTGACCTCGGCCCATCTGGAGTTGTCTTCCGGCGTGAAGCGCCTCCCGGTCCCTTGCCGGACGATCTCGAGAAACCTGGGGCTCAGCGGCTGTCCTGGCACGAGCTCGCCGAGCTCCCGGACGATGGCCTCGGTTTGGCTCTGTAGCCAGTACACCTTGAAACTCTGGTGGTAGAAACGGTAGACCGGATCCTCGTAGCCCCAATGATCTGTCGCTTTCGAGAGCGCTTCCTCCAGGTGCGCCCTTCGGCCCTTGAGGTTCGACAGGAGCTGGACTTCCAGTGCGCGTGCCGGCTGCGGCTCACGCTCCGCCGGCTCCGCGTCCGGTCCCCGGTCCGCTTCTTCTTCGAACTCCCGGCACCCCTGGTGCTCGAAGGTGAGCAGGCCGCAGCGGGGCGATTTCGGATTGTGGCAGACGCCCCAGTCGTAGCGGAGCCCCTGCCCGAGCGGGATGAACCAGCGGCAGCCGCAACTGCAGTCGGGACCCCAATCCTCGCTCCGGGAGCGCTCTCCCCAAGGCTCGAAGTCCGAGGGAAGCCGCTTGACGATCAGGTGGAGCGGTTCGTGACGCGGGTCGCTCATGGCTGCTCCCTTAGGAGCCGTGTCAATAGTCCGGGTCGGCGCCTGGCGCAATTCCGCTTCTCCGACCACGCATCATGTCAACGGGGTCCGTAATACTTTCAGGCCAATGACATCACTTCAGGTTGGACTTCTCGGGGCGAAGTACCGGAAGTTGGAGAAACCGGCCTCGGCCGGACACCGCGGCCGACGGGGTGCCGGCCATGGGGACGGCTGAACCAAGGCGACAAACCACGAGGAACCAGGGATGGTGGGGACGCTACCAGCGGCGGCGGGGCGTGTCAAGGCGGAAGTCGGCGGCCGGCGGCGGGGCCGCGACCCGGGACCTCGGACTTCGGAGCTCGGACGGTCTTCTATGGCAGGTGGCCGACGGTGGTCAGGGCGTAGCGCTCCGGGACGAAGAGCGCGCGGTTGAGCTCGGCGAAGGTCTCCGGGGAAACGCTGTCAATCCCCCGGATGATCTCGTCCAGGTCGAAGTAGCGCTGGAAGTAGATCTCCGCCTTGGCCAGCCGCGTCATGCGGCTGCTGGTGCTCTCCAGCCCCAGCAGGAGGTTGCCCTTGAGCTGCTCCTTGGCCCGGCGGAACTCGTCCAGGTCCACCGGCTCCTCCCGGAGGCGCAGAAGCTCCGCCCGGATCAGGCCCACCACCTGCTCGTATGACTCCGTGCTCGTCCCCGCGTACACGGCCAGGAGGCCCGAGTCCTGGTAGGAGGCCTGGTAGGAGTAAATCGAGTAGGCCAGGCCGCGCTTCTCCCGGATCTCCTGGAAGAGGCGGGAGCTCACGGAGCTGCCCAGGATGGCGTTCTGCAGGTAGAAGGCGTAGCGATGGGGGTGGTTGTACGGCAACCCCTCGGCCCCCAGCACCAGGTGGAGCTGGGCCGAGTCCCGCTCTTCATGACGGGTCGTGTGGTGGGAGACCGGCGAGCCCCCGTTGGTCGCCACCGAGCCCCCCCGCCACTCGCCGAGGGCCGCACGGATCAGCTCGGCGACGCCGGCGTGCGTGAGGTCGCCCGCCGCGGCCACGATCAGCCGATCGGGCTGGTAGAAATCGCGCAGGTGGTCCAGGACGTCCTGGCGGGTGATGGCCTGCAGGCTCTGCCGCGAGCCCAGGATGGGCCGGCCCAGCGGGTGATCGGGCCAGAACTGCTGCGCGAAGAGGTCGTGGATCAGGTCGTCCGGGTCGTCCTCGACCATCTTGATCTCTTCCAGGACGACCCGCCGCTCCCGCTCCAGGTCGTCCGTCGCGAGGCGCGGATGCAGGAGCAGGTCGCTCAGGAGATCCACGGCGAGCGGCAGGTGCTCTCGCAGAACCTTGGCGTAGAAGCAGGTGTTCTCGCGGGAGGTGAAGGCGTCCAGCGCCCCGCCAACGCCGTCGATGGCCCGGGCGATGTCCTCGGCGCTCCGGCTTTCCGTTCCCTTGAAGAGCAGGTGCTCGATGAAGTGGGAAACCCCGGCGCACTCGGCCCGCTCGAAGCGCGAGCCCACCCGCACCCAGAGGCCGATGGACACGGAGCGCACCTGGGGCATGCGCTCCGTGAGAATGACGATGCCGTTCGGCAGGATCTCCTTGGTGAAGGGTACCTCTACCGTTCCGATGGCCGCTTCCCTCCGCGGCGCCGCTCCTCCCGGTCCGGCCCCGACCCGCCTTCGAGCGGTCCCGCAGACCCGGCCTTCTCCTCGGCGTCCTTCAGGAGCTCCTTCCGGCTCAGGCGGATCTTCCCGGCCCGGTCCACCTCGAGCACCTTGACCTGGACCTCGTCGCCCTCCTTGAGGACGTCCTCCACCCGCTTGATCCGCTCGGTGGAGATCTGCGAGATGTGGAGCAGCCCATCCGTGCCGGGCAGGATTTCGACGAAGGCGCCGAACTCCATGATCTTCACGACCTTGCCCAGGTAGACCTTGCCCACCTCGGGGACCTCGATGATCTTCCCGATGATGTCCATGGCCTTCTGGGCGGCCGCCTCGTCCACCGAGGCGATGGCCACGGTCCCGTCGTCCTCGATGTCGATCTTGACCCCGGTCTGCTCCACGATGCCGCGGATGACCTTGCCGCCGGGGCCGATGACCTCCCGGATCTTATCCACCGGAATCTTGAAGGTGATGATCCGGGGCGCGTAGGGGCTCAGGCTCCCCCGCGGGGCTGCGATGGCCGCGTCCATGATGTCCAGGACCCGCATGCGCGCGTCCCGCGCCTGGACCAGGGCCTGCTGCAGGACGGCGTCGGTGATCCCCTGGATCTTGATGTCCATCTGGATGGAGGTGACGCCGGTGCGCGTCCCGGCGACCTTGAAGTCCATGTCGCCCAGGTGATCCTCCAGCCCCTGGATGTCGGTGAGGACCACCGTCTTGTCCCCCTCCTTCACCAGGCCCATGGCCACCCCGGCCACGGCCGACCGGATGGGGACGCCGGCGTCCATCAGGGACAGGCTGGCGCCGCAGACCGTGGCCATGGAGGAGGAGCCGTTCGACTCCAGGATGTCGGAGACGATCCGCACCGTGTAGGGGAATTCCTCCTTGCCGGGCAGCACGGACTGGATGGCCCGCTCCGCCAGCGCCCCGTGGCCGATGTCGCGCCGGCTGGCGCCCCGCATGAACTTGACCTCCCCCACCGAGAAGGGGGGGAAGTTGTAGTGCAGCATGAAGCGCTTGAAGCTCTCCCCCTCCAGGTCGTCCATCCGCTGCTCGTCCGCGGAGGTGCCGAGCGTCGTGGTCGCCAGGGCCTGGGTCTGGCCCCGCGTGAACAGGGCGGAGCCGTGGGTGCGCGGGAGGACACCGATCTCGCAGGTGATGGGCCGCACTTCCGTCACGCTGCGGCCGTCGGCCCGCCGCCCTTGCTCGATGATCAGGCGGCGCATCTCCTGCTTCTCCAGCTCCTCGAAGATCTCCGTGACCTGCAGCTTGACCGCCTCCGGCTCCCCCGCCACGGTCGCCAGGGCTTCGTCCAGAAGCGTCCGGCGGCACGCCTTCTGCTCTTCCTTCTCACGGACGAAGGCCAGCTCCCGGATGCGGGCACGGCACAGCCCCTCCACCCGCGCGCGGAGCGCCGCGTCCACCGGCACCGCCACGAAGGGCGGCTTCACCACCCCCAGCTGGCGGGCCAGGTCGTTCTGCAGGGCGACGAACGTCTGCAACGTCCGGTGGCCGAACCGGAGCGCCTCAAGGAGCGCCTCCTCGGGCACCTCGCGAGAGCCGCCCTCCACCATGACCACGGCCGCCTCGGTGCCGGCCAGGACCACGTCGATGTCGCTCTCGGTCAACTGCGCATAGGTGGGGTTCACCACGAAGCGACCGCCCACGCGGCCGACCCGGAGGCAGCCGATGGGCCCCTGGAACGGGATCTGGGAAACGGCCAGGGCCGCGGACGCCCCGACCACGGCCAGGACGTCCGGGTCGTTCTCCTGGTCGGCAGAGAGCACCGTGGCGATGATCTGCACGTCCTGGTGGTAGCCCTTGGGGAACAACGGGCGCACCGGCCGATCGATCAGCCGGGAGGTGAGCGTCTCTTTCTCGTGCGGACGCCCCTCGCGCTTGAAGAAGCCGCCGGGAATCTTCCCGGCGGCGTAGGCCCGTTCCTGGTAATCCACCGTCAAGGGGAAGAAGTCGATCCCCTCGCGGGCCTCCTTCGACGCCACCGCCGTCACCAGGACCACGGTGTCCCCGTAGCGCACCCATGCCGCCCCGTCGGCGGCCCGCGCCACGCGCCCCACCTCGATACTGAAGGGCCGGCCCTCCAGCATGATCTCGCTGCGAATTGTCATTTGCGAATCCCTAGCCTCTCGATTACCTTCTTGTAGCGCTCGACGTCCTTCATCTTGAGATAGTCGAGCAGCTTGCGACGCCGTCCGACCATCATGAGGAGGCCGCGGCGCGAGTGGTGATCCTTCTTGTGCACGCTCAAGTGCTCCGTCAGGTAGCCAATCCGGCCGCTCAAGAGGGCGATCTGCACCTCCGGCGAGCCGGTGTCCTTGTCGTGCAACCGATACGAACCGATGACGTCTGTCTTGTTCATTCCATCCTTGGGCATGACCGCTCGTCCCCCTTTCGCGCCCGAAAGCCCAATCAACACCGGGGCAAAGTACCATAGGGTCTTAGGGCTGTAAAGCCCATTCTGGCCAGGGCAGGCCGCGCGCGGCCGCCCACACGGACTCGGCGGCCGCCCGGTCCCGGCCAAGCTGCGCGGCAAGCGCCGCCGCGTCCGGAAACCGGGCCTCGTCGCGGAGCCGCGCCAGGAAGCAGGCCAGGACCCGCTCCCCATAGAGCGGCTCCTCCCAGCCCGGCAGGTGAACCTCCAGGCGGACCGCCCCCTCGCCGAAGGTCGGCGCTCGCCCCACGTTCATCATCGCATCCCGGAACGTCCGGCGGACCAAGAGCCGCCCCGCGTAGACACCGTCCCTGAGGAGCCGCGGCTCCGGGAGCGTGAGGTTCGCCGTGGCAAACCCCAGCCCCCGACCGCGACCCGCCCCGGCCGCGACGGTCCCCGCCAGGCAGTAGGGCCGACCGAGACATTGCTGGGCCGCCTCGACTCGCCCCTCGGCCAGGAGAGCCCGGATGGCCCGGCTGCTCACCACCTGGCCGTTCACGCTGACGGGCGACACCACCTCCAGCCAGAAGCCGTGCCGGGCCGCCATGGCGCGCAAGAGCTCGACGCCGCCCTGGCGGCCTCGCCCGAAGCTGAAGTCGTACCCCACGCACAGGCCCGCGATCCCGAGCCGCTCCACCAGGACCCGCGTCACGAAGTCCGCGGCGTCGAGCCGGGCGAGCCCTGGCGAGAAGCGGATCACGACCGCCCGCTCCATCCCCAGCCGCTCGAGAATCGCCAGCTTGAGGGGGAGCAACGTGATGAGCCCGGGCGCATCGGCCGGCCGCACCATCGAGAGCGGGTGCTCGGCGAAGGTGATGACCCCCGCCGTCCCGCCCACGGCCGCGGCGCGATCCCGGACCCGCCGCAGGATCTCCTGATGGCCCAGGTGCACCCCGTCCAGCGTCCCCATCCCCAGGATGGGGCTCGCCCCTGCCCTTGCGAACTCCTCGACTCGAGCGACCCGAACCACCTGCATGGGGGGCTCAGGCGACCCCGGCGAAGATCCGCACGGGCGTCAGGACGACCCGGGTGGCCTCGCAGCCGGGGAATTCGTCGGAGGTCACCGTGGTCTCCGCCAGCGACAGGAGCTGCTTCCGGAACCCGAGGACCCGCACCAGCCCGCCCCGCCTGAGCGCCAACGGGAACTGCGCCACCATGCCGGCCGTAATGGCGTTGCCATGCAGGATGAGGGGCCCGGCCTCGGTCGCCACCCGGACCCCCGGCAGATGCGCCAGGGCATCGGCGATGGGGATGAGGACCTCGCCCAGCCGCCCCTCCCGCACGCGCACCTCCAGGCCATCCAGCGTCAGCACGTCCTCGAGGGTGAACCGGCCCGAGCGCGTGCGGCACAGGTCGTGGAGGTGCCCGCCGCAGCCGAGCGCGCGCCCGATGTCGTCGCACAGGCTCCGCGCATACGTGCCCTTGGAGCAGTGGACGCGCAGCGTGGCGAACGGGGACGCGAAGTCCAGGAGCTCCAGGGCGTGGACCGTGAGGGCCACCGGCTGCCGCTCGACCACCTGCCCCCGCCGCGCCAGGCGGTACATCCGCTCGCCCTGGAATTTCTTCGCCGAGTAGATCGGGGGAACCTGCTGGATCTCGCCCCGGAAGCGCGCGAGTACCGCCTCCAGCTCCTCGCGCGAGACGCGGAACTCCTCGACGCGCCCCGTCTCTTTCCCCGAGGCGTCCAGGGTGTCCGTGGTGATCCCCAGGCGGAGGGTCATCACGTACTCCTTGTCCGCCTGGGTGAGATACTGGGCGATCCGGGTGGCGCGCCCCACACAGAGGGGGAGCACGCCCGTGGCCTGCGGGTCCAGCGTCCCGGTGTGCCCCACGCGCTGCATCCCCAGGATGCGGCGCACGGCGTCCACCACGTCGTGGGAGGTCATCCCCGCCGGCTTGTTGATGTTCAGGACCCCGTGGACTTCCGGTCGGATCTTCATGGAGATTGTCGATTTCCAATTGTCGATTGTCGATTGCCTCTCGATCAGCAATCGGCAATCGTCAATCCTCGCCGAGGGCGGCCTCGATGGTCGGGAGCACCCGCGTCCTGGCCTCCGCCAGGCTTGCCCGGAGCGTGCAGCCGGCGGCGTTCCGATGGCCGCCGCCGCCCAATCCAGCCGCCAGCTTCGCCACGTCCACCCCGCCGTTGGACCGCAGGCTCACGCGGATCTCGTCCGCGGTGATCTCCTTGAAGGCCGCGGCCACCTGGACACCCTCCAGGCTCCGGGGGTACTGGACGAACTCGTCGGTGACCTCCAGCCCGACCCCCGCCCGCCGCTGCGCGCCCAGGGAAACCTCGATCCAGGCCAGCCGGCCGCCGGCCGAGACTTGCAGGCCCGCCAGGACCTCGCTCAAGAGACGCCACTCCCGCACGTCCTTGTGGCCGTACAGCCGCCGGGCGACGTCCTGCGGATCGGCCCCGCACGTCACGAGGTCGGCGCCCACCCGGAGGGCCTCGGCCGTGGTGTTCCCGTACCGGAATCCGCCCGTGTCGGTGTACAGGGCCGCGTACAGGTTCACGGCCGCCTCGCGGGGAACGGGGAACCCGCTGCGACGGAGCAGCCGGTGCACCATCTCCCCCGCCGAAGACGCCGTGGCTTCGATCCAGTTTACGTCTCCGAAACGGGTGTTGCCGACGTGATGATCCACGTTCACGACCACCGCCCCGGCCGGCCGGCCGTCGAGCAGCCCCCCGGTCCGCGTGAGGTCGCTCGTGTCCAAGACGAGGTAGCAGGCGTATCCCTCCGCCGCAGGCGGAATCCGCAGCAGTTCGGACGCCCCGGGCAGGTGGGCGAGCCAGGGCGGCACCCCATCCCGGTTGTAGGCACCCGTGTGCTTCCCGGCCTCGCGCAGGGCGAAGGCAGCCCCTAACGTGGCGCCGATGGCGTCCCCTTCGGGATCGACGTGCGACAGGACCGCCACCGACGGAGCCGTCGTCAGGGCCGCCACGACCCGATCCAGCTCACTCACCGGTGTTCTCCACCGCCACCTCTTTCAAGAGGGCGGCGATCCGAAGGCCGTGCTCCAGCGAGTCGTCCGCCTCGAAGCTGAGCTCGGGGGCGTAGCGCAGGCGGAGGTTTTTGCCGAGCTGCCCCCGCAGAAACCCGGTCGCCGACTGGAGTCCGGCCAGCTCGACCGCTCGCCCTGCCGCATCGGCGGCCCCCGTGAAGAGCACCCGGGCGTAGCGCAGGTCGTCGGTCACCCGCACGGCGGAGATGATCACGCGGGTGAGCCGCGGGTCTTTGATCTCGCGCAGGAGCAGACGGCTGAGCTCCCGGTGGATCAGGTCGCCCACCCGATCGGCCCGTCGGAAAGGAAGCGGCATCGTCGTTCTGACCTATGTCACTCGCGAGGGGTTTCGATCCACGGCCGAGGGCGGCTCTTCCGGCGAGGCAAGCGCCCTGGATCGGATACTGCGCGGCTGGACCAGCTCAGTGCGTCACGAGTTCGATCTCGTAGTCCACCACCAGGATGTCGCCGCTCTGCTCGATCCAGTTGACCACCTTCGAGAGGGTGGCATCCACCACCCGGGAATCGTTGCTCACGGCGCAGGCGCCCAGCGTGGCCCGTTGCCAGTCATCCAGCCGATCCACCTCGGCGACGGCGACGTGGAAGCGGGCCTGCACCCGCTCCTTGAGGCTCTTGATCACCCGCCGCTTCGCCTTCAGCGAGTCGCTCGCCGGGATCCGGAGCTCGATCTTCACGCTCCCGACCGTCATCCCCGGCCTCCACCGTCGTGGGGAAGCGCCGCCCGCGGAGGGACCCGGGCCCTTCTCTGCGAGCTAGAGCGTCGGGGCGATCTCCTCCATCTCGTACACTTCGAACACGTCCCCGACGTGGACGTCATTGTAGTTGAACAGGCCGATGCCGCACTCCTGCCCGCTCAGCACCTCCCGGACGTCGTCCTTGAAGCGCTTGAGTGACCCGATCTTCCCGGTGTGCACCAGCCGGCCGTCGCGCACCAGCCGCATCGTGGCGTCCCGGACGACCTTGCCATCCGCCACGTAGGAGCCGGCGATGGTGCCCACCTTGGTGATGGTGAAGACCTGCCGGACCTCCACCCGCCCCAAGGCGTGCTCCACATACTGGGGCTCCAGCAGCCCCTCCATGGCCGCGCGCACCTGGTTGATGGCATCGTAGATCACCGAGTACATCCGCAGGTCCACGTGCTCCTGCTCGGCCAACTTCTGCGCCTTCGGCTCGGGCCGGACATTGAAGCCGACAATGATGGCGTTCGACGCCGAGGCCAGCATCACGTCGCTCTCGGTGATGGCTCCCACCGAGCTGTGGATGACGACGACCTTGACGCGCTCGGTGCTCAGCCGCTCCAGGGACTCCTGCAGCGGCTCCACCGACCCCTGCACGTCCCCCTTGATGATCATGCGCAGCTCTTTCACCTCGCCCTGCTCGATCTGCTGGTGCAGGGCGTCCAGCGTGATCCGCGGCTGGCTGACCATGGCCTCCTGGCGGACCTTGTCCTGGCGGGCCGTGGCGATCTGGCGCGCCTTGCGCTCGTCCCCCACGGCGGCGAAGGTGTCCCCGGCCGACGGCACCCCCGACAGCCCCTGGATCTCCACCGGGGTGGCCGGGCCCGCCTCGTGGAGCTTCTTGCCCTTGTCGTTGATCATGGCCCGGATCTTCCCGTGGTGGAGGCCGGCCACCACCGCATCCCCCACCTTGAGGGTCCCGGTCTGGACCAGGACCGTGGCCACCGGGCCGCGTCCCCTGTCCAGCTCCGCTTCCACCACCACCCCGCGCGCCGGCTTGCCCGGGTTGGCCTTCAGCTCCTGCACCTCGGCCAGCACCAGGAGGTTATCCAGCAATTCCTGGATCCCCTCTCGGCGCTTCGCCGACACCGGCACGAAGATCGTCTCGCCGCCCCACTCCTCGGCCAGCAGTCCGTATTCCGTGAGCTGCTGCTTGATCCGATTGGGATCGGCGCTGGGCTTGTCGATCTTGTTGATGGCCACCAGGATGGGGACCTTGGCGTCCTTGGCGTGGTTGATGGCCTCGATCGTCTGAGGCATCACCCCGTCGTCCGCTGCCACCACCAGGACCACGATGTCCGTGGCCTGGGCCCCACGCGCCCGCATGGCCGTGAAGGCCTCGTGGCCGGGGGTGTCCAGGAAGACGACCCGGCTGACGGCGTGGCCCGGCACCTCCACCTCGTAGGCGCCGATGTGCTGCGTGATGCCCCCGGCCTCCGTCGCGATGACGTTCGTGTGCCGGATGGCGTCCAGGAGCGACGTCTTGCCGTGGTCCACGTGCCCCATGACCGTGACCACCGGGGCCCGCGGCTTGAGGAGCTCGGGGGCCTCCGCCGCCGCAGCCGCCTCCTCGACCATCTCCTCGGGGGAGGCCTGCTCCACCGTGTAGCCGAACTGCTGCGCGACCTTGGCGACGGTCTCGGCGTCGATCGAGGTGTTAATGGTCACCAGGATGCCCAGCTTGATCAGCCGCTTGATCACGTCGCTGGGGGTGGCGGACATCTTCTCGGCGAGCTCCTTCGGGCTCATGCCCTCCCCGACCCGGAGGACCTTCGGCACCGGCGGAGCCGGGGGCGGCGGGGGCGGGGGCGGCGGGGGCGCGGCCCGCCTATCCTTCACCGCTGGTCGGACCGGGGGCGGCGGCAGCTCCACCTCCACTAGCGGAACGAACGCGGGGGCGGCCGGGGACTCCAGCACCCCGAGATCGGGGGCCTGGGCCTCTGCCACCACGGGCCGCGGCGGCTCCACCGCCGGGCGCGGCCGCACCCTCGGCTCGGCCGGCTTGGCGGGCTTCGGCGGCGCCGGCCGCGGGACGGGCGGGCGTGGCTCGACCTTCGGGGCCGCGACGGGCGGGGCCGCCTTGCGCAGCTCCACCGACGGCGCGGGGGCGGCCAGTTTCACCGCCGGTGCCGGAGCCGGTGCCGGGGTCGGCGGGGCGGCGGGCACTTCCACGCTCGCCATCGTCGCCGCGGGCTCGATGGTCGGCGCCTCCAGGGTCACCACCAGCGGCTTCGCCTTCGCCGGGGCGGCGGGGCGGCGGCGTGGGGCGTGGGGCTTGGCCTCCTCTTTGGACTCGGCCTCGGCCGGCGATTTCACGCGGGGCCGCCGCTTGGGCGCGGCCTCGGCCGCCTCGGGCCCCTCGGCGGTGGCGGCCTTCGTCCGGGACGTGCGGCGCGCGGTGGGCTGCTTGGCCGGCGCTCCGGTCCCGGGCCGGATCATGTGTACCGGAATCCGAGCCACCGGCTGCGACAGGATCGCACGCGCCTGCTCCCCGTCCACCTGGCTGCTGAACGTCAGGGCCTCGATCCCGGCCGCGTGGAGGCGCTCCAGCACCTCCCTGGTCGTGAGGCGGAAGGCCGTCGCCAAATCGTATACCCGCACCATTCCCACGCTGACATCCTCCGGCCCGCTCGTCGGGAAAAGACGAGCAGGCGGCTCACGCCTTTACTTACTGCGGCTTCTCCGCTGCCGGCACAGCGGCGAGGCGGCGGCCAATCTCGGCCGCCAGGGCCTGGCGCACGGCCCGTGAGTCCATCTCCGTCAACTCTCGCCGCAACGCCCGGCCGAGCGCCTTCCGGTGCAGGGCCTGCTCCAGGCACCCCTGCGAGGGACACAGATACGCGCCACGGCCCTGCGGACGGCGGGGATTCATGAGGATGGCACCAGCCGCGTCCAGCGCCACTCGGATCAGCTCCGCCTGCGGCCGAACGCTGCGGCAGCCGACGCAGGTGCGGAGCGGGGAGGCCCGGCCGTCGCGGGGAAGCCTTCCGACCGCCCTCTCAGCTCGCCTCGCCACCCGCACCCGGGGTCTCCTCCGAAGACGCCGGATCCGCCGCGGCCGGTTCGGCGGACGCTGCCTCGACCGATACGGCGGCATCTGGCTGCCCGGTCAACGCCTCGTGCGCCACCTGCACGATCCGCTCGGCACTCTTCGGGCCGATTCCTTCGATCTCCTGCAGGGCCTCGAAGCTGGCCGCGGCCAGCTTCGGGAGGCTCGTGTAACCGGCGGCGATCAAGCGCCCCGCCAGCTTCTCTCCGACGCCCGGGAGGGTGATGAGCTGCTCCAGGGCGAGCGCGGGGTCGGGTTCCGCAGCCGCCTCGGGGCGCGCCTCGGCCCCCATCAGCTCCGACAGGGCCGCCTGGGCCTCCCGCTGCATCTCCGAGGTGCTCTTGATGTCCACCTTCCAGCCCACCAGCTTCGCCGCCAGTCGGGCGTTCTGCCCGCGCTTGCCGATGGCGAGCGAGAGCTGATCATCCGCCACCACCACGCGCAGCGTGCGCGCCTCCGTCTCGGCGCTGACGCGCTGCACCTCGGCAGGAGCCAGGGCCGCCTTGACGAAGGCCGCGGGGTCCTCCCGCCACGGGACGATGTCGATCTTCTCCCCCTGCAGCTCCCGCACGATCGCCTGCACGCGCGCCCCCCGGTAGCCCACGCAGGCCCCCACCGGATCCACATTGCTGTCCTTGGAGGCCACGGCGATCTTGGCCCGCTCGCCCGCCTCGCGGACGGCGACCTTCACCTCCACGACCCCCTCGTAGATCTCCGGAACCTCCAGGTCGAAGAGGCGCTTCAGGAATCCGGGATGCGTCCGCGACACCACGATCTGGGACCCCTTGGAGGTCTTCTTCACATCCAGGATGTAGGCCCGCACCCGATCGCCGACGCGGAACTCCTCCCGGGGCAACTGCTCGCGCACAGGCAGGATCGCCTCCGCCTTCCCGATGTTCAGAATGGCGTTCCCTTTGATGACCCGCTGCACCACCCCGTGGACGAGCTCGCCCTCCTTCTCCTTGAAGGTCTGGAAGACCGAGTCGCGTTCGGCCTCCCGCACGCGCTGGATGATGACCTGCTTCGCCGTCTGGGCTGCGATCCGGCCGAAGCTCTGTGCCGGCACCGGCACCGGGGTCTTCACCTCGTCCCCCGCCTGCGCCCCCGAGCTGATGGTGAGGGCCTCGTCCAGGCCGATCTCCAGCTTGGGGTTGGTCACGCCCTCCACGACCTTCTTCACGGCGTAGAGCGTGAACTGTCCCAACCGGCTGTCGAAGTCCACGCGCAGATCCAGTGCCGCCTGCGCCACCGGCAGACTCTTGCGGGACGCCGACAGGATGGCGGCGCCCACCGCCTCGATGAGGACCGCCTTGTCGATCCCCTTCTCGCGTCCGATCTGATCAATGACCTGCATCAGGTCCATGCCATGCCTCCCGTGCGGGCCCCGCGCAATTCCGGCGCCCCGGCCCACCCGAGTCATCCCGCGCCGTTTACGCCCGTGGGCGTCGCCCTCCCAGCCCCGGAGTCGCGCTCAGATCTCCGGCTGCAGCCTGGCCTTCAGGATCAGCCCCCGGGGAATGCTCACGCGCTGTTCATCCGCCAGGTCCAGCACCACCATTCCCGCCGTGAGGCCGACCAGGCGCCCGCGGAAGTTGTGGCGCCCCTCCAGGTCCTCGCGGGTCGTGACGCTGGCCGTCTGGCCGGCGAACCGCACGAAGTCCTCATCGCGGGTCAGGGGACGGTCCAGGCCGGGAGACGAAACCTCCAGGTGGTAGGCGCGATCGATGAAGTCCTCCACGTCCAGATGGTCGCCCAGCTCCTCGCTGATCCGCCGGCAGTCGTCGTGGGTGACACCCCCCGGCTTGTCGAGGTAGAGGCGGAGCACCCAGCCCTGGATCTCGCGCCGGAACTCGACGTCCACCAGCTCCATCCCGCGGTCGGCCAGGATCGGCTCCGCCAGCGCGCGGGTGCGCCCCACGATCTCCACGAGGTGCGGGGACGGCCCCGCACGCCGCACACGCCCCATACCCCCTACCCCTCGAAAAACAATGAGTGGGCAGGACGCCCACTCATCGGTGCAAATTATCACGCCACGCCGGCCGGGCGCAAGGGAAAAATCGCCCCGCCTACTCCTCTTCCTCCTCCACGGGCTTCGCCTCGGCGATGATCTTCTCCTGGATGTGGGCCGGAACCTCCTCCATGTGGGAGAACTCCATGCTGTAGTCCCCGCGGTCACCCGTGATCGAGCGCAGCCGCGAGTCGTATTCCAGCATCTCCGCCAGCGGCACGTTGGCCTTCACCGCCTGGTTGCGGCCCTTGGCCTCGATCCCCAGCACCCGGCCGCGCTTGCTGTTCAGATCCCCCACGATGTCCCCCATGCACTCGGCGGGGGCCACGACCTCCACCGTCATGATGGGCTCGAGCAGGGTGGGCTTGGCTTGGGTCATCGCCTTGCGGAAGGCCAAGCGCCCCGCCAGCTTGAAGGCCATTTCCGAGGAGTCCACCGGGTGGGTCGAGCCGTCGTAGAGAATGACCTTGAGGTCCACCACCTGGTGACCGGCGATGGCGCCCCGCTCCATGGCCTCCACGACCCCCTTCTCCACCGCCGGAATGAAATTCCGCGGGATGGCTCCTCCCACGATCTGGTTGGAGAACTCGAACCCGCCGCCTCGCGGCAGGGGCTCCATGTGGATCCAGCAGTCACCGAACTGCCCGCGGCCACCCGTCTGCTTCTTGTGGCGGCCCTGCACCTCGCGTACCTTGGCCTTGATCGTCTCCTTGTAGGGGACGCGTGGGGTCTTCAGGATCACCTCCACTCCGAACTTCCGCTTGAGGCGCTCGGCCAGGATCTCCACGTGGGCCCGCCCCATGCCGGAGACCACCGTCTCCTTGGTCTGGGGGTCGTAGCGGATCTGGATGGTGGGGTCCTCCTCGCGGAGCCTCCCGAAGGCGGTGCTCATCTTGTCCTCGTCCCCCTTCGCCTTGGGCTCGGCCGCGAACGAGATCACGGGAGCAGGGAAGGTGATCTCCGGCAGACGCACCGGCGACCTCTCGTCGCAGAGGCTGTCGCCGGTCCCGGTCTCCTTGAGCTTCACCACCGCCCCGATATCGCCGGCCCCCAGGGCCTCCACGGAAGTCTGCTGCTTGCCCCGCAGGAGCAGGAGCTGGCCGATGCGCTCCTTGGCCCCCTTGCCCGGGTTCAACACGGTGGAGTCCGAGGTCATCGTTCCGCTGTAGATCCGGAACATGGTGACCTTCCCAGCGAACGGATCGGCGATGGTTTTGAAGACCAGGGCCGCCAGCGGGGCGTCGTCCTTGATCTCGCAGCGAACTGCCCCGCCCCCCTTGGCATCGGTCCCCTCGGCCGGCGGCCGGTCCAGCGGGGACGGGAAGGCCTCCACGATGAGGTCGAGCAGTGGTGTCACGCCGAGGTTCCGGGTGGGCGCGCCGCAGAGGACCGGGAACAACTTCTGCTCGCGGATCCCGCGCAGCAGCCCCTCGTGCATCTCGGCCTCGGTGAGCTCGCCGCTCTCCAGGTATTTCTCCAGCAGCCGGTCGTCCGCCTCCGCCACGGCCTCCATGAGGGCCGCCCGGTGCCGCTCCGCCAGCTCCCGGACGGCCGCGGGGACGTCCTCCTCGGTCGGCTTGCCGGGCCCGTCGGGCGTGAAGCGAAGCGCCCGCATGCGGACCAGGTCCACCACTCCCGCGAAGCTCGCCTCCTCGCCGATCGGGACCTGGACGGGGACGGCGGCCGGGGAGAGGTTCTTCTTCACATCCTCCAGGGCGCGGCCGAAGTCGGCCCGCTCTTTGTCCATCTTGGAAAGGTAGACCAGGCGCGGCAGTTCCAGGGCGGTCGCGGTGCTCCACACCTTCGCGGTCTGGACCTTGACCCCATCCGTGGCCCCGACCACCACGACTGCGCCGTCCACCACCCGGAGCGCGTTGCGGGCGTCGGCGAGGAAGGCGGCAAACCCGGGCGTGTCCACCAGGTTCACCTTGTGGCCCCTCCACTCCGCCCAGGCGATGGCTGTGCTGATGCTGATCTTGCGACGGATCTCGTCCTCGTCGAAGTCGGTGATGGTCGTCCCGTCCTCCACCCGCCCCAGGCGCGTCGTGGCACCGGCCGAGAAGAGGAGGGCTTCCGTCAGGGTCGTCTTGCCCGCCCCGCCATGAGCCACCAGGGCGATGTTGCGGATCTTCGCCGTTTCGGGTCGCTTCATCGTCTCCCTCGCTCGTGTCTGCGACGCGGGTCCCTGCGCCGCATGTCGCCCAGCCCCCGGGCAGCCGCCCGGAACGGCTTCGCGTGGCTAGCACACCCGCCCAGGCGGGTGCACGGAAAAAGCCCCCTCTACGCCCCGCCCTGGACCGCCGGCAGCACCGAGGCCCCGTCCGGCATGACGGCCACGAAGGGACGTGGGCCGGCAGTGGCCAGCGCCGCCGTCAGGGCCGCCTCGACGCCGGAGAAGGGGACGAAGCCGAACCGCCGCGCCTCCGCCTCGGGCAGCGCCGAGACGAGGTAGATGGCTGCCCGCTTCATGGCCAGCGCGATGGCGGCCGCCTTGTGGCCACCCAGGACGAACTGCCGGCGGATGCGGGCTAGGATGGCGTCCGGCCCGCCCGGGTCCTGCATCCAGGATTCGAAGGTGGCGCTCCCCAGCCCTTCCGGGCACTCCGCCACCAGGACGATGGTCCCCCCCGGCCGCACCGCCAGCCGGGCGTTGTCCAACGCCTTCTGGGCCTGGTAGAGGTTCAGGTCCTTGGGGTGCCCGCCCGCCCCCACGACCACCACGTCCGCCAGCCGATCCAGCGCGGCCCGGCCGAACGCGTCCAGCGCGGCGCAGCCGGCCCGATGGGCGGTGCGGGGGTGTCCGGCCACGGCCGCCACGATCCGGTGCCGCTCGTCCAGGACCACGTTGAGGATGAACTGCACCCCGATCAGGGCGCCCGCCTCCTCGATGTCCTCGCGCACGGGGTTACCCTCGTGCCTCCCGATGG
>Ga0315294_10002607_pt1 | contig 19685 bp, 17 predicted proteins | sample YL17G13_40_MG_FD_203626 | JGI IMG/M metagenome (GOLD analysis project Ga0315294, IMG submission 203626) | Sediment microbial communities from Yellowstone Lake, YNP, Wyoming, USA - YL17G13_40 | ecosystem: Environmental > Aquatic > Freshwater > Lake > Sediment | place: USA: Wyoming | collected...
ATTGGGAGTGAAGGGTTGCCATGTCTAAAATCAAAATCGTGACCGATTCAACCTGCGACTTGCCCGCGCACTATTTTCGCGAGTACGATCTCGGCGTCGTACCGATCAACATCCAGTTCGGCACCGCGACGTTTGAAGAGGGCATCTCGATTGACCAGACGACTTTTTACAAGAAGGTGGACGCGCTGGGCATCATCCCGCAAACCGCGCAGCCCTCGCCCGCGCAATTCATTGCCGCGTATCGCGCCTACGCACGGCAAGGGTTCGACACGATCTTGTCACTGCACGTCACGGGCAAACTGAGCGGCACCGTCAATTCCGCGACTCTGGCCGCGCGCGAAATCGCCGACGAGATTCGCGTGATCCCGTTCGATAGTCTCGCAGGGTCCGCCGCGCTCGGCTTTATGTGCGTGGACGCGGCGCAGATGGCGCGCGCGGGCACGGGCGTCGAAGAAATCGTCGCGCGGTTGACGACGGCGCGCGCCAAACTGGGTTTGTTTCTGACGCTGGCGACGCTGCGCTACGCGCAGATGAGCGGACGCATCGGCAATTTGCAGGGATTTATCGCCGCGCTGTTGAACGTCAAGCCAATCATCACGCTCAAGGACGGATTGTTGAATCCCAGCGGCAAAGTGCGCTCGCGCCAAGCCGCGCTGGATCAACTGCTCGAACTAACCAAGCAAGTCGCGGGCAAGGACGCGGTGAAATTCGCGGTGATTCACGGCGAAGCGCGCGCAGAAGCGGAGAAATTTATGGAACGCGCCCGGCGCGAATTGAATTGCGTGGATGCCTTCGTGGACGACCTCGCGGTTTCGCTCGTCGTGCATTTCGGTCCCGGCGTGATCGGAACGGTCGTGTATCCCACCACGTGAATGGAGATAACCGAATGAGCCTTGATCGAAACACCGAACTGCTCGCCGCGCACGCGGACACTTTGAACCAGCCGGGCACCTTCCCGTCCGACGCGCGGGCTAATCAGCCCGCTGATCTGGCGGCGTTGTTCGACGTGGCGGCGCGGACAAAACGCGCGCTGCAGCCGGTCACGCCCGCGCCGGAATTTCGCGCGCGCCTGCGCGATGGGTTGCGGATGGCGGCGTATCATCGCGAGATGCACAAATTGTTGGTGCGTCAGCGCGCCGAGACGCCGTGGGGCTTGCTCGTCGGCGCGGCGGCGCTGGGGTCGGCGGCGGGGCTGCTCGCAATGCTGCTGCGCGCGCGGCAGGGTGCGCGCACAGAGGAACAGCTAGTGGCGCGCGAGCCCACCGCATAAAAACCTTCGGGGTTTCTGAAGGTGATTATATACTTGACAAACCCGAACATTTGTGATATAATGCTGAGCGTAAAGAGTCAAAGGAGTTGTCAAGATGCCAAAGAAAATCGAACGCAAGACACTTACGCTCAGCGCAATCGCGAAACAGTTTTCGGATGAAGAAGAAGCGTACAAGTACGTCGAGCAAATCCGATGGGCAAACGGTATTGTATGCCCACATTGCGGGAGTGTCAACAAGGCATACTATCTCGAACCGAAAGAGGGTCAGCGCAAAACGCGAATGGGCAAGAAGACATATCGCCGTGTTTGGAAATGTGCGGAGTGCCACGAACAATTTTCGGTACTAGTCGGCACAATCTTTGAGGATTCTAAAATCCCCTTGTCGAAATGGCTTTTGGCAATCAATGAAATGTGCGCGGACAAGAACGGCGTGAGTTCGCTAGGACTTGCTCGCAAACTTGGTATCACTCAAAAGTCTGCGTGGTTTATGGGGCATCGAATTCGCTATGCAATGACACGCGCACCACTGTCAGACAAGTTACAGGGAACAGTTGAGGCAGACGAAACATACTTCGGGGGCAAGGCAGAGAATATGCACCAATCGAAACGCGAACGCGTAATTCAAGGACGCGGCACGGTAGGCAAAGTCCCCGTTTTCTCCGTAGTTGAACGCGGCGGTGAAGTTCGCTCGCAAACAATGAAGAATGTCACGGGCAAGAATGTTGAAAAGGCATTGAACGAGAATGTTGACCACAGCGCAACATTGATGACAGATACATCAAGTGTGTATCCACAACTTGGCAAAGAGTTTGCATCACACGAAACCGTAGACCACAGCGCGGGTGAGTATGTGCGCGGCAAAGCCCACATAAACTCGGCAGAGGGACACTTCTCACAGTTGAAACGGTCAATTGATGGAACGCACCACCACGTCAGCGAGAAACATCTTGATCGCTACTTGGCGGAGTTCGATTTCCGATACACAACGCGGAAAGAGGAAGATGGGCACAGGACAAAGAAGACAATCGAACGAATAGCGGGCAAGCGATTGACCTACAAAATGGCAGTGAGTCAGACTAATTAGTCTGACTCACTGAATTGGCTGGTTCGTATTTTTATGCCGTAACCAACGCCGCTGCCGCCTTGCTCTGATAGGCAGAGTAGACTACTATGGGTTGCTCCGGCATTGGGGTTTTGTGTCCTAGTCGTTGTGTCCTGGGTTCATATTTCGTTTTACGGTAATCTTGAAAATGCTCAGCCAATTTGTTTTTTCCCCAAAGGTCGTTTAGCTTAGGAACTTTCGGCAGGAACTCGGATTGAAAATTAACAATGGTGAATCCAATCACTTCTCGGTCACTGTCCCTTACCAAAAGTGCCGTATCTTCATCAACGTAGTATTCTGAGGCGAAAACACGGGGATTAACTAGCCGTATGATGATTTGATCCATCACATCATCATAGACAACATAAATATCGTGGGATTTACCGGCAAAAGAACCCCCTAACAGCGTGAACCCAAGTTCATCTTTGCTATATGCCGGTGTATAGGGACATTCTACTTGTGCCATATTAGTTTTTCTCCTGGAGCCCTGTGTGAAACCGGGGACGCAGAGATTATAGTTCCTTCATTTGGTGTATCAAACTGAACAACGACCTTTATCTCGACACGCCCCTTAAATTCTCCGTAGTAGATATGGCGGTCTCGTCGCTTGTTTGATAAAAAGATACAGTTGTAGGTGGGAGTCCTCAGCGCGCGCTCTATATACGTTTCGCAGTTTTCAAGTTCGGGATGATCGCGGAGAATTTTGCCTACCCAACGCTCGCCACAACATCGAATCACATAGCCGCGCCGGTCTGTTACTTCGATACCCTTGTGCATTCAGCGTGTGAGTCCCGTATTATCAGTTGGAGTAGCAACTAGACACGATGCTCGTAGGCAGAACCGCAACGCCTTACTTTGAATTGTCTGCTTGTTCGCGCCTTTGAGGTTGTTGACGCCCGCGCAAGCGTTTGAGTGGCGGAGGCGTTTTTAGCAAGTCGGCTACTGCCTCTGTGAAAGAAAGAGGATAAAGCGAGATCGGTTTGGCGTAATGTTTTCGCGAAACGCGCTTTTTGTCAGAGCGTGACATTTCTCTATCGCTTTCCTCTCTTGCTGAGACCATATCCTGCACCAATCCCGCCGCCTATTAAGACTAGGAATTGAATTATCGATACCAGAAAGTCTCTATCTCTTGGAAGAAGATAAACTACCGCAACAGCGAGAACTATCACCCCTATGACAAAGTAAAAGGCAAAGAACCATCTGTTGCTCGCTGCCATTTCGTGTTCGTGGTCATAATCTCTTTGCATGTAATCCAAATACTTGTCTATATGTGCGGCGGTGAATTTGCTGATCAATTGATTGGGCGCTGGCCCTACTGATTGCGTACCCCAAAACGCCTGAACCTGTTTCGTTATTTCAAGCGGGGTGTCCTTAGTACCCGGAATTACTGCCGGCTCAGGTTCTTCTTCGGGCTTTGTGGTTTCAGGAAGACCTTTGTTTGATGTCGCAGCTACCAGATCAGTCTTGTGCTTTTCTTCATTGTCGCCCATGCTGTTACCTGTGTGAAACTTAAGACAAGAACTTCAGCAGAGACTCTAACTTGCTATCGAACCTCTTTTCCTTTGGCTGTGTTTTCTTGGTAAGGCTATAAGATATTTCCAAAGCTAACGCTGAAGCGGCCAGAGCACGCAGCAGTTCTTCTGAAATCTTGTCGTCTCTGTATAGTTTAACCGCCTCAAGGACAGTTTCGCGAACTTCTGTCTTATTGAAGTTGTGATTCAGATTCAGCATGGGATGTTTCTTCTAAGAGGACGTACTGACCACGCTGTACAACAGATGTTCTATGTGCACCCATCGGTACGCCTAGATGCAACACAATGGTTATACAGCAATTGATTTTGGATTGCCGTTTTGACAATCGTGGTACAACGTTAAAAACGCGGTCAGGAAAATCCCTCCGCGTTCAAATTTACAACAGTTGTTCGCCGTTGACAATGACCCATAGGTCACAAATTGTGGACGCAAGGCAGATATTCTGCCGCGACGCACTATAACCGAAGTACACCATTATACGCGCAAAACTGATATATGTCAAGTTTGTCAAGTATATAATCGCCTTTCTGAAACCTTGAAGGTTTTGCTTTTCACGGCAGCCGATTGAACCACAGCAGCGAAAGCGTTCCCGCGATCAACAACAACACAATCGCCCCGCCCGTGAACGCCGCCGTCACTTCCGTGCGTTCGGTCTTGAAAACGAGCCGCGTGCTCAAATTTTCGTACACGCTTTTCAAATCCTCTTCTGTATCCGCGCCGAAATACCTGCCGTCGGTTCTCTCCGCGATGCTCTTCAACGTCCCTTCGTCGAGCCGCACGCGGATATTGCGTCCCTGCACATTCAGGACGATACCCGCCGGACTGCCCACACCCACCGTGAACACGCGCACGCCGCGATCCTCCGCCTGGCTGATAATGTCCATCGGCGGAGGACCGACGTTGCTCTCGCCATCGCTCAGCAAAACGACGATCGCCGGCGCGTACTCGCCGCGCGGCACCGGCGTGTATGCAGGCGTCGGCGTTGGAGGCGCGGAGCGCCCCCCCCGCAAGTCGTATCCGTACCCAAATCGATCCGGCGGCGGTTGCGGTTGCGGTTGGGGTTGCGGCGTTTCAAAAATCGCGTCGAGCGATGTCAGAATGCCGCGCCCGATCGCGGTACCGCGCTGCGGTGGTAGCCGATTGATCGCGCCGAGAATCGCCACGCGATCCGTCGTCGGCGCTTGCACGACCGACGCGTTATCGCTGAACGCGACGACGCCGATGCGAACGTTCGACGGTTGTTTTTCGATGAACCCACGCGCGGCAATCTTCGCCGCTTCCAACCGATTCGGTTGCATATCCTGCGCCGCCATACTCCCCGAAACGTCGAACGTGAGGATCACCGTCCCTTGCTGCGAGGGGAGCATCACGACCGCGCTCGGGCGCGCGAGCGCGACGATCATCACCGCCAAGCCGAGCAAGAACACAATCGGCGGAATGTGCCGCCGCAGACCGGGACCGCGTCCCAGCGCTTCTTTGACGAGCGAGAGACTCGCATAGCGTAACGCGTATTTTTGCCGCCGCCGCTGCGCGATGATGTATGCCGCGATGAGCACCGGTACCAACAGCAGCAGCCAGAGCATTTGAACCCACTGGAATTCCATATTTACCCCGTTAGTGCGATAGTGCAATAATGAGATCGTGCGACAGTTGGATAGAGCCAACCCTATTCAACTATCGCACTACACCTGCACTTGCGTGCGGTGCAAGTGTTGCACTACCGAACTATTGCACTATTTAACCGGTCGCCGCGTCCTCTGTTTCCGCGCCGTCGCGAAACGCACAATCGTCCTGACCAGGTCATCTTCTGTCGAGAGCGGCAGAATGTCCACGCCGGCGCGGTGAAGCGCCACGCCCATTTCGTACTCGCGTCTCCGCGCGGCTTCGATGAAGCGCTGGCGAAATTTCTTGTCGTGGGTGTCAATGAACAACTGCTCGCCGGTCTCCGCGTCTTCAAAAATCGTCGGACCGATGTCGGGCAGTTCGATTTCGCGCGGATCGTACAAGCGGATGGCGAGGACTTCGTGGCGCTGCGCGAGAATGCCGAGCGGCTTGTCCCACCCCGGCGTGCTGATGAAATCGGAGACGATGAACACGAGCGAGCGGCGTTTGATCGACCGGAGCGCGGCTTCGAGCAGCGTCGTCAAATTCGTCGGCGGCGCGCGTTTGAGGCGCGGCTGGTTCATCAGATCGTTGATGAGTCGCAGCACTTGCATCCGCCCACCCTTCGCCGGAATGACGCGTTCGACTTTGCCGCCGTAAAAAATCGCGCCAACGCGATTGCCGTGCCGCGTCAAGAGACGCGCCAGCACCGTGACGAAATCAATCAGCATATTCCGCTTGAGCGCGTGCACCGTACCGAAATCCACCGACGGACTCAGATCGAGCAGAAACCACGCGGTCACTTCGCGGTCTTCGACGTACTGCCGGACGTACGGTGTGATCATGCGCGCGGTGACGTTCCAATCAATGTAACGCACGTCGTCGGTGACTTGATACTCGCGTATGTCCGCCAGATCGAGGCCGAAACCCAGAAAGAGCGTGCGATAGTCGCCCTGCAAAAAACCATCCAGGCGGCGAATCACCGTCCAGTCGAGGCGCTGTAAAATTCTTTCGGGTGACGCCGTGCGCGGCGCGGTTGCTTCGGTTGCCACAATTATTTTCCTTATGCGGTACTGTCATTGCGAGAAGCGATCCTGAGCGGAGTCGAAGAATTGCGACGAAGCAATCTCCTAGCAACTTGGGGACACCTGCACTCCCTGGCATGACTGTGGCGCACTTCGCCACAGCCACGTTCCCGCCAGGGCAAGTGTGCGTAACCGCAGGTGCAAGTGTTGCTTCGCGGAGTCAACACTGGGCGGAGCGAATGTGCTCGCAATGACAATCTGCAAACACTTATGCCGCGACCTCGACGACGAGGTGGGTTTGCAGGGGTTGCGCGGGCAGGGGAATTCGCTCGATGATTCGTTTCAAAATCGTATCACTCGACACGCCGTCGGACATGGCTTCAAACGAAAGGACGAGACGATGGCGCATCACGTCGAGCGCCATATCCACGACATCCTGCGGCACGGCGTAACTGCGTCCGCGCACGAACGCGAGCGCGCGCGCGGTGATGATCAAGTTGATCGACGCGCGGGGACTGGTGCCGTACATGATGTACTTGGCGACATCGGGAATGCCAAACTTGGCTGGCTCGCGCGTTGCGTTCGCCAACCGTACCGCGTACTCGATGAGCGAAGGATCAACGTACACCTTGTCCCCTTCGCGGCGCAAGTCCATCAACTGCTGCGTCGTGACGACTGCATTGACGGGCGCGAACTGCCCGGCGACGCGCTCGACGATGACGAATTCCTCCTGCTCGCTGGGATAATCTACCAGCACTTTCATCATAAAGCGATCGACTTGCGCTTCGGGCAGCGGGTACGTCCCTTCGGTTTCAATCGGGTTTTGCGTCGCCATCACGAGAAATGGTTCAGGCACCCTGAACGTCTCGCCGCCGATGGTGACCTGGCGCTCCTGCATGACTTCGAGCAGCGCGCTCTGCACTTTGGCGGGCGCGCGGTTGATTTCGTCCGCGAGCAGCAGATTCGTGAACACGGGACCGAGCGACGTGCTGAATTCGCTGGTCTTTTGATTGTAGATGCGCGTGCCGATCAGATCGGCGGGTACCAGGTCGGGCGTGAACTGAACGCGCTTGAACGATCCGTGAACCGCTTCCGCGAGCGTCTTGATCGTCAACGTTTTCGCGAGACCCGGCACGCCTTCGACGAGCACATGCCCTTGCGACAAAATCGCGACGAGGACGCGCTCCAGCAAATGATCCTGTCCGACGATCACTTTTTTGACTTCGTACAGCACCTGCTCCATCAAAGGCGCGTCTTCGGGTTTGCCGATTTTTATTTCGTCTGTCATCCTTTACCTCATTTCAGATTTTCAACCTGCAATCAATATTCCGGCGATCCCATTGCTGCAGCCGCCGTCTCAATCGGCACCGCGAAACCGATGCCGATGAAAACTTCCTGGTCGCCCGGATTCAGCAGCGCGGTGACAATGCCGACCACTTCGCCATAGCGATTCAGGAGCGGTCCGCCGGAATTGCCGGGGTTGACCGCCGCGTCGAATTGAATCAGGTTTGTCATCGTCGCACCGGTCTTGGGCGATTTGAAATTGCGATGCAAGCCGGAGATCACGCCTGCCGACAAGGAATTAGTAATGCCAAACGGATTGCCGACGACAATCGCATCGTCGCCGACACTTAGCGCACCGGAACTGCCAAGCGTCGCCGGAACGAGATTGTCCGGCAGAATTTTCGCGCGCAAGACCACCAAGTCCTTCTCCGTGTCCTTGGCGACGACAACTGCTTCGGACTCGCTCCCGTCAATAAACGTGACTTGAATCGCCGATGCTTTGTCAACGATATGCCAACTGGAGAGGATGTCGCCCATATCGTCAATCACCGTACCCGTGCCGGTGGCGACCTTCTTATCATCGCCAGCAACTTGTGCTTCGACGCGAACGAGCGAGGGCGCGATGATTTCGTACACCTGTGAGGCGATGGAGGGGGGAGGCGTGGCGGAGGCTAGCGCGCGCGCGACCGCGGCGTCAATGTCACGCTGCGTCAGGCGTTGCGGCGGCAGTTTCGTCGCGTCGTACGCGAACATCGCCGCGAGCGCGATCAGAATGCCAAGCAGAACAAGGAGGACAGTGCGCGAGCGCTCGTACAGGCGTTTGGCGCGCTGACGCAACACCTGCAGTCGTGAAGGCGGCTTTTCTTCCGGCTTGGGCTGGGAAGGTTCTATTCGTTTGTAGATATTTTGCCTCAAGGTGCACCACGCCATTCCTGGGATGTCGCGGAATCCCACGTGAAATTTAATACGCAGAGCGGGGAAAAAAATTCGCGGTGTGATTGTCTATGATTCAGCAGCGGTTGTCAATAGCCCTAGTTATATTCTTATCTTTTTCTTACGACGCGCCCTGGTAAACCCTTTCAGTCTATTTTGCCGATGGGTCGAGAACGATTCCTCCCTTGACGCAACCTTCGCAAGGTTCAGGAATATTCGCTTATTCGTTACGCGGAGCGATTCGTTGACACCTACGCGCCGCGCTCGCGCAAACGATCCACGAGCGTGCCGTAGAAATAAGTCCGCGGCTGAAACCGCGCGAAGCGCGCGACGTTCTTGCTCGCCTGCACCAGAATCTCATCGCCATTTCTCAGTTCAACGTCAATCTGACCGTCCACCGTGAGAATCGCGTCGTGATCGGTGTCGAGGCGAAACAGCACGTGCGATCCTTCCGGCAGGACAAGTGATTTTAACTGGCTGAGGTACGGCGCAATCGGCACGAGGACGAGCGTTTTGACTTCGGGCGCGAGGATCGGTCCGCCAGTCGCAAAGACGTACGCGGTCGAGCCGGTCGCAGTCGCCATAATCGTGCCATCGGCGACGAACGTCTTCAAGTAATCGCCGTCAATGTACGTCGCGAGCCGGATGACCCGCGCCAGTTTGCCGCGCCCGACGACGACGTCGTTCAACGCTTCCGATTCGCCGAGCGGTTTGCCCTCGCGCGACCAGACCGCGTGCAGCATCGTGCGCTCTTCGATCCAGTACTTGGCTTGGAACACCGCGCGCGCGTCGAATTGCTCCGGCATCATTTCGGACAGGAATCCGACGCGTCCCAGATTGATCGCCAGAATCGGCAGACTCGCCGACGCGCACGCGCGCGCCGCGCGCAAGATCGTGCCGTCGCCGCCGAGCGTGATCGCGAGGGTTGCGCCAGGGGCGCGGCGATGAATCTCCATCTCATCCCATGCGGAAATCACGGTGCCGCGCGCGCCGAGTTGTTGCAATTGGGTTGCCCATTCCTGCGCCAGCGCGAGCGAGTGGGGAAGTTTGGGGTGATGTAGAAGGAGGAATTGTTTCATCGGCAGCATTATACCACAGAATTGCGCGAAAAGGTACGAAAAGACGCGAAAGGACGCGAAAATCGTTCGAGGACACTCGCGTTATTCGCGGATGATCTGGAATTGTGCTATAATCCGAACTATGAAACGTGGACAACGCGGGGAAAACATCGCCCTCGGGTTGCTCATCCTAGGCGCGGTCGCGCTGCGCCTGTATCGTCTGAGCGCGCAGGATCTTTGGGGCGATGAGGCGTTCAGCATTTTCCTCAGTCAGCAACCGCTCAACGTCGTCATCGCTGGCGCGTCCGATACGCATCCGCCGCTTTATCCATTTCTCCTTTCTCTCTGGCTCAAACTGGTTGGGCCCCTTGTGGCAGGGGCTGGGGCGTTCGCGACGCGCGCGCTCTCCGCGCTGGTTGGTACGCTCGCTGTGCCGCTGATCTTCGTTTTTGCGCGGCGATTGACCGCGCGCGCGCGCGTCGTGTGGTTCGCGACGGTTTTCGCGACGATTTCACCGCTATTGATCTACTACAGCCAGGAAACGCGGATGTACGAGTTAGTTGCGGTGATGTCGCTCGCGTCAATGTATTTTGCCGCGCGGGTGATCGTCGGGGCGACCAACTTGTCGCCCCGACAAAACTGGTCGCCTCCGTCGGGCGCGTATTTCATCTCCACTGCTCTTGCGATGTACACGCACTACTCCGCCTTCTTTGTTGTCGCCGCGCAAAACATTTTCGCACTGGTTCACCTGCGCCGAGACCGCGCCGCGTTGACGCGGTGGTTCCTGATTCAAATCGGATTGGCTTTGGCATACGTCCCTTGGCTCATCGTGCAAACGTCGTTCCTGGGCGGCAAGGCGAGCGCGCGCTTCGACGAGTGGGGTTGGCGCGGCATCGAGATCATTCTCGGCAAGACCTTCTTGTCCTTCAGCGTTGGCTTGACGGTGGATGAGCCGCTTGCACAAATCGCGACAGCCGTTTTTTTGATCGTCGCCGTGCTGGGTGTGCTCGCCGCAGCCCGCGCAGGGGCGACGGGCGCCCTGAGCGAAGTCGAAGGGTTGCTCTTCTTGGCGCCGCTGTACTTTATCGTGCCGGTCGCCGTCGCGTGCATCGTCAATCCGATTATGCCATTCTTTTTCGAACGATACATTCTCGTCGCGCTTCCAGGTTTCATCGTGACCGTCGCGCTTGGTCTTGACGATTTGACGCGGCGCAGCACGCGCTTTGCTTTGGGTATCATCGGCACATTGATTTTGTTCAGCGCGTTTTCGCTCGACCAATATTATTTCAACGATGCCTACGCCAAAGGGAAGTACGGTCAAATGATGGCGTATATTTCCGCGAACGCGCAGCCGGGTGACGTGCTCGTCCTCAACAATCCGCTGCAGAAACCGCTCTATCGTTACTACGCGCCGCGCGCTCTGCCTGCGTACTTTCTGCCTGACGGCGACGCGCCGCTAGAGGACCCGCAGATGCGCGCCCAACTCGAAAACATCGCGCGTCAACAGTCGCGCGTGTGGCTCATCATGTTTGGCAATCCGGCGGAGTATGATCCGACGGGGTACCTCGAGCGCTGGCTCGGCGCGAACGCGTTCAAAACATTCGCGCGCGGATTCGTAGATTCGGCATTGAGTTTGTATGTGATGCCGAGCGCACAACCGGCGATTCACCGCGATCTGCGCATGACCCTCGGCAGCAACTTCCGGCTCGCCGGTTTCGATCTCGATCGCGCCGAAATCGCGCCAGGGCAACCGCTCTTGCTCACTCTGCGTTGGCAAGCCGCCGCGCCGATTAGTACGCCCTACAAAGTCTTCGCGCACGTCATCGGCGCGCTCAACCCCGCGACGCAATCGCCAGTGTGGGCGCAGATGGACAGCGAACCGGTCGGCGGTTCGCGTTCGACGACGACGTGGCGCGTCGGCGAGACGATTGAGGATCGCTATGGCTTGTTGATGCCGCTGAACGCGCCGCCAGGCGAGTATCTGATCGAAATCGGAATGTACGATCCGACAACGCTCGCACGCGTACCGGTGTACGACGAGAATGGCAAGCGCGTCGCGGAGGATCGCGTGATTCTGGGCGCGGTGCGCGTCGTCGTGCGATAACCATTCCGGGGGTAGGAAACCATCAACAAAGGAGCGGTTGCGCTACTCATTGCCAGCATCGGGCTGGCGCTGATCGGTCAATATCAATTCGCGGTGGCAGAAGGTTTCCCAACGCTGGGTTTGTTCATCTTTGCCGTTGCCAGCATGATTTTTACCTTTCTGGTCACGCGTCTGGAAGATGCGACCATTCCGGCAAACCCCGCGTCGGTCGTAGCACATCCCCCGAACTTGCATCGGATTGACCCGCTGGATATTGTGGTGGTCTTGGCAAGTTTGGTGCTGACCTGGGCTACGTTGTATTTGCTATCGAACGCGGATAGCCCAGAATCGTACCAGGGCGCATTCCTCACTTGGGCAGTCGCTTGCATCATCTATGCCGTCGCGTTTATGCCGCGTCGGTTGCATTGGGACTGGCGGGCCTGGCTAGGCACGAATCGCGTGGACATTGTCTTGGCGCTGGGCTTGACCGCCGCAGCCGCGCTACTGCGCTTTGTATTCTTGGGCAGCGTTCCGGACATCATCAGCGGTGACGAAGGCGTGATCGGCCGGCTTGCCCTCTCGGCAGCGCGAGGCGAGATGCCAAATTTGTTCGCCACGACGTACGGGCATAGCACCTTGTATGTGAATCTGATGGGGTGGGGCATTGCCGCATTCGGCGCGAATCCTTTCGGGTTACGACTGACCTCTGCAGTGAGCGGCGTCTTGACAGTGCCCGCGCTCTACTTGCTGGCGCACCGGATGTTTGATCGCCGCGTCGCCGTGATTGCGAGCGGACTGCTAGCCGTGTCGCATTTTCATGTTCATTTCAGTCGCGTGATCGTCGCCGGGAGTCTCCAAGATGCGTTCTTGGCTACTCTGACGTTGTGGTTGTTTTACGAAGGGCTGCGACAGCGCCGCGCCGCGCTCTTTGTGTTGAGCGCGCTGACCCTGAGTCTTCATTTGTACATCTATATGGGCGGACGCTTGTTGAGCCTGCTGATTCCGATCTATCTTGGCGTGCTGGCAATCGTCCGCGGACGACTCGTTCGCGCGAATGTCGCGAATCTTTTCGCGTTCGCCGGGGCGTCGATCATCTCTGCTGCGCCGATGGCATTATGGGCGCTGCAATATCCCGACGAGTTCAACGCGCGAGCGAATCAGATCGGAATTTTTCAATCCGGTTGGCTCGCCTATGAAATGACGATAGCGGGTCAACCCGGATGGCTGATTCTCGTGCGCCAGATTCTGGAGGCATTGCTCACAGTCAATTATTACCCGGTGGATGCATTTTACCACTCAACCTACCCGATGCTGGATTTTGTTGCCGCCATATTCTTTGTGCTGGGCATTGGATACTCGTCGCTGTATATCAATGATGAACGACACTTACTTTTGCATGGGTGGTTTTGGTCCGGCCTGTTGGTCGGCGGCGCACTCCTTGTGTTGCCTAGTCTGGCAGCGTATCGGATCTTGATCGTTTTCCCGGCGGTGGCGATTTTCGTCGCGCTCGGCGTGGCAAAGACTATAACGCTAGCCGAACGCGCGCTCCACCCCCCTCCTTTTTTTGCTAACGCGATGATCGCGGTCTTCATGTTGGTGTGCGCGTTGTTGAATTTCAAAGCATATTGGGTGGACTGGGCACCGCTGTGCAAGTACGAAGACTTGCCGACGCGTTTTGCGTCCCAGATGGGAACGTACCTCAGCCGGCAGCCACGCAACAGTCAAGTGATTTTGCTGGGCGAGCCATTCATCCATTACGGCATTCACCAATCCATTGATTTTTTGAGTGGGCAATTATCGGTCGCGGATCTGTGGGAACCGTTGACCGCGCCGCCTGACCTTGATGTAGATCGATCCAGCCCGATCATTTTTGTCTTTGCGCCAGTACGGATGGGAGACCTGGCATACGTGCAACAAGCTTTCCCCAACGGCAACCGCGTCGAAATCAAGGATTGCAACCGTGTCTCGCTGATCGTCTATCAGGTGAACGCGCCATGATTCATCGTTATGCCAAAGAAATTATTCTGCTTGGCGTAATTCTCTTGCTCGCCGCGTTCCTGCGGCTCTATCGGCTCGATCAATTGCCGCCGGGCTTGCATTACGACGAGGCATTCAACGCGACAATGGCGCATCGCGTTCTCACCGGTAGCGAGCGTCCGATCTTCTTCACTGAAGACTTGACCGAAGAGCCGATGGCGATCTACGTCACCGCGCTGGCGTTCGCGCTCTTAGGCGAAACGCCCTGGGCGATCCGATTGGTCTCCGCGCTCGCGGGCATCGCCACGGTTGCCGCGCTGTACGCACTCGCGCGCGCGCTGTTTCAGTCGCGCCTTGCCTCCGCGCTTGCCGCGTTCACGCTGGCGATCTTATACTGGCACATCAATTTCAGTCGTCTCGGAATGGAGCCGATATTCACGCCGCTGATGATGACGCTCGCGTGTGTGTTCTTGTGGCGCGCACTGCGCAGACCGACCGCGGACGACCGACCGCCGCCGACGGTCAGCCGTCAGCCGTCAGCGGTCAATTCCAGATGGCTTCACTCGCACAGCATTGTTGATTGGCTGCTTGCGGGCGTGAGTCTAGGCGCAACGCTCTATACTTACAAAGCCGCGCTCTTTGTGGCGATCTTTTTTGTCGTGTTCATCGGTCTGGAAATTTTGCTGGACCGCCAATTGGGGGTGCGCCAAGCACGCGGACTTGTCCTTTTGCTCATCGGCGCAGTTTTGGTTTTTTTGCCGCTTGGGATATACTTGGCGATGCATCCGGAGCAATTTTTGGAGCGGCCCAGCACCGTAACCGTCACAACCTCCGGGGTGGCAATGCTTGCCGACAACGCGACCAAAGTCGCGGGAATGTTTTTCATCAAGGGCGACCCGAATCCGCGTAGCAACTTGCCCGACCGACCCGCGCTCGATCCATTTCTCGCGCTTGGATTCGTCGTCGGCGTGATCGCGTGCATCGTGCGGATTCGTCAACGCGACGCGCGCTTCCTTCTGCTCTGGCTCGTCATCATGACCCTGCCGAGCATACTGACCGATTTCGCGCCACACTTTGGTCGCAGCATCGGCGTCACTCCGGCGATTGCGCTCCTTGTCGCGTACGGATTCGCGACGATTGTTGAGAAAGCACAAACTGCGCGACGCGGTTTATTGTTCACTGTTTACTGTTTGCTGTTCACCGGACTCGTGTTCAGTACGTTCTCAACTGCGCGCGACTATTTCGCCATCTGGGGCTCGCGCACCGGCTTGTTCGATTCATTCGACGTGGGCTATCTCACGCTCGCGGAAAGACTGCGCGACCGCCCTGCATCCGAAGCAATTCATCTCTCGCCGGTGGACAAAGATCATTACACGATCCAGTTCGGGCTGGCGCGGCGTGACGCGCGTAGTTTCGACGGACGGCGCGTCTTGGTGGTGCCGCCGGCGGGCGTAACCGCAACATACGGCATCGTCACGCGGGACGATACGCGATCGGTTGCGCGGCTGGCGGAAATTTTCCCGGACGCGCGCGCGCTGGAAACCCTCGGCGATTACACCGGCAAAGCGTATGCAACGATTTTGCGCGTCGAAGGCGCGGCGCGCCTCGCGCCGCAGAGAATCGTCCACGCGCGTTTGGGCGATGTGATCGAACTGATCGGGTACGATGTCGCGCGCGAGGGGGACGCCATCGTCCTGACAGCGTACTGGGGCAGTATCGTCGAGACGCGCGAGGATTACACCGTGTTCGCGCATCTGATCGGCGCGCTGAATCCGACGACGCAATCGCCGGTGTGGGCACAAGACGATACGCGCCCGGGGCGCGGATCGCTACCGACCTCGCGTTGGCAAAGCGGCGAAGTGATCCTGGACGAGTATCGTCTGACGCTGCCGCCTAACGCGCCGCGCGGCGAATATCGGATCGAAATCGGAATGTACAATTTTGAAACGGGCGCGCGGGTGCGCATCGTTGATGTGAATGGCGTGCCGATGGAGAGTGACCGTGTCATTTTCGAAGGAATCTCGTTACCGTAACATCCTTTCAACCGGCGATTATCCCGATGCTCCGCGGAGCGTTCCACCAGTTGTCCTTGTCGGTTGCCTCGCTCTCTTGCTCATCGTGTGCTGCGGCGGGATCGGGTTGTTGGCTGGCGGCGGCTTGAGAAATTTGACCAAGTCCGCCAGTTTGCCGTTCAGTCAACCAAGCCCGACTCCAACACTGGACAAGAACGCCGCAGTGCCGCTGAAAAAACCTGGGTTGATGGACAATGGTTTGGAATTGACGGTGACCAACGTACAGCGTCCGCTCAAAGTCCAGGGGGGCGTCAGTCTGCCCGCCGATCAGCAATTTATCTTGGTGACGGTGCAAATCACGAACACGAAAAGAACGGGCACGCCGATCAGAGTGTCCGCCGCCGATTTCAAGGTCAAAGGCGACGGCGGTCTGACGTACGAATCGAATCCCAAGACGGTCACGATTCCGAATTTGTTGAATGAAGTGAATGTCGCGCCTGGCAAAAACGTGGAAGCCGAATTGATCTATCAGATCGCGTTTGACGATTCGGGGTTCACTTTGTCCTGGAAAGTCGGCAGTCAGACGCGCGTGTTTATATTGGAAAAGTAGTAGACGCAAGTCTAGAGTGTGCCGCGATGATCCTGATACTCGCCGCGTGCGGGTGGCTTATGGCATTGTTGATCGCGTTGACGCGCCGCCTCGTCAGTGACGCGTGGCGCGATCTCCTGGCGCTGGGTGGCATCGGTGCGGCGACGGCGGGATTCTTCTGGCGATTGCTCGCCGGGCAGGTGTGGCAGCCCGCGGGCGGCGGCGACCTCGCGCAATTCCTGTATCCGACGTACGCGTTCGCTGCGGAATGGTGGCGCCGCGGCATTATGCCGCTATGGAACCCATACCTCTTTGCCGGTGCGCCCTTCGTCGGCGATATTCAGTCCGGCATTTTCTATCCACTCAATCTCCTCACGTTTTTCCTTTCCGCTCCATTGACGTTTCGCGATCTGGAACACCTCTCTGTCCTACATTTTTTTATTGCGGGCGCAGGGATGTACTCGTTTCTGCGGTGGGGCAACAGGAAGTTGGAAACGCGCGCTTCCGATATCCAACCACCAGCCTCCAACCACCAACTATCCAGAGCCGCCGCGCTCGCGGGAGCCATCGCGTTCGAATTCAGCGATTTGTTCATCACGCACTTTGGCAACTTGAATTTGATCGCCGCCGTAGCGTGGTTACCATTGGTGCTGTTGTTCTATCATCGCGCGGTAACGGATCGGCGCGCGGGGTTAGCGGCGATGGCTGGGATTTTGCTCGCCATCGCGTTTTTCGCGGGACACCTCCAATCATTTCTGTTCATTGTACTCGCACTGGTATTATTCGCGCTATTTCATCTCATCGCAGACCGCAGACCGCAGACGGCGGATGGCAGTTGTCATGCTGAGCGAAGCGAAGCATCTTGCTATTCACTTAGCACGCAAGATTCTTTGTCGCACACACCGCTCCTCAGAATGACAACATCGGCTGGCGGTCGGTGGTCGGCAGTTGTTGCGCTCGTCATCGTTGCTGGCATCGCGTTCGGACTATCTGCTCCCGCACTGCTGCCGAGCATCGAATTCACGCAACACGCCGCGCGCGCGACATTTTCGTACGAACAAGCCGCGCAATACTCGCTGCCGCCCGCGCAGTTGATTGGACTGTTCGTGCCGGGCTTTTTCGGGCGCGGACCACAAAACGCGTGGGGACCCTGGTCGCGCGTCGAAGTCGGCTATCTCGGCGTTCTGCCGCTGCTCCTCGCGTTCCTCGCGCTGATTTTGCGCCGCGATGCGCCCACGCGGTTTTTCGGCGTGCTCGCGCTGGTCGGACTCGCGCTCGCACTCGGCGGCTACGCGATTTTGCACGGCTGGCTGTACCAGTTCGTTCCCGGCTTTGGACAATTGCGCGCGCCCGCGCGCTTCATCGCGCTGATGGATTTCGCGCTTGCCGTACTGTCCGCATTCGGATTCGATGTGTTGCTTCACGCACTGCCGCGCGCGAGCGAACGCGCGCTCAAGCAAATCGTCCGTGCCGCACCGTGGGTGTTTCTGTTGATTGCGATTCCTGCTGGCGCGCTCGCGTACTCGAATCTAATTTTGGGACAGGGACAAGACGCGGTGTTGTTCACGCGCATCGCGAACGCGACGAACGCACTCACGTTTTTTATTTTGCTCTTCGCGCTCTCGGTCGCGTTGATCATCGCGCGCGGCACGCGTTTTTTGGGGCGGTGCGTGTGGGCATCGCTCGCGCTCGCGCTGTTCTTTTTCGATCTGTTCTCGCTCGGCGCGTACGTGGACGCCAGCACCGACGATCCAACGCGCGTGTTCGATCACCCGGACACTGTCGCGTTTTTCAAGGGCGACGGCAGTGTCTTTCGCATTGACCCGCGCGAGACCGGCGTGGACAATGTCTGGACGCCGGACACTGCGATCCTCTACGGCATCTTCGATGTCAACGGCGACAATCCGCTCGTCCTCGCGGATTTTGATCGGTACTGGCAAGCACTCGGTAGTCGTTCGTCACGCGCGTATGATCTGCTCAACGCGAAATATTTGATCGCGCGCCAGAGTGCGCCGGTAGATCGCACCAAATTCAGACTCGCGTACGAAGAAGCCGCGTTCAACGTCTACGAAAACATGCGCGTTCTGCCGCGCGCGTTCGTCGTCGCTCATGTGCGCGCTGTTGCTGATCGTAACGCCGCGCTGGACGCGATCCGCGCGAATGATTTCGATCCGGCGCAAGTGGTTGTATTAGAGACCGCCGATCGCCGACCGCCGACTACCGCCAGCACTCCAGCGGTCAGCCGTCAGCCGTCAGCGGTCAAGATTGTTGGTTATGGACCGAATGAGATTTTTTTGGACGTGAACGCGCCGGGCGCGGGCGTACTGGTGTTGAGCGAGGTGTATTATCCGGGGTGGCGCGCGTGGGTGAATGACAGCGAGGTTGAAGTACTGCGCGCGAACTACCTTTTCCGCGCGGTGGAACTACCTGCTGGCGTCCAGCATGTGCGTTTGCTGTACGATCCACCGTTGTTCAGAATCGGCGCGGGGTTGTTTGCCGTGACTGTGTTTGCGTTGATCGGTTGGTTCGCGTGGAGGAAACGAAAAAATGACGCTTGGTGAATTGCTGAATCTGTTGCGTGCGGCGTGGCATTGGATGCCGCAAGAGAAATGGGACGCGCTTGTGCGGGGTGAACATTGTCCTCTCTGTGAGCAGGTTGGACTGGTGGAGAACAAATTCAGTTTTCTGATCGCGCAACTCGAAACATCGAATTTGCGCTTGGCGAAAAGTCAGTACGCGCGCGGTTACTGCACGCCCATTTTTCGTGAGCACGCGACTGAACTGCACCAACGATCGCCGGAGAAACAAGCCGCGCTGATGCGTGATCTGGCGCGTGCCGGTACCGCCAGCGCGCGCGTGTTCAAGCCGGACAAGATGAACTATCAACTGCTTGGCAACCTCGTGCCGCACATCCATTGGCACATCGTTCCGCGCTACTGGGGCGATCCCGCACCGGGCAGACCGCTCGACGCGTCAGGCGTGGCAGGCGTTTGCTCAAGCCGGAAGAATATCGGCAAATCATTGCCGAGTGGCGTGTGGTGTTGGAGAAATGAGAATGAAGAAACCCGTTTTCTCGCCTTCGGCGGAAAACGGGTTTCTTTTTATTTCGCCAATAATTCTTCCAACTTTTGAATGAATTGTCGCTCCGTCATAAACGCGCTATCGCGCGTGATCGGTCCGAGCGCGTTGCCAGCCAAATTGCCATCCTTGCCGACAA